>JACLAB010004545.1_pt1 | contig 24968 bp, 16 predicted proteins | sample 8027921 | NCBI WGS metagenome assembly JACLAB01 (sample SAMN15725117, study PRJNA655200) | protist metagenome | isolation source: fluorescence activated cell sorting (FACS) single amplified genomes of... | place: USA: West Boothbay Harbor, Gulf of Maine | collected 2000-07-19
CCTTTGTCATTGCGAGCATCACAAAGAAAGCGATGCAACGCGACCAAGAAAGATTACGCTCGCCAACGTTTCTTCCTCAACTTGAAGCCCCGTTCGGGGTTGGAGGATTTTCAAACACTACAAAAGCCGCGGATGCGAACACGCTCGTGCCGAGCGGATATTTGGGTTTGAGCGAGGTGAACGTGCCAATGGTTTCCAATGGCGACCCATCAAAGTCGAGTGGAGGCTCGAGAGATGAATCTGACGATGCCACCTCTATGGCTGCTACTGCGGCAGTGAACGTGCGCATGCGTCCTCGGGGAGAAAAGACATCGTCGTCGACGAGCAAGGCGAGCGCGCCAAAGAGTTGGCAAGCCATCGGCGTCGGCGCGCCAGGTAAGAAGTGGTTCGACAGTGACATTACACCTTTTGAAAATCCTGGTTCATTGGAAATTCACATGCGACGTTACGATACCGATAGCTTGCTTCATCGACGATGTTTAGCAGCGGTGAGAATCGAAGCGCCCGCGGCTTTGGTGTGGGAGCTTCTCACGACGTACGAAAACATGGCCAAGTTTGTCCCAAATCTCATGCATAGCGAGTTCATCCAACGATACGGCTCGGAAATAACCTCACGCGATGACAACGAGAACACAAAGCGATTGCGGCTTCGTCAGGTGTTTGTCAAGTGCGAGCTGTTTCACGCGGTGGAGGAAGCAGCCGCAATGGACCTCGTGCAAAAAGACGATAAGGGAGAGTTGCAGTTCCGTATGTTACAAAATCCACGTTTTGGTGCACTCCAAGGCAAATGGCTCGTTGTTCCGGCGGGAGAGTATGCAACCGTGTTGAAGTTTGCCATTGAAGGCGTCATCGCGAGCTCTGGGAACGATGTTCCTGGAAAGAAGCAGCGCGATCCTCTAGACGAGCGCATCGCGTTTCAAGAAATTTCAACCATGCTCAAGCAAGCTCGGGATTTCATGGAAGGAGTGTCGAAGAAAAAGGTTAAATCGTACGATAGCAACGTCGATGTTAGTGTAGGAGACTTAGTACTCAAAGGCTCTAATATGTCGTCAGACGAGGAAGACATCATCGAGAGTGAAATTTCACCCGCCGTGAGAGACGGTCGACGCAAGCGACGCAACGGCCAAGACGAATTGTTTGAGCTAAAGCGCGAGCTCCTCGCCGCGGGATTCGGTGTAGATGGGACCATGCCGAATAGATCCACGCTCAGATCTCTCGGTCAATGGGAAACCATCAAGCGCGTCGAAAAACTCGGAGGCTTTGTGGAAGTCGCGAGCGCATTAAAATGGCGCACGTTTGCCTCGCGCCCGCGCGGGTATTGGACACTTCGTAACTTGGAGAAGGAGATCCTAGAGTTCATCGCAAATTCGGACGACCCAGAGATATACTTGAATCCCAAAGTCTTGCCATCTCGGAAAGCGTTTGCGGAGGCTGGACGGACGGATATTGTGAACGCGTTAAAGCGACTCGGTGGATCCATCAAGGTGGCGGAGCAAATTGGTTTAGACCTCAACGAAGAGCGAGCAAAGGCGGGCACGCGCCCGTCGATGAGCAAAGACGACGACTCCAAAGGTCGCGATTAATACGTAGTAGCAGCAGCGAATTGATTTCTTAGCACTTTAGCAGCGAATTTAGATTTTGGCAAAGAATTGTGATATACTGTATTTATTCATCAGATAAAGTACGTGTACACGTCACCCTTATCGTCAACCTTTGTCGGATACACCGGCAGCGGCACCGGAGATTCCGTCTTTTTCAACGTTCCTAAGAACTTGCGCATCAAGTTATCCTGTGGGCACCATTCCAACACTTGACCCGTGGCCAAATCGTACGACGTCCCGTCGAGCGGCGTGCGAATAGCCGCCCCGAGCGAACCTTCGAAAATTTCCCCATCAATCAGCGGATACTGATACGCCGTCGAGTTGCACGCGGTGATAAAAATCATCGAGCCCGCACGAACCATACAAAAGTTCCCGTTCGCCAAAATTAAAGCCTTAATCGGCTTGTCCGCCACGTCGGCGATGTTCCCAACCTTTATCCACGGTTCGCTCTTACTCGCCTTCACCGCGCTCTCCTTCGCCGCTGCCGCCGACTTCTTCTCCTTCTTCTCCTTATCCGCGTTCTCGTTGAACTCCTCGTCCAAAATTTGTCCAATACCACGACGCTTCCCGGCGTACGCGCGCGCATCGCGCGGCGCAAACGTCGTCCCGGCGTGACGTCGATGACGTCGTCCAGCACCCACCGTCGCCGTCGCCGTCGTCGCCGCCGTCGTCGTCGTCGCGTGTCCTAAAGCCGCGCGCATGGTTGATGTGTAATGGAATGCCTTTGCGCGTCTGCCGGGCGGGCGTGCGTGGGCTCGCGTGCGCGATGTCGCGCTGAGCTGTGGCGTCCCAGCCGCGAGGTCGCGGTCCAAAAAGCGCACGAAAAACTGACGCGCGATTCCAGAATTCAACGAATTCCACCGCATTACGCACCGCACCGCACCGCACCGCGCACACGGACGATGGGGAAGAAACCAAAACAAAAGAAGAAAAATAACAAAGGCCTCTCGTCGCCCGCGAAGGCCAGGCGGCGGTTGATCGTGAACGATAAGACGCTGCTTAAGGCGTTTGAATTAGTGGACGATGGATCGACTGGGACGATAATCGTCGGTGATTTTCTCAATCGACTTCGCGAGGATGAGGAGATGACGGATGAGTTGCAGGATGGTACGAACGATTTTGTTACGCCAGAGATGTTGGATGAGGTGTTTGATTCGCTGGGGCGAAATGCAAAGAAGGTTGTAACCGCCAAGGAATTCCTTGAGTTGTTCATGCTCGCGACGCCAGACTCGGCGCCGGCGTCACCAGTGGTGGAAATCCGCACGACTCGACCTGTGGATGCGACTGATGCTCGTACGAAGGATTCGATGGCATCTACGCCGGATGGTCCTATGGTGGACAAGTCGTACTTGCGTCGAGTGTTTGAATTGATCGATTACGACGGCAACGGTGAGGTGACACTGGTCGAGTTTCTCGGCGCACTGCACTCGAACCCAGAGATTGGCGTGCTATTAGATCAAGGTACAATGACTGGGCGCGATGTAGCGAATGATGTCGCGGATGTTTTCTCCAGAATGGACGCTGACCAAAATAAGAGCGTGAGCTTTGACGAGTTTGTCAAGTATTTCACCGTGCAACAAGGAGCAAACAAGGGGCACTCGTTGAACACGTTGAGCCAAGAAGAAAAGGAACGGCTACTTATGTCAGCGGACAAAGATAGAATCAGAAGCATGAGTGCTCTGAAGCGAGGCGTGCGTTTCATCAGTAAGCAAGCGCTCAAGGCGGGTCTGCGAAAGAGCACGAAGGAGCGTTTGGAAGAGAACCTGAGTAAAATGGACGACTCGGAGTTGCTAGTGCTCAAATCGTACTTACGTGATATTTTCAAACTAGTTGACTATCAAAAGCGCGAGAGAATTCTACTTCAGGAATTCTTGGACGAGTTGGCACAGAATCCGTACATTTCAGTCGCGCTTGATGTTGGAAACAATAGCGACAGCAATCCCGAAACCACAAAGAAAATGGTGGAAATCATATTCCAAGCGCTAACGATTGACTCACGAGCGGTTGTGGAATTCCCAGAGTTTGTCAACTACTTTTTAAAGATCAACTCCGAGCATTTCAACGAGCACTCACCTTTGGCTAAGGACAGCTGGAGAAGTAAGACGAGAACAAAGGAGCAAAATCAAGAGATGCTTCTGTTAGTAGTCGAGCTCTTCAAGATTCAAAATGGCAATGCACCAGTACAAAAGAGCGCTGCGGAACCGCTTAAAACTGCTGCATCTGCACTCGAAGTTGTGAAGACGGCGGCGTTTGAGCGCGACGACGAGCTCGCGTATGCGGACGAACTGAAGTCTGCATCTCAGGCAGACAACGCAGTCTCTCTCTTGCAAGAGCAAATTAAGAAATTAAGCATGGAAAATCAAATGCAAAAGAAGGCGAATAACGCGCTCAAACTTAAGCTGAATGTTCTCACACATATGTATTCAGTGCAAAGTGCAGAATTTCAAGCACTGATTGACGCTACGACGTAAAGTGAGCTAGAGAAAGCAAATGCGCCGATTTGTATTGCACATAGGACCTGTAATGTATCTAATCATCGAGCTAATCGATCTTTACGCTACCGTAGATGGCGCGAATGAACGCCAAACATGACAAGAATCCAACGGTACCAGTAAGGATGAAGTATCCAAACGACAGAATTGTCATGTAACCGAAGTAAATCATCGTTGTCACCTTGTGCGTCACCACGAGCCTCGTTTTATAATAGACAACACCGTAAGCGAACATATAAAACGCAGACGCGCCGCTCGTCAAGAACGAACGCCACCACCACCTGTAATCCTCAGAGCAGATTTGGAAATAGCACATCACAATGGTAATTTCAGCGCACGTGATGACGAGAATGATCATCACGAGTGCCAAGAACCCAAAAATGTAATAGAATTGTTGGAGCCAAATGCTAGTGAGAATGAAGAAAAGCTCGATAAACACTGCACCGAATGGCAGAATACCCCCGACAAGAATGGCAACGATATCGTTCATGTACCACGGCTGCGGCGGAATTTGACGTGGAATTTTGTTCGTGCGCACCGGCTCTTCGAGTGGCTCTCTCTTGAAGCCCATATAGCTTCCCATGAACGTCAATGGTACGGAGATGCCGAACCATAAGAACATCAACACGAAAAATGTGCCGAAGGGTATAGCGCCACTGCTCTTCTGACCCCAAATAAACACGTTCAAGACGCTACCAACGCAGAAGAAGACACCCGGGTACATGAACGCCGCTTTCATCGCGTTCATTTTCCAAGCTTGGCCCTTAAACATGCGGAACAAGAACGCGCTCACGTAACCATTCGTGAAACTCATGATCACGTATAACATTACCATGGCCGTCATGAGCCCACCTCTGTTGGCTGGAGATAAGAAACCGAGAACGGCAAAGAACATTGTCACCATGGTCATACAAATGAGCTGCACGCCAGTACCGGCAAAAACGGACAGCCAATCATACGCGAATGGAACGCGGAACACGTCGCCATGAATCAACTTCCACCCAGACTCTTCTTGAGTTTCTTCAGCAGTTTCAAGTTGGTTGTACACGGTAATATCACGGTGCAAAGTGCGCAACATAATGAGCGCCGTCATGACGGATAAGAAGAGCACGATCATCATAGAGTTGATGATGGAGAACCAATGGATTTCATCATCTGCCATCAACAAATACGTGTCCCATCGGCTCGCCCACCGAATCTCACTCTCTTTGAAGAGCGTGTCGTAAGTGAAGATGATTTCTTCGCCTTTTCCCACGGGTTGCGGCTGTTGCGAGTCGGAAACATAAATCTTCTCGCGCGGGTCGCACGTTTGCAACAACGGTTTATCTGGGTTCCAAGTTCTGTACGTGTGCTTCACACTGAACGGTTCGCATTCAAAACCAACAATTCGGCTTAAATCCGTCTCGGGATCCTTGTGATACAAAATCGTGAAGCGAATGTGGTTGTTGACGTACGCTTGACCGTTCTCAGAGACGAAACCCACCGGGAAACCTCGTTCATACTTCTTACGAACACCCTTCTCGTCTTCAATGTATCGCGTAATACCAACGGGGAGGTTATCCAAAATCCTACACATACGCATAAAATATATCAATCATTCGTCAGTCATATACAATCGTACTCACTTCTTCCCCCACGATCTCCTATTCGTCGACAAACGCGGCCCACTCAACGCGAACAACTCAACACGACACGACGCGACACACACACGTACATCATCACTCGATATTCATCTTCAATTCTCGACTTCCATAACTTCGCATCCTCCTCCGTCATAATCTCCTTACACTGCACCTTGCACTGATCGTCGAAACGCATCTCCAGCGAATACAGCGAGTTTTCAATCCTATCCCCGCGCAACACTTCCCCGAGATTCTCCGCCGCGTGCTTCACCTTATCCGGCTTGCAGTACGGTAAAGAGTAGTACTCGTATGGAAGCTGCGTCACGGTCGACGTCAACTTGTTCACCTTGATGTACACCAAATCATCGCGCTCGTAGTCTTGCGGAGCGACGCCTGGGAGGTAGAATCCGTGCGCGCGACGCGGGACGAGCGCGGCGACGAGCGCGGCGACGAGCGCGGCGACGAGCGCGCGGTGGCGCACACCGTGGTGCGTCATCGCGTTGCGAACGACGACGAGCGCGACGACGACGACGACGGGCTGGTCGTGCGAACGACGACGACGAGTGACGCGGGATCCAATTGTTTCGGAAAACAAAGGAACTTCTCGACGTGAGGGGGTGTTGACCCTGGTCGCGATTGGCGGATGGCTTGAAATTGAAAATACAGGCTAGGACGCTTTGGCGAATTTACTGGCGACGGTGAGATGTAAGTCTCGTAATCGCGCGCTCCATTGGCGTAAACCTTCAGCGCGCGCATCGATGGCGGCGGCGTCTTCGGAAACGGTGCGGGAGATGTGGAGGACTTGGTTGACTTGGTCGATTTTGGCGTCGACGCGGCCGTCGAGGATGAGCGCGACCATCAGAGCTTCGACGTCTTTGGGTGGGATGTTCAACTCTTGAGAGATGAATGGAATTTTCACCCGTGTGTACGGTCGAATGAGCTTCATCACGACTTGAGTTCGGATGTTTTTGAGCAAGTCTTCGATGTAGTCTCTGATGAAGTCGTCGTCCATGAGTTGTTCGCGATGCGTCTTTAACAGACTCTCAAAGGCATCGATGTCGTTCTTTTGGTACGCCGCCACCAAGGCGCGTATGGCGGATACATCGGGATCATTTCTATACGGTTTTACTTCCTGCGCGTCGAAAGGATCGACCTCGCTTTCCATGAGCATGTTGGCCAATACGAGATATTTCAAGCATTGCACGCGCCTCGCGCTTCCCGCTTCATCGTACGATTTGAACGCTTCGAAGAAATCCGTGGCGGCGTTTTCCCAATGACGTTCGGTCATGTACATTTTCCCACCGCACTCGCGAATGACGCCTAAAATGCGCGGATGTGGGATTGCGGATGTCACTTTGAGCGCCTTTGTGTACAACTCTTTCAACTTTTTGGTATTCTTTTGCGCAGTATACATTTGAATCTCAATGGAGTACACCTCCAAAAGCTGTGTACCTTTGCGTTGATCTACTGTTCCATCTTCGTTCTGACAACTTTTGTACAACTCACGTAAAATCAAGTGCATTCGTGGGAACTCTTTTGCATCAAACAACAACTTGCAAAGCTTGAGATTCGTCTTGAACCAAAGTCGTTCGTTCTTCGTTTCTTCCAACTTTCTCAACGTCGTCTCATAAAATTCTTGTAAGAACTCCATGTTTTCATTTGAGCCTATGGCATCTAAGATGGAGTTCAAAACCTTCTCGCTATAATTCCTAGTCACCGCGTTGTTCACGTAGGACAACAATTCCTTGTACCTCTCCAACATCGCGCCAGTGTTTCCAATTTTATACAACAACTTCACCATTTGTTTCAACGCCTTAAATCCCCACTCGCCTTTCTCGCGTTCCATGGCGATCACCTGCGCGAACCCTTCGAGCGCGACATCAGGGGTACCGGAGTCGAGCAGACCTGCGTGACGTGATGCGAAGAACAGTTGGTCAGTCACCGCGCGCGCGACAACGGGCATGTTTTCATCGTCGTCGCGCAGATTCACATGCGCGAGAGGCAATGCGCTCGTACCTTTACTATTGTAGTACTGATTCTCGATATCTATGTCCTCCTCATCGAGTTCTTCGTCGTCAGAGTACTCGAAACCGTAGTCATCTTCGATGTCAGACATGCTTTCCCCGGGGACAATTCGTTACGTGAAACGAACGTAGAGCGCCCGCAACGCAGATAAACGAGACAGCAAAAGACGCGTCGCGATGATCTCTCGACTAGCGCTCTTCACGTGCGCGGCGACTGGCGTGAAGAAGTATGCGTGGGCGCAAGTGACGTCGTGAAGAGAGTCAGTGTATTTTTACAAGCTAAAAAGTTTCTAGAGTTGCACTTCGAGAACGCGCTCGCCAATCTGCATCAAGAGCTCTCTACTCTTTTTCTTTGCGAAATCGTGCAACTTTAGGTAGGCGTACAGACAACCAGCAAAGAGTGGTAACCGTAAGCCTTTGGTGCCGTGTGAAAGAAATAAGTACGCCAGGGACGGGACGAAGTACTCAAACATTTGTCGCCCGTCTCGTCTGACCTTCTGATACATTTTCACACCAAAGCTAATCAATCCTAGCGCCAAGAAACCTCCCGTGAGGAGTTCAAAATATGTGTGGAATGGCACGACGTACTTGGAATGTAACCATCCTTCACCGCGCATGACGCGCCAAGGTGGGTTCCAGTGTACAAGCCAATAAAAGAGAACTTCAACGTACAGCAGCGAAGTGTGAAACATCACGCCTCGTTTAGTGGTCACACTCGGCAACGTCAGACTAGCCAGTCGTTTCGTCATTCGATCAGCCCAACCTGATGTAGCCGCACGCGTCTTGATTAGGTCGTGCAGTCGACTACACGTCACGTATAGGCAATGACTGGCGAGACGGCATAACAGCGCCACGACGACTGTCAACGCGATAATGCCGAGGACGGCAAAAAATGTCGCCAGCTCTTCGCGTTCGAGCCATTGCGCCGCACGGGTGCGTTCGAGATTGTACTGATATCCACACTGATCGCATCCGTAAAAACTTCTCGGGTTTCTACTCATATTGCGCCAGTTGTTAAGACATTCGACATGCACAAAGCGCATCGACCCGTTGCATCGACACGGAGAAAAGAGCATCCCTCGTTCTGGACCAGCGAAACAAATTCGACACTGTCTCTCTTCACCCTCGGCGCGAAAGTCAACGTTGGGAATTTCACTCGTCGTCGGCGTGTGCGTGGGCGACGTCAACGTTCTCGCGCGTCGAAGAGCTTCCGCTACAGCCGCGTCGTCGCGCACTCTCGCCTCAGCCTCGCGCTCTTCGCGCTTCATCGCCTCCCATCGTGCCCTATGCTCAGCGGCGCGCCGCCGAAGAATTTCGGCTTGCACAATCGATCCCTCCATGCCGTCTTCTAATCGCTCAAAATCCGTCGCGTTTACGTGCCCTTGACGTTGAACTTTAAGTCTTCAAATTTTAGCCCGCCGTCCACTAAACTCTGTTTGGTTTCCATTTGTTTACTCACCGTGTCAATTCGCTCGTTAATCTGATTCACAGTCATGCGATGGACGTTGAATTGATCTTTGACACCGTTCGCGAACTCGACGAAGATCACCGGCGGGGCGTCGTCGTTACGCACGCGAGGCTCCACTGTGCACTCAGGGTTCGATGCTGTAGCTTTCGGCGTGGTGATGCGCGCGAGAAACTCTCGCGCGGCGGTGGTACGTGAATCAAAAGGATTAAACTGTACGCGAACACGTTTCAGGTGGCGAAGCGGCATATGGTATCGAGCGACGAGCTCTGTCGCAGGCGAGGCGTACTATGAGGTTCGAAGAGAGATCTTTTCGCTCGTGCGAGCGACGAAACGCGACTGGCGAGTTGCTGAAAGAATCAATACATTAAAAGAATCCAATCGCGCTAATGCTACTAGATGAAAGAATAGTGTTACTACTGACCCGTGCACGAATCAATGTGGCGTGAGGCTAAAATCTGGGATGTCGTCCAAGTTGAAATCGCTCGGAATGTGGTTCCTGTATTCGCTTCCTGGCACGCCGCGCATGTGATTTTCAAAATCAGTTTGTAAGTCGCTCACGGCTAATGAATTGGTGTTCAGCGTCGATGGGGTCATCATCAACTGGTACATCTCGTCGGCGCTCAATTCTAAGCCGCTAGAAAACGGTGTCTTTGGAAGACCAGGCATGGCGGATGGAAATGGCGGCGTCAAGTTCATCGCTGCATTCATAAACATCCCAGATGGGGGTGCGATGCCGAAACCCAGTGGTGAACCGGCAACATCTTCCCAGTTTCCGAGTCCATGACTCGTACTCGGTTGCTCTTCTACCTTGGCATTCTTTGTACGTTTGCCCGTGGTGGCGGCGGCTGCGCCGCCGCGTTTGGCTGGCGACGACTTTTTCGTCTTCTCTTCCGTCTGATTTCGCTGCATATCCTCCTTGTACGTTTCCAAAAGGGAGTTAAAACGAATTATCTGATCCTTCATGCGAACCATGATGTAATACGCCTCGAAAAAGTCTGGATTATCCTTCTCCAGACGTTCCCAAACGAGCTGCGTAAACACGGGTTCTATATTAGCCGAACGTTGCAAATGTGCAATTACCTCTTCACGCGACATGTACAGTCGTAAGCACCTCTCCAATAAGTTTTGTACATGTCTCACATCGTTCGTACACGTCGACCAGACGTTTAGATCGACGTCCCCGCCATCAGCATTCGTCGCCGGTGCCTTGACCGCCTTGCCCTTTGCTCTCCCACCTTTCTGCCCCACCGCGGCCCCAGCTTTTTTCCCACCCTTCGCCGACGCTTTCGGTGCACTTCCAGCGAGATCTTTCCCCCCGCGCTTCTTGCCCTGACCCGTTTTGGGCGACATCACGAGCGCGCAAAGGTGAATTCCCACTGAGATTGAAATTCACCCTCGCAAATCTCGCAAATCTCGGGTCTGGCGCGCACTCACGCGCGTGTCGTGCGCGCGACGCGCGTGAATCGCACTTGCGCGCGCGAGTTCCCGTGTTTCCGCGCGCGCGCCACGTGTGTCGGCGACAGCGCGGCCGCGTGTGTCGCGTGCGTCGCGCGTCGTCACTTGTGGCGCAAAACCTCAGGGCAAGGGTATCGAGATACCATATACAATTCGGATATATCTCTATCGCATAAAATCCAGAGAATGCACATTCTGTACGTATAGTGGACACTTTTATGATTGCTTTAAGTCTTCAATGCAGTTCGAACGTCCGAATAATAAGGTATAAACGCATTTATCGAAATATTTTAGTATAAATTATATCTAAGTGATAAATGAAACACAATACGAAGACGCGTCACAGCCGAACGCAAATTCATATGGAAGTTTGACTGAGGGAGTGCGAGAGCGTCTCGACGGGTGGCGTATCCGCTTCCGGCGTGGTTGGAGACTGTTCGCTAGTTCGTGCACCCGCTTCGCTCGTAAAGATTTCTTGAAGCTTGTTTTTCATGGTGATCAGTGTCTCCATTTTCAACAGAGCTTTCTTACGCTGTTCAGCGCAGTCTTCGACGTAAAGGTCGGCGACGTTGATTTCGTGCTCGCGGCAATGCCGCCGCAAGAGTTCGTTGAGCTCGCCTGATTTGAAAAGATCTACGATGTTTGAGTCAGCGCACTGAAAGAAAATGATGTCGCGCAGCATGCGCGTAAGTGCGTTTGTAAAATATGAAGAGGTGATTTGAAAATACCTGTCACGATTTTCGAGCGCCGCTCCTGTCCTGCTAAGAAACTTTGCAAATTCATCAGTTACGTTCTGAACGCATGCTTTGCACCAATTATCAAGAACGATAGAGAGTGTTTCAAAGAATACAGAGAATCGCGCATCCTTTGCTTTCAGCCTTTCCAGTACCGATGCGGTTAGTGAATTAAAGAAGGCGCGTGCATTCGCCTGACACATCTTAACGACAGACTTGCGCAGTTGCAAGGCTTCATCATAATATTTCTTCAAGTCCTCTGTCTTGTCCACTGGCACTCTCAAAGCTTGTCGCGCAGGGTTAGAAAGGACAACCAATTCATTGCTTCGTACCAATCTACAAGGCCTCGGACCAGAAACGAAATTAGTGCCACCTCCACAATTGCCCAACGCTGTCAGCATGGTTTGAATTTCGTGTCCTCTTGATATCATGTCCTCTGTGATGAAAAACCCAACCAACTTGCCACTATTGCGACCATCTTCGTCGTTTGAGCAATATCGACCAACAAATAGCAGGGTACCACCACCAAAAATCTGTTTGAAGTGAGTCGTAATCGCATTTATAGCATCATTTCGCACTGTCCAAGTGCTATTCAATGTCCCAGGTGTCTGCGTGTCTTGTACAAAAAGATCACCGTGCCTGATCGTCATAACAGACAACCATCTTGACGTAATAATGTTGGGTCTGGCGTAGAACATTCTAGCATCGAATTTCTTTAAAATGTTTGGACCAACCGGTGGACCGAAACCAAAATTCATTGTCGGCGGGATTGTCGGCGGGTTTGTCGGCGGGTTTAGCGATTGGATATCACTTTGTTGCCAAGGCTTAGTCTTTAAGTTGTCGTAGATGTGTGGCAGTCCGACGCTGCCGAAAGTCAGCGTTGGAACAAACTCAAGCAGTGCTTCGAATGAAGGCTCACACCATTTCTCTACCTCACTGGAAAAGTATGAAATGAGCTCATTCAAATCGTTCGGCACGAACTCGCCCATGTCGTTCAATTCTTGTCGCACTTTCACGCACTCAGTTTCAATGCGTTCACGCTCGGCTACGATCCATGGCCCCTCGGTGTACTCGTCGACTTTTTGCACGAGTCTATCGACGAGACTTTCGATGCCACAGCGTTCACTGTGCCCAGGAAGATGTTTAGCAAACCAGTCTTTTTCATCCTGGTTGGCCCTCTCGAGTTCTTCTCGGGATTGGTTTTCTCGTGACGCCGTCACGGTGTCGCGATTCTTCAGCGCCACGTACCCCAGGCCAAGCTCCGGCGTATCGTCTGCTTCTGCATTCACGCGCTCGATCAGTCTGGTATATGGCAACTCACGGCGAGTGTCTGCTGAAAGATCCGCCATCGTCAAAGCACCAATAGTGAATTGCACTTTATTGTAGCGCTGAACCAATTCCATCGCCTGCGAGTTGCGAATTCTCGCCTCGCGCGCGGATGCGACGGCGATGACAAACGTGTGTGGATGCGTCTTGTCATTTAAAAACGACGCCGACAGATTCCTCGTGCGGTCCATCATGTCCGTAGGCTCCCCCGGTATGCTCCCAGCCACGATCCCGGGTAAATCGATTAGGTCCAGATTGACGCACAACGGAGAATACAGCTCAATAATAATACGGTCATCCGTCACGCCCGTCACAGCGCCGTTTGCCGCCTCGACTAAACGTTCCATCCATGTACGAACTTGCGCCGGCACGTCGTCAGGATGCATTTGTGATGAAACATCCGCGGCTAATTTTGAACCCACGCCCGGCGCCATTCGCATGACGACGTACCCGCCGTCCCGAAATCGCTCATCCTCCTTTGCCAAACTCTCCTGATCGCGATGTCTCAGCCGCAGCTCGATCGGAACCCGCGTGCACAGTCTCTCGTCGCTCGGAAACACGCTCATCATCGCCACGCGCTCGAGCGTGGATGATTTCCCAGAGGATTCTTCACCGATGCACACGATCCGAGGGACGCTGTACCGCAGCGCCGGATCGCCTTCGACTTCCGGCGGGATCGTGGCTTCAACCTCTCGAAGGCGACTGAGGTGATCGAACCATGAGCGGCGAAAACGTTCCTCGAGTGGGTTCGACATCGCGCGCGGGTGCGACGCGTGCGTGTGCGCGACGCGCAGTGGCGTCGCGCGCATCACCATAGCCGCGAAGTCGGAAATTCCGCACGGGTGCCTGGATTTGAAGTGCCTGGATTTGAGGTGCCCGGATTCGGCCGGACAAGGCGACAGACCCACGTCGAATATAGAAGTGATGATGTTCTGATTATGTGAAGGCTTCAATGCGATTCGAATGTCCGAGTTTTGAGATCTAAATTGTTTTATCGAAATATTTGTATGAAAATTGTACACGTATGTCTAAGCGACGCACAGTACTGGGTGCATGTTCGAGTGCGCCGCCAGAACACATTCGCCGCCAGAACACATTCGCGCGCGCGTCACAATCGACGACGCCGGCGTCGACGCCGAGCGCCGAGCACACCGACGCGCGCGCGCGCACACGCATATCGACCCGCGTTCTTTCGCACGAACGAGCGCACGAGTGAGGGTGTCTCGACGCGCGACAGCGGAGGGCATGACGGGCGGCAAGGCGTCGCGCGACGGCGCCGAGGGTGGTGCGGACAAACCGACGACGACGACGACGTCGAGGCTTGGATCGATTCGAGGGCGCGTGACGACGACGCGGACAACATCTCGTCGCGCGACGACAGCGGCTGCGGCGGCGACGTCGGCGACGGTGGCGGCGGCAGCGACGGATGACGCGACGCCGACGCGCGCGCGAGGCCGCAGAGGCGCGTTCGCGCCTCGCGTACCCGCGGGTGGTGGACGCGACGCAAAGGATGGCGATGGACACGATGTTGGTGATGGACATGATGTTGGTGGATCGGGTGGCGGTGCAGATACGGAGTCATTACCTTCAGATGTCGAGAAATTAGTCAAGGAGGCGAGAGCTCGGACGACGGCTGGTGGCCGCGACGAAGGCGGAAGCTCACGTGGGCGCACGGTTCGAACAGCTAAGGAAGGGGATTCTGCGCGCGTGGCGATTGGTGGTGGTGTAGCTCTCGCGCGTGCCGCGGCAGATTCGAGCGCGAAGGCGAGTGGATCGCGGGCGAAAAGAGGCGCAGCCGCCGAGGTTGACCGGGACGTCGTCGTCATTGAAGACCCTCCGATTATGGCGTTCCCAACGTCCCAGCGTGCGGCGAAAAAAGAAGCACCGGTGAAGATTGAGGCTACGGAGCATGCCGATCGCTCTTCGGACGACGATGATGCAGAGGAGATGGATGTGGAGGATGCACCCACGCCAGCTCGCGCGCCCACGCCGGCTCGTACGACGCGGGTAAGTAAAGCCAAGCAAGCTCAGATCGCACTTGAGGAACGTTCGCGAATGATTCAACCCGATCGCGCCACGACAGATGAAATGTACGATGCAGAAGAAGATTGGACGGATAAGTCGCAGTATTACCCGACAGTGCTCACCACGGCGTCGCGTGAAATTGCGCCAACGTCTGTCGCGGAAACCGTGCGAGGAGCGACTGGGGCTCGTTTTATGGTTTTACAATTGCCCTCAGATTTACCTTTGCGTAAGCGAGATGACGATGAAGATATGGAAATCGATAGTGTGGTTGAGATTGGTGACGATGAAGACAAGATTGGCACCGCGAGAATGGTTCGTAGCACTTCTGAGCTCGCCGACGGGCAGCTCGGCGAGTTGAAAATTCACGCAGACGGCACAGCCAAGTTATACATTGGCAACGCTATTTTCGACGTTTTACAAGGAACACCGTATCAGCACGCCGAGCAAGTTGCTCAATTAGATAAGATGAACGGAAACTGTGTGATTATGGGTGATAGTAGCGCTAGAATGATCTGCGTACCAGACGTCACGCAATTGCTTTTGTGAAAACAAGTACTTACTAGCACATAGAAGCGCGACGTCGGTTGAGTTGTTAATAACTACCAACGAGTTGCTTTTGATTTGCAAACGAACATGTTGAAGCTTAGCTTAAGCACGAAGTACCGTGATGTGTGTCTCGATAAACTACTAACGGGTTGCTCTTGATATTAAAAATGCAATTTTATCGCGCAGCGCTCGGCTCCTTGGCGTACACCGACGCCCGCGCGGCGTCGCAGAAGTGCCCAACGGCTTCTTCGGGGGTGCCTTGCACCACACCGTGACCGACATTTAAAATGTGCTTACCCTTGCCGGCGTCTCGCACGTTGTTTGCCACCTCCTTCTCGATACGATCCTTACCCGCGAACAAGTACATGGGATCCATGTTCCCTTGCAACACACGGTCCGGCATGATCGCGCGCGCTTCAGCCATGTTCGTGTTCCAGTCCAGTCCAATAACATCCGCCGTCGATAACTTTAACTCGTTAAGCTTACCGCATCCACCGTTGGCGTGGAAAATGAGCGGCGTGTTCGGGTGACGCGCCTTGACGTACGCGATGATGCGTTCGTTGTATGGGTGCGAAAACTCCAAAAATTGCTGCGGCGACAAGTGATGGGCCCAAGAATCGAATAATTGCACAACTTGAGCACCACAATCGATCTGGTGGCACACATACACGCCAAGAGCATCCGCCAAGTGAGACAAGTACGCGTGCAACGTCGCCGGATCTTGCGTCATGATTTGCTTCGTCTTCATCAAGTGTCTGTCACTCGAACCTTCCATGGAATACGCCGCCAAAGTCCACGGCGTACCAACAAAACCAAGTAACGTGGACTGTCCATCAACCTCTTGACGCAAAGAGCTCAAAATTTCGCGAATAAATGGCAACTGCGCATCCGGGTCGTCCATCGTCTTCAACGCCTTAACGTCCGCCATCGTTCGCACCGGCGTGGAAATCACCGGACCCTTGCCCTTGACCACGTCAAACTCCACCCCAAGCGCAGGCAACGGAGTCAAGATATCGCTAAACATAATCACCCCATCCGGCTTGAACGCACGCCACGGTTGCAACGAAAGCTCAATCGCGATTTCGCTCGTCTCTGACCGGTGACGGAAAGGAAACTTGTTCGAATACGCGCGGAATTCCGCCATGTACCGTCCCGCCTGGCGCATCAACCACACCGGAGGACGTTCAACATCCTCCCCTCGCGCTGCGCGCAACAGAATCGGATCTTGCGCCGCGCTCACGCAGATCGCCGCGCGCTTCATCGATCGCTGCGTCTGTGTCTTCGCGCGCACACTCGCGCCGCGATAACTCGCGCGCGCGCCATCCACCGTCGGGGTGAACGCGTGCATGTTATGAATCGTAACTTTACCGTCGACGTGCGCGGGCGATCTGGGCGCGTCGCGGGCTGGCGGCGCGTCGGCGTGTGCGGCAGCGCGCGTCTTATCCGCGTCAGTGACTGCGAAAAGTGAGATCTTCTCGCGATTGTGACACTGTCTTCGTGATGGATGGTTTCGGCGCACACTACGGCGAGTGTCCGTTCGTGGAGGTTTTATCTCGGTGTTTCGCGACACACAGCGTGGATTACTGCGCTCGACGCCGCGCCAGTCAGCGACGACGACGACGATGATGGAGTCGATTGCGGCACGCATCGACCACGTGTTGCACGCGCTCGAAGACCAGGGCGTGGGTGGGCGGCAGATGTTTAAGATTGCGCGCGCATCGGTGTACGCGCAAATTCTCCTCGCCATGTGCGGAAGCATGAGCTTTGTGTACGGCTCGATACACCCCACGGCGATGGCGTTATCGCTCTATGCCGTGGTGGCGATGGAGATTAAGGCGCCGAGGTTGTTGAAGATTTACGCGTGCGCGTTGTTGGTGCTCACGGTGGTGGATTTTTTGTGGTTGTGCACGTACGCGAGCGCGATTAGTTCGGCGAGCACGGGACTGGTAGCGGAAACCACCGGTGCGAGTGCTGAGGTGAAAGAGGTTTTGAGTTTGCAGTATGGTATCGTTGCGGCGGGTATCAATAACTTTTTCACCCTCATGCCTGAAGTGTTTGCGTTTTTCATTCGTGTGGCGAGCGTCGCGCTTTGGGTGTTAATGTGGAGCAAAGGATTGTTGGATGGGTCGGTGGATGGCGATATGTATAGCGATCCGTCGACGGCACCGTATAGTGGGGGTAATATAAACGTCCATCATGGTATGGAGTATCAAAGTGAGGTCACGCCCGGGTCACCGGTGCGTAGTGGGCGTATCACCGGCGCGGGAGGGACGTTCAAAGCAAACGACACTTTCACAGTCGACGGCGGCTATCAGGACATTGATTCTTCCGATCGCGACACCTTGGTAAATTTATAAAAGATTAGCAGATCATCTGTAAATTGTAACGCACACTTCTAGGTTGATGATATTAACGACAATACGCCCTACGTTTCGCTATAGTTTCTAATTCACGGTAAACCAAAGTCCAATTTGACGCGGTTGAGCCTTGACGCAACGAACGCCGCAAGGTCGGGTTCTTCGTCACATAACGCAACAAACCCACCTTCTAACGCGCATTTTGCATCATGTGCATCGGCCTCATCCGTGGTGAGCAGCACGAGATTGTCCAGCGTCGCTCCTTTGGCTGGATCCCAACGAGTCAATGACAACCCGCTCGTGTTGCGCCAATACGCCTTCAAGCGCTTGTTTGATGTGTCTCTCGCGCTCAAAGCGGACCACACTTCGCGCACTAAATATATGACGTCTTCCAAGTCGACGGCCATATTCGCCACTTCGCGTCCGCGCTCGTTTTCGCGCTCACGCAAACGGTCAAGCTGCGTGTCGTATTGCTTTGACCGCAATACGATGAGCGGCTCGCCATCGAAGGGCGCCTCGGCGATTTCAGTGAGCACGTGACTCGCGAGCGCCATGCCGAAAATGGCCGGCACGCACCCAAGCACAGGGATCGTACGCACACGGAAATTCGGAATGACTTGATAATCCGAAAGCGTCTCGCCTTCTTTGAGTTCCATCTCCGCGACGAGTTCGCATCGCTGCTTTTCGATGGAAATCAACGCCGTGATACCGCCCTGGATTTTATACTCTTTATTTAACCGATATCGTACCGCACGCGCGAGCGGATCGGCAGCACAATCAGCAATGTCAGCAAATCGTAATCGCGTCGGGTCACACTTTGCCCCGGCGCCTCCTGATGTCACCACGCGTATGTTTCTGCGCACGCACGCCGCCAGAAGAGCGATTTTCGTGTCAATGTTATCGATACAATCCACCACAAAATCCGGTTCTTGTGAGGTCCCGAACCATGATCCTAGCAATTCCTCCTCGGCATCAGCTTCATACATCGCCACGCGCGCATCAACATCTGCTTCGGGATAAATTTCCGCAAAGTGCTTTTTCAAACACGTCGCCTTTGCCGTGCCGACATCCGCCCGCGTCGCCGTCGCGTGCCTATTCAACGAACTCAAACTCACCTGATCGAAATCGATCACCCGTAACTTCCCGACGCCACTTCTCAAAATCATATGCGCCGCGTGTGAACCCACACCACCGAGCCCGACGACGACGACGAACGCGTCCCGCACCGCGCTCTGCCCGCATTCGCCGAAAAACTGCACATTGCGCGTAAACTGCTCGCGCAAAATCTCATCCGACATATCAAACGCACTCGTCGACGGCACCGTCGCCACCCCACGCACACCACCCACATCGCGCTCGACGTTCACGCACCGCACCGCGTCACCACCGCCGCGCCCGACACCACCACCGCCGACGCCAACGACATCGCCAAAGTCATCGCCCCGCACGCGCCGGCGCAACGCCGTCGCCGCGACCGCGCCCGCGACGAACGCGCCCGCGACGAACGCCGCGACGGCGCTCGTGGAATGCGTCGTCGTCGTCATCGCGGCGACGGCGACGGCGACGGCGGCGACGGCGGGAGACTCTGGCGCCGCCCGCCCGCGCGCGCGCACTTTTCGCGGGTCCGACACCACAAACGTGCCACGTGGCACCATGCGCCGTCCCATCGCGACGCAGGGGAACGATCGCCCGACATCGTAGTGTGGGCATCGAAATCCCCATGCACGGGGGCGTGAAATCACGCATGGGGTAAGCGCGAAATGGCGGCGCGTGGGTGCCGAAATACTACACGTAGTACATACTGTTTACGCATACACACATGGAGTACGAACGTTCGAGTGGATGACGACCGACCTATCCGATCGCGAATGCGAAAGTAATCAATCGCCCGCTGCGCTGGCACGGCACTCCGTGCCTCTCGCGTCACGTGATCTCGCCCGTTCTCGCGTACGTACACAACCGTATACGTACCCACTCGTCCTTTCGTTTCTGCGTTTCCATCGCAGACGTTCGCGAGTAGAAGCACTTTTACGCGCTCGATCATCGGTGTTTGTTTGCGCAAGACCTCGGTTTGAAAAACCCTTGATCTGTCACCATGATTTTCACGGATGAAGAAATCACGCCTTTGGTGATTGTGTCTGTGCCGTTCTTGGGCGGTATCATCGCGCTCGGTATGGTTGCCGTTCTCATGGTTCGCGTGAGAAAGGCGCCGAACGGGCAAGGTGAGCAATTGTTCATCGCCGAGCAAATTTCCACGGGGGCGACGTCCTTCTTGGTGACCGAGTACTCGTACTTGGCGCCGTTTGTGGCGTGCGTTGCGGCGTTCATCGTCGGTATCTTGGAATCCCAAGATGAGACGCCGACCTACTTGGTGAATGGTGAATACTTCTCCAGCACCAAGAAGGGTGGCTGGCAAACGATGATGTGCTTTGTCACCGGCGCCGTGTTGTCCGCGTCCGCGGGCTGGGCCGGTATGAAGGTTGCCACGCAAACCAACGTTAAGACGATGGAAGCGGCGCGCTCTGGCTTGAACCAAGCGCTTCAAATCGCTTTCGCCGGTGGTGCCGTCATGGGCTTCTCCGTCGTCGCGTTCGGTATCCTCGGCTTGAGCGTCTTGTTCTACATCTTCGCGACTGCGCAGTCTGGCGCCACGGCCACTGGCTCCTCAAACGGTACCCTCTCGGGCTCCGACCTCGACATGCGTGATGCTATCAGATACTTGTCTGGCTTCGGTTTCGGTGCTTCCTCCATCGCGCTTTTCGCGCGTGTGGCTGGTGGTATCTACACCAAGGCTGCCGACGTCGGCGCTGACCTCGTCGGTAAGGTTGAGTCTGACATTCCGGAAGATGACCCTCGCAACCCCGCCACTGTTGCCGACAACGTCGGTGACAACGTCGGTGACGTCGCTGGTATGGGTGCCGATCTTTTCGAATCCTTCGTTGGCTCCATCATTGCTTGCGCTGCTCTCTCCTCTGACAACCGTGAATTGGCGTTGCCGTTCTGGATCTCTGGCTTCGGTATCCTCGCCGCGACCATTGGTTTCTGGACCGTCTCCACCAAGGATGACGCTTCTCAATCTGAACTCCTCCACGCGCTCCACCGTGGTGTGTACTCTGCCTCCATCCTTGTGATTGTCTTCGCCATTGCGTGCGTTGAAATGCTCTTCGAAGGTTCCAAGGTTGGTTACAGATACTTTGGCTGCATCATCATCGGTCTCGTCGCCGGTATCTTGATTGGTGAAGCCACCGAATACTGCACGTCCTACGCCTACGCCCCGGTGAAGTCCATCACCCACGCTGGTTCTGCTGGCGGTGCCGCGACTGTCATCATCCAAGGTTTGGGTATCGGTATGATCTCTGTCTTCCCGCCGACGATCGTCATCTGCGCCACCGTGTTGGCGTGCTACAACGTCGCGGGTGCCGGCACTTCTGGTTTGTACGGTATCTCCATCTCCGCCGTCGGTATGTTGTCTACCCTTGGTGTCACTCTTGCCACTGATGCGTACGGTCCGGTTGCGGACAACGCCGGTGGTATCGCCGAAATGTCCGCTGGTGTCCCCGACGAAGTTCGCGAGCGCACCGACAAGCTCGACGCCCTCGGTAACACCACTGCCGCCACCGGTAAGGGTTTCGCCATTGGCTCCGCCGTCTTGACCGCGCTTTCTTTGATGAACGCGTACGTCAAGGATGTCCCGTACGCCTGCATGGTTGGTACCGTTGTCGACGCGCGTTGCTTGGCCTCCGCCATGTCCCTCACCGATGCCTACGTGCTCACCGGTGTCATTTTCGGTGCCATGTTGCCGTTCTTGTTCGCTGCCCTCACCATGCTCTCCGTGCGTAAGGCTGCCGGCGCTATTATCGTCGAAGTCCAACGCCAATTCCGTGACATTCCGGGTCTCCTCGAAGGCAAGGAAGGTGTCAAGTGCGACCACATGGCGTGCGTGAAGATGTGCACCAAGGCGTCCATCAACGAAATGTTGATTCCGGGCATCTTGGCTGTCATGACCCCGATCGCTGTTGGTCTCTTGGTTGGTGCCAAGTGCCTCGGTGGTCTCCTTGGTGGTGCCATCGCCTCTGGTTTCATGCTTGCGGTGATGATGTCCAACGCCGGTGGTGCTTGGGATAACTCCAAGAAGTACATCGAAAACGAAAACACCTATGGTGGCAAGAAGTCCAACACGCACAAGGCGTGCGTTGTTGGTGACACTGTCGGTGACCCGTTCAAGGATACCTCTGGCCCGGCGTTGAACATTCTCATTAAGCTCATGACCATCTTTTCCTTGACCATGGCCCCGGTCTTCCGCTCCGACTGGAAGACTTGGTGGTACGGCGTCATCGTCCTCGCGGTTGAAATCATCTTCGTCTCCGCCGCGTACTGGTACGTGTGGATCAAGAACGCCGACCAAACCCCGGTTTCCGCTGAAGGTGCCAAGGAATAAATATGCCATCATGATGACACATTTAATATCCCCGACTCACTTGAGGGCTAATAATACGACGTGTGAATGAAAACATTCCTCGTTAACTCGGCGTTGAAACAAGTTGCTATTGCGACAAATTTTAATACACACTAATACTCAAATAAATCTAAACGCGCGTCGCGCACTCATTGATTGCCTTTGCCCGTGTCGTTCCAACCCCTAATCCACTCCCGTCCCATAGCCGCACGCGTCTCCTTATCGCTCTTCTCGTCCAAAAACTTCACGCAGTGCGCCTCGAGCGAGCGATACGCCGCGTTCGCCTTGTACTCCGCCGGCGCCTCTTCTTGCATCGTCAACCATTTAAACAAATCCGGATTCTCCGCCTCAAGCACCGCATCAAACTCATCTAAAAACTTCACGTCCGCATTCACCAACACGCGCGACGCCCACTCACCGACGACAATGTCCAGCTCTAAAAATCCTCGCTGCTTGGCGCGATACAGCGCGCGGTTCACGCGCGCGCGTCTCGCGTCGTCATCGGCGATCCCTGTCGACGCCGCGCGCGACGCAGCGACGCGAGCGATGCGCACGCGCGCCGCGCACCGCCGCGCGAACGCGCGCACGACGCCATCCATCGTCGTCGGCGCGTCGTCGTGTGCGACGCACGGCGCGCGTCGTCACGCTCGGGCCGTCGAGTCATACATTAGTGGCGTCACACACCACCCATACTTAAGCGACACGAAAGAAAATGATGCCGAAAACAAGGGGGCCTCTCGGCGTGCATTTTCGCCCACTTCGACGCGGATGATACGTACTACACGCAGTCGCACGCCCATGGAGAGTAATTTAGCGCGCCGCGAACGACGCCAACCGGTCGTGGAAAGTGGATAAAGCTTCCCGAGGCGCTCGATGTGGGCCATCGCGCGCGCCCCGGCGCGGCAGATCGCGACGCACATCGCTCCTCAAGACTATCACACGTCGAGCTCGCTTTTTTAACGCGCGCTTCGTACCCCTTCACACAGTACACGACACACAGAATACATACAATGTCTGCGCTTTCGATGACGATGGCGACTCGCCCAGCGGTGCGCGCCGCTGTGGCCCCGAAGACGTCGCGTGCGACGCGTGCGGTGACGCGTGCGACGCCGCGCATGGATGGTGGTATCTATAAGGAACCGCACCACGGTTTCAGTGATGAGATCATCAACGAGGTGCTCGCGGATTTTCCGGAAGCTGGCATCGCGGATTCGCTCGAAGGCATGATCTTGCTCGTCGCCGGCGGGTACACGGTTTTGGACGTGCGCGCGGACAGCGAGATTGACTTCATGGGTAACTTCCCGAAGACCGATCAACGATTTAAGGTGTGCTCCTTGATCAACGCGTCGCGCAAGTACGACAGCGAGAAGGGTGAAAAGGTGTACGTGCAATCCGTGAACGAAGGGTTCAAGGCGCAAATTGAAAAGATGTTCCCGGATAAGGAAGCGCGCATCATCGTGTCTTGCTCTGATGGTCGCAACCGCGCTATCCAAGCCCTTGAAATCATGGATGAAATGGGCTACGTCAACATCGTCGGCCTCAAGGGTGGTTACAACTTGTGGAACCGCCAGTGGGATTCCAAGCTTCGCCGCCGCAACTTGCCGGGCGTCTTCAAGGAGGAGTACCAACACGGTGCTGATACGTGCGGTGTGCACGCCACCGGTGCGGGTTTCGAAAACCAAGATGCGTTCCAATACGCTGACTGGAGAGATACCGTCGAATGGCTCGAAGCCGCTCCGGTCGCCGCGTAAGCGCGAGACCCGTCTCGGTTGGATCCGTGACATCACACACAAACGCGTAGCCGAACGACCTGTCTGCCGTACAGATCTTCACAACATTGATGTTTGACAAGACATGAACACAAATTAACATTTACATTACAACAATCTATTAATTCTTATCCCTGCCGTACTTGTTAATCCACTCGACGAGAGAAAGTTCGGTGCTCTCGATGCGCGTCGGCGAACCAGTGCCCGCGATGTCGGCTATAGTGTCCGCGCCAAACGTTGCTATTCCTGTGAAAACTCCGTGTGGACTAATTCGCATGCGTCGACTTGTTGCGATGCCCACGCCCTGAAGTTCGGCGACGTGGTCGTACACCGTTAAGTACGCATAGGACGTAGTATTTGCCTCAAGCATTGCTTCAAGCGTAACGTAATGCACCCCATTTTTGCTCATGTAGTAATCGCCTGGGTGGTCGTGTCCTGCGAGACAAATTTTCACGGTCGCACAGTATTCTTCAAATAGCGCCGAGACTTCATCCGCGTTCCATGCGCTCATTTTTTCTCTCGCAGCGCGAACGTGCAGCGCGTTGTGCGACGCCACGATGACACGCTCGCCATTCGCCTTGGCGCTCTCGAGTTCATCACGTAGCCATTGCATTTGCGCTGGACCAATACCACCACCCCATGGAGCGATCTCGTGACTGCCCTTACTCGATACGAACTCCATACCAAAGCGGTATTCTTCGCTATCGCGCCCCGAAGGCATATAGCGTGGATTCACGTCCGTCGTATCTAAAATTATCAGCCTCCAACGTCGCGGCAAGCGTGTGGAGTAATACGACAACCCATCTCGAACACCCAGCGCTTCGAGCAACTCCACCCTAGGCACGCTGCAGTCGTGATTTCCAATGCAATGATGCACTTTCGCGGGAGCGCGCTTTTGTATTTCGCTCATCACCGCCAAGTCGCGGCGGTTCTTTTCTACTAATTCCGCGGACATCGGTGTTCGCAGCACCGGCCACGTGGACTTGTCGTCCTCGTTATATCCATCAAATAAATCTCCCAAATTAATAATCCCGCTGAGCTCTTCGCGATGCTCCGCGAACGCCTCGTAGCACTCCGCCAGTCGGCTGGCGCC
>JACLAB010014440.1_pt1 | contig 24942 bp, 14 predicted proteins | sample 8027921 | NCBI WGS metagenome assembly JACLAB01 (sample SAMN15725117, study PRJNA655200) | protist metagenome | isolation source: fluorescence activated cell sorting (FACS) single amplified genomes of... | place: USA: West Boothbay Harbor, Gulf of Maine | collected 2000-07-19
CCACCGTCCTAGAGATTCATGTCGTATCATATCAGTCGACGAGCCTTCGTCCCGTTCGCGCGCGCCTCGTCTGAGTCTCTCGCGCGCCTCGCCTGCGTCTGGAAAAGTTAGTTAGGGTAAAACCCGGGAGTGCGGCGCGTCCCGCACAGCCCGCCGCCCTCGACCGCGCGCCGCCCTCGACCGCGCGCGCCGCCGATGACGACGTTCACCGCGGTGACGGTCGCTTCGCCCGCGCCCGCGCGCGTCGGCATCTCGCGTCCCTCGCGTCGCTCGCGTCGGTTCGCGCGCCGCCGTTCGCTCGGGGATGACGAAAAGATGTTCGTCCCCGCGGGCGCGTTCGGAGGCGTGTCGCCCGAGCGCAGAGCGAGCGAGCTCATGAACGCGATGTTGACGTACGTGTCGGCGTGGATCGTGATCTCGCAGCTCGAAAACGTGGCGCCGCGTCGGTCGGTCGCGGGCGAGGACGCCGGCGAGGACGGCGAAGGAGAAGCGAGACGAGTGACGACGTCGCACGAGTTTTTGCTCGACTATCTCGAGGCGAATCCCGTGCGCGACGGCGAACAGTGGTTGATCGCGCTGACGCGAGTGAATCCGACGCTGGCGGAGCGGATCATGGCAGTTCGTCGCGCGTACGCGGAGGAGGATTTCGAGTGGCACAACGTCGCCAAGTTGACGTCCGAATCCATCGCGGCGGGGAACGAGCGCGCGATGCGCGAGTGGCTCAAATCTGCCGTCCCACAGAGCGCCTGAGACGCAGTCACTCATCGGCGCGAGGCGTGCGTCTTTTTGTATTTTTCGCGTCAACGCTCGGTGCGGCCTCGCGACGGTCTTCTATTCTATTCTTTTGTCCGCATTCGTCCTCGTCCTCGCGAAGACGACATTCATTTGTACAAACAATCAACAATTGTCAATGTTTCATTATAAAATTTTGTTTCATAATCGCGGTACGTGCGCTCGCACTTCTACGCTTTCGCCTCACTTTGTGGCTCCCCGCCGCAATCCTCTAATTCGTCATGCTCGCCGGTACGATCAACACGCACGCGCGCCCTGCCTTATCGCGCTCGCTCGCGAGCATCGAGTCAAAGTCTCGAGTGCGTCTGGTGCGCGTCACGCGCGAACCGCGCGCCGTCAAGGGCGCGCGCGCCACGATTGTGCTCGCGGCGTCCTCGTCAGCGCCGGCGCCGCGACGGTCCGTCATCGCCCACGCCGTCTCGCGCCGACCGACGGTGATGTACATCACGAAACTCAAAGATGCCGCGCTGAGCGTGCAGTTCTTGGCGCTGAGCGCGTTCACCGTGCTCGCGTACACCATCGTCGCGGCGACGAATTACGAGCTCTTCGCGAAAATCATGCCGACGCTCGTCAACGCCGGCATGACCGCATCGAATTGGCCCATCTTCAAGGCTTGGATCATCACCGCTCAGCTCGGTTGGTTCGCCGGTAAGATCACCGCCGTTCGCGGCGGCGCCTCGCAGGTGAAGAAATTTTGCGCGTTGAACGTCTTCCCGATGCTGTACTTGGTCGCGACTGCATTCGGCGTCGGCGCCTGGGACGCCCCGGTCTGGGCCGTCTTCACCGCGGCGTACGCGTACTTTGGATACGTCGAAAAGTGATGGCGATCGCGGTGATCCCGATCGACCGATTCCGACTCGCGTCGCGCCCTCCCTGGTCCGCGGTCCGTCGCGCCCTCTCCGCGCAGCTGTTGTATGCTATTTCAGTGTAAAGCCATTTTCGCCACGGCGCGAGTAATCCGCCTCTGGTCGTCGACGTTATCGTCACTCTCACGCACACACACAACTCCATCGGTACGCCTCGCGCGTCGAAACGATCGCTTAAAATATCTCTCGCCCATCCGCGCCCCCCCGCCGTGGTCGCGTCGCGCGCGCGCGCGTCGAGCCCGCGCGATGCGCGCCGCCGCGCCGCGCGGGTTCGCGCCGCCTCGACGCATTCGCGCGTCGTCGTCGCGCGCGCGCGCGCGACGACGACGCGGTGACGCGCAAACGACGGCGAAGAATACATCGCGGCGCCGTCGCGCGCGGGAGGGACGGAGACGCGCGCGACGCGTCAACGGGACGGTCGTTTGACCGCGCCGTCCCGGAGACCATCTTTCGGGTTTGTGGATAACACCGCCGGGACGCGACGACGACCGAGACGCGGAGACTGACGTTGAAACGCGCGCGCGAACGAACGAATGATAGAAATGTCTGAAGGCAAGGAACATCTTTCCATCGTGATCTGCGGTCACGTCGATTCCGGTAAGTCGACGACGACCGGTCGCTTGTTATTCGAGCTCGGGGGTATCCCGGAGCGCGAACTCGAAAAGCTTCGCGCCGAAGCCGATGCGCTCGGTAAGTCTTCTTTCGCGTTCGCGTTCTACATGGATCGCCAAAAGGAAGAGCGTGAGCGTGGTGTGACGATTTCTTGCACGACCAAGGAATTCTTCACGGACAAGTGGCACTACACCATCATCGACGCCCCGGGTCACCGCGATTTCATCAAGAACATGATTTCCGGCGCGGCGCAAGCCGATGTGGCGCTTCTCATGGTGCCGGCGGACGGTAACTTCACGGTCGCCATCCAAAAGGGTAACCACAAGGCTGGTGAAGTCCAAGGCCAAACGCGCCAGCACGCGCGTCTTCTCAACTTGCTCGGCGTCAAGCAGCTCATTTGCGGCATCAACAAGATGGATTGCGACATGGCTGGCTACAAGCAAGAGCGTTACGAAGAAATTCGCAACGAAATGAAGAACATGTTGATCAAGGTCGGCTGGAAGAAGGATTACGTCGAGAAGAGCGTCCCGGTCCTCCCGATCTCTGGCTGGAACGGCGACAACTTGTTGTCCAAGTCCGCGAAGATGCCGTGGTGGAACGGCGTCGACGTCGAAGACTACATGGGCGGCGGCAAGAAGTTCCACATCGACTGCCTCCTCAACGTCCTCAACGACATGGTCGACAAGCCGGACCGCAACACGGAAGCCGCCATGCGCCTTCCGATTTCCGGTGTCTACAAGATCAAGGGTGTCGGTGATGTCCTCGCCGGTCGCGTCGAGCAAGGTCTCGTCAAGCCGGGTGAAGACGTCGTCTTCCTCCCGACCCACACCTCCTCCAACCCGTGCGGTGGTAAGGTGTTCACCGTCGAAATGCACCACAAGCGCGTCGAAGCCGCCGCGCCGGGTGACAACGTCGGTATGAACATCAAGGGTCTCGACAAGCTCAACATGCCGCGCACCGGTGACGTGATGATCTACAAGAAGGACACCTCCCTCGCCCCGTGCAAGGAGTTCACCGCGCAAATCCAAACCTTGGACATTCCGGGTGAACTCAAGGCGGGCTACAGCCCCATCGGTTTCGTCCGATGCGGCCGCTCCGCGTGCAAGTTGACCGCGCTCAACTTCAAGGTTGGCAAGGAAACCGGCGGTAAGAAGCTCGAGTCCCCGATGTCGTTGAAGTCCAACGAAGTCGCCGAGTGCGTCTTCGAGCCGGTCCACCCGCTCGTCGTCGACTCCTTCAAGAAGTGCGAAGGTCTTTCCCGCATCGCTTTCTTGGACGGTAACACCGCCGTCATGTTGGGTAAGATCACCAAGGTTGAGTACAAGGCCATCTAAGCGACGAAATCGCTCGTCGCCGGCTCGTCGTCCACTCGGCACGACGTCGCGCGCCTTCGTTCGTTCGTTCGTTCGTTCGCACGATTCGTTTTCACGCCTCATCCACGCTTAGATCTCATTCTTAATACCACGACATCACTTACGTTCTCTTTTCACCCGTCATCGCGCGCGCGTCGCGCCCTCGATCTCTCCTTCGCCGTCGCCTCTGCCTCGCCTGTGGTCTCGAAAGCCCTAATGGGATACCCGATCGCCGAACCGCGTCGACGTCGCGTCGCCGCCGCGTCGCATCGCGCGCCACCACTCGACGCACACGCGCCCGCGCACCCGCACGGCCGACGCACGTCGCGAAACAAAATCCTCGCGCCCGAACGCACGCTCGTTCCAGCGCGACGCACCTCGCGCGCGACGCACGAGGCGAATAAAAGCTCGCGCACGCGTTTTCATCGCGGCGCCGATCGAAAGATTAGTCGATCGTAAAACGCGTTGCGGTCAGCGCGCGGGACGAAGGACGGGCGAGCACGCGCGCGTTCGGTGATAAAGTTTGATTATTGTCGGCCGCGAGCGTCGCGACGGATAACGCGCGCGCGTCGAACGGCGAGAGGTCGATCGGCGTGAACGAGGGACAGTCAACAGTAAAGTTTAGGCGCGGCGAAGGAGTCAAACTCGTACGCTCTCTCGGGTGAGGGAATAAAAGGGCGAGAAGCTCGAAAACACGAAAAAAGGCGAAGGCCGCGAATCGACGACGAAGATGATGGACTCCGAGGACGGTAGTAGTGATAATATACGGGACGAAGAGGAACAGAACAAGGTAACGGAATCGAGCTTCATCGCCGATTTGCGACCGTGGGGGTGCGAAAAGTACGCGAGCAGCGCGTATCAGGACTTGACGAGATCACCTTCCTGACACGGTGAAATCGATTAAAGAGTAGCGTGCTCGTGAGGAAAACGCAACTAGAAGAATTGATTTGACGTTGGGAAACGTGGATACGTAGATTTCGTATCGACGAGGTATAGTATCATGGTTGCTGCGACGGCTTCCGTGACGACGGTGGACGGGATTTACCCGTCGCCGCACTTTGAGGGCGCGGAGAAGCGCATTGAAATTGACTTTCACTTCAACGAGAGGAACCCGCGCGGCTTGAGGGAGATTGCGCGGGCGCAGCTCGATGAGTGCATGACGGCGGCGCGGTGTGAAATCGTCAGCGTTCGCTCGAATGACAAATTTGACGCTTACGTCTTGTCGGAGTCATCGCTCTTCGTCTTTCCCACCAAGTTGGTGTTGAAGACGTGTGGCACCACGCATCTTCTCGCGGGTGTGCCGAACATCTTGAAGTACGCCGCCGAGGTTGGCATGGAACCGCGACGCGTCAAGTTTACGCGCTCGTCGTTTGACAAGCCTGACTTGCAACCCGAATTGCACGCCTCGTTCGATGACGAGACTGCGTTTTTGGAGAAACACTTCGGCAACTTGTCGGCGGCTGGTGGGTCGTCTTACATCTTGGGGAGTAAACTCAAGGGTGTGCAATGGCACGTGTATGTCTCTGGCGACGCGTGCCCGTTGCAAGACGCCAGACCGAAGGCTTCTCTCGAACTGTGCATGACGCATCTCAATCGCGCGCATTGCGAAGAACACTTCTATCGCAAAGAAGAAACCTTTGTGAGCTCGGCCCAAACAACCACAGACAGCGGTATTCGATCGATTTTTGAAGAATTTGACATCGACGACTACGTCTTCGAACCGTGCGGGTATTCGATGAATGGCTTGCACGAGAAAGGCTCTTTAGATGGCCAGTTCAGCACTATTCACATCACTCCCGAAGATGGATTCTCGTACGCCTCGTGCGAGCTGTCCAACGTGGAAGTGCAAGACCTCGATGCCTTCGCGTACGTTCGTAAGGTCGCCTCCGTGTTCAAGCCCGGGAAGATGGTGTTCGCCATCTCCATCGACGGTTTGAACGCCGCTGAGGTCGCCACTGACGTGCTCGCCAACGGTGCATTTGTGCCGGGATACTCTCGCGCGCAAGCTACTCGCCAAGAGTTTGACGTGGAAGGTGTCGTTGCGTATTACACGTATGAACGCAACGATCGTCTGCGATCCACCATCAGCGTTCCGAACTTGTGCGGTGCGTCTATGTCGACCGCGCACGCCTTCTCGTTTACAGACGCCAAGGAGGCCACTATGCGCCCTCAGACTCCATCTTGTGTCATGGAGTTCCCCTTGTCCGATAACTCGGACGCCGGGTCGAACTCTGAAGAAGCCACGGACGAGGAGATGTGAGTTTGGAAAAGCTTTGCCGCAACGGCAAAGTTCAATAAGACGAAGATTTTGATGGATTCCTTTTGGAGCCGCCGCTACCCAGTCACGAGTACAAGCAATCGCTGTGTTGTCCTGCGCACTTTTGCTCTCTGTACTCGTGCACCATTGTCACGACATGGCGCCTTGAAAGCGTGCATACTGCGTTTAACTACGCGTTACCGCTTCGCCGTCACGTGGTCACGACTGGGAGGTTTAGAGCGACGGTGCCTCGAGTGGAGAGGTATCTGTGTTCAAATACATGTCTTCTCGCGATTCCATGTCTTTTACTCGCGAGCTATTATGTAATAACATCAGCATCACATGCAACGAAACATGAATTGCAACTCGAGGCAACGAAACAAACTAATCATGAATTGCAACTCGAGGCTAAGCGAAAGCTGTGTAAAATGGATTTGAGAAGAGGACGTGGCCGTAAATCTCAAACTTAATTGTCGACTCTTTTTGCACGCATAAAATCACAGGGATCTTATCCAGCGCCTTGATCGAAGTAGGTAAAACCAGCGCGTCGTCCATGACCGCATCATCTATGAACGTCTCTTGCTCTTCCGTAGTATTGAGGCATCGCCCGCGCACACCTCTGGCGTGCTTGAGCGTGCTCTTGTACGTCGATCGATCTAAAATCTCGAGTGCGGCGGCACCCGCAGCGGCGATTTTCGCGGCCTCTTCGCACTCTTTACGGACGTCTAACGTCACGTCTAATTCTTTCGTCAATGATTGACCCTTTGAAAATCCCTTTTGTGTGACTTTCACGTGACGCTGCTTTTCGAGGTAAATTTTGATTTCGAACCCAAACGCCGGGAGATAGGCGACGACGTATTGCTGCCCGAGTTGCCTTACAATCGCACGCGCGATGACCGGATTTTTCTGCAGATATTTGCAGAGAAACAAGTGCTGACTCCGCTCTTGGGCGTACTTCGCCGCGAGTTTCCGCTCGTTGCAGTGATCAGCGACGTCGCTACAGATTTCCGGCGTCATGAGACTGTGTTTCTCTACGACGTCTCGCTCACTGGATTTCCCTTGTCTCTCAGCGTGCTCGAGCGCCGCTGCGAGTAGACGATGCACAATGATATCCGGATATCGACGAATAGGCGACGTAAAGTGCGTGTAATAAGGAACGGCGAGAGCGTAATGCCGCCATTGCTCTTCGTCCACGCTCCCCGTACAAAAGTATTTCGCCAGTTGCATGGGCTTTGTAGCGAGCAGCTGCACGATGTCAAACAAATCTTGCGAGTCGCGCGCTATTGCTCGCAAACTGTCGTGAAGACGTTTCGAAGATGATATGTCGATATCGATATCGTGCTCGCTAGCGAACGTGGATAGCTCCATGAGCTTCCGTTCGTTCGGCGGCGGATGGCATCGAAGCATGGCGTGCGATGGGAAAATCTCGGCTATGAACTCGGCGACGTACATATTGGCGAGTAGCATGTACTCCTCGACAAGACGATTGCTGTCGCGAATGACGTAAGGTGCAGCTCCCACGGGCTCGTAGTCATCGTTAAGCTCAAAACCAACCTTTGGTTGATCCAATCGAACAGCGCCGGCTTCAAATCTCTTCTTGCGCATCGCTTTCGCAGCTGCGTTCAAGATTGAAATGCTCTCGATGACGTCTTCAGCGGTGTACGCGCCTGAAAACTTCACATCATCTAGTGCCTCTTTCGCTTTGTTCACGTCCGACCCAGCATCGATCACATTTTGAACGTGAATGTATGACAGCTTCGCAGCGCTCTTTATCACGCCACGCTTGAACGAGACATTCTTCACAACGCCACCACGCGTCATCTTCCATTCCACCGAAAACGTTAATCTTTCAACGCCAGGATTGAGTGAGCACAGATTTTCGCACAAAAGTCTAGGCAACATTGGAAAAATGGTGTGCACGAGATACGTCGTGGTGCCTCGTTCTCTCGCCTCGGCGTCGAGCGGCGTGTCAGGCTTGACGAAGTGTGACACGTCGGCGATGTGCACGCCGACGTTTAGACAACCATCGGGCAAAACTTGGACGCTCAGCGCATCGTCCAAATCTCGCGCCGTCGGTGGGTCTATGCTAAAAACGAGCTTTTCCCTAAAATCCACCCGCCGTTTCATCTCCTCGGGTGGAATTTTCCAGTGCTCGCCGACTTTGACCTTTGGTAAACACGCCGTCGCATCCGCGCTAAAATCTCCGCTCTCTATGCCGTGCTCGGCGACGATGACTTTCGTCATGAAATCTAAATCATCACCCATACTTCCTTTTCCCACGACCTCGATGATGTCCATCATCGGCATCGACATCCCTTTGCTCCACTTTCTAAGTCGCACCGCCACGAAGACGTCCTCGACATCCTCCGCCCCCGACGCCAGCGTCTTCTGTAACGACTTCGGCACGCTAAACTCAGAAACGCGGCCCTTCGGCAACTTTGGATCCAAGGGCACGAACGTGAGCGACGCGCCGCCGTCTTGGACTTCTACCCTCCCGACCATCCTCGAGCGCCGCGTCGCCGGCGTCACCGGCGCATCCGGGACGACGCGTCCCGTCGGTCGCCACCCTCGTCGACACACCGATGCGAGCGCCTCTACGCTTACGAACGCTCTCTCTTCGTCTGAAATCTCGCCTTTAGTCCCCACGACGCGCTCCCAGCGATCGCACGCGTCGATTACCACTCGCACGCGGTCGCCGTGCACGCTTCTGCCCTGACGCTCCCAGCCCTCGCACTTGACGTCCAGCGGCAGCCCTTCCACGCGCACGTACGCTTCGTGCCGCTTGAACTCGTTCACCACGAACTCACCGACGTGCGCGCGCGCGTCATCCTGCGCGCGAGTCGCCGTCGTTTCGTCGTCAGTCGTCGAGTCGGGTCGTTGCGCGGACAGTTGAGCTTGAGAAAACGAGCGCTCGCGCGCGCACCTGGAGCGCGCTCGCGACGTCGGCGAGATCAAACGGATCGGATTCGGTTTTAGGGTGAGGGATCGCGCGCGCGCGCGGTGGCATGACGCGACCGGCGTCGCGCTGTGAGGTTGAGTCGTCGTCGCTCGCAGTTGACGGCTACGTGACTAAAAAGCGCTAGGAACTTCGCGAGGGCTTTCTGCTCGCGAAGAGCGGCGGTGTGTTCTACGACGCGCGATTCGTATCGCTCGTGCATCTTTCCATTCGTCCATTCGTGCGCGTCGTCTCTACGCGTCATCTCCTTCTCGATTTCCGTCTCGGTTCGCTTCTCCGCGAGCGCGGCGGTTCGCGCGCGTGCGCTCCTTGCTCACGCACGTGCGACAGACGTACCCGTCACCCTTGCGCCGCCACTCCGGTCCACCGCTCGTCGTCGCCTCGCACGTCGCGCACGTCACGCTCGGATCCGCGTTCATGCGTCGCAGACGGTCCTTCTTGTAACACGCGTCGCACCAGTGCCCCGCCGTCGCGCCGTTCTCGCCGACGATTCTCCGCCAATAATTCGTCACCAGCGTCGTCTTCTCGCACCCACGGCAAAACACGCTCGGATCCGCGTTCAGCCTCTCGCGATAATCCAACTTGTGGCACGCCTGGCACACGCGCTTTCCCCGCCGCTCGCCGAACTCCGCCCTGTACCAGTACGTCTTCTCGCTCCCCGGCCCGATCTTCTCGCACCGCGCGCACCGCTCACCGTCCCCTCGCCCTCCCGTCGCCACCGTTCGCGCCCGGCGTTCGCTCTCGTAGCATTTCGGGCACACCGTCTCTCCCTTCGTCGGCGGCGCGTGACTCCTCGCCCACCGTCCCGACGCGTTTCCCTCCCCGCACCGCGCGCACGTCCGCGCCGCGCTCGCCCGCGCGCGGCACCTCGCGCGGTACTCTCGCTGGTAGCACGCGCCGCAGATTCGTCCCGCCTCCGGCGTCGTCGTCGACCGAAACCGCCGTCGCTCTCTCGCGCGCACCGGCGTTCCCGGCAGCGTCGCGCGCGCGCCGTCGTCGGCGCCGTCGCCGCGCGCCGTCGCGAGCGCGCGCGCGCACAGTCCACACGCGCCGTCGTCGTCGTCGTCGGCCGTCGACGCGTCGTCGCGCGCGCGCTTCGCCGCGCGTCGCGCCGACATTGGATTCGATTTCGAATCCGCGCGCGATTGTGACGCGCGCGCGTCGTCGCGCGCTCGCCCGCGCCGACGCGCGCGGCATGGCGACGTCGGTCGCGCGGTCGCGCGCGCGCGCGGTCGCGCGCGCGATCGCGCGAGGCGCCGGCGCGCGCGAGGGATGGGGACGCGCGCCGGTCGCGACGACGGCGCGCGCGGTCGAGCGCGCGCGCGCGCGGGAGACGCGCGTCGCGCGCGCGCGGGCGTTCGCGAGCGATGCGGGCGCGCGCGCGCGGTCGAGCGCGCGCGCGTCGACGAGCGCGCGCGCGGGAGACGACGCGAGGACGGAGGACGGACGCGCGGCGGCGACGACGAAGCGCGAGACGACGCCGCCGGCGACGACGACGGCGGCGACGACGACGACGGCGGCGACGAGCGCGGATGACATCGATTTCGGAATACTGCGATCGATGGGTGGGTACCTGTGGAGCGACGAGAACCCGGCGGGGAAGCGACGGGTGGCGGGCGCGATGGCGCTGCTCGCGGCGAGCAAGGCGGCGAACGTGAGCGTGCCGTTCGCGTTCAAGTACGCGATCGATGGGCTGAGCGCGCAGGCCGGGATGGCGACGAGTGGGGTGGAGGCGATGACGCACCTGCCGATGACGGCGATCGCGGCGACGCCGGCGGTGATGTTGGTCGGGTACGGGGCGCTGCGAGCGTCGGCGAGCCTGGCGAACGAACTGAGAAACGCGACGTTCGCCAAGGTGAGTCAGGGGGCGATACGAGCGATCGCGCGGAGGGTGTTCGCGCATTTGCACGAACTTGATTTGAAGTATCATCTCGATCGGCAGACGGGGGCGTTGAATCGCACGATCGATCGCGGGACGCGAGGCATTAGTTTCCTGTTGAATAGCATGGTGTTCAACGTGTTCCCGACGGCGTTTGAAATCGCCCTCGTGAGCGGTATTTTATCCGTAAAGTGCGGACCAGAGTTTGCGATGTTAACCGGAGGAACGATCGCGACGTACACCGCGTTCACGATCGCGTGCACGCAGTGGAGAACACAGTTTAGGCGTCAGATGAACGCGCTGGAAAACGAAGGCAACACGAGGGCGATCGATTCCTTGTTAAACTTTGAGACGGTCAAGTACTTCAACAACGAGGAACACGAGGTGAAACGCTACGACGAGAGCTTAAAGGGCGTCGAACAGGCGAATTTGAAAATCGCCAGCTCGCTAGGGATGTTGAACTTTGGACAAAACGCCATTTTTTCGGCGTCCCTCTCCGCGGCGATGCTCCTCGCCGCGCAAGGCGTCGCGCAGGGAAACCTCACCGTAGGGGATTTGGTCATGGTGCAAGGGTTGCTATTCCAACTATCGGTGCCGCTGAACTTTTTGGGGTCGGTGTATCGCGAAGCGCGACAGTCTTTGATCGACATGACGTCGATGTTTCATTTGTTGGAAGAGAAGAGCGCGGTGCGAGAGCTGGAAAACGCGCCCGCGCTCGTCGTCCCGGACGAGGGGCTTTCGGTGGAGTTTAGAAACGTGAGTTTTGGATACGACAACGGGAGAAAAATTATAGATGGACTCTCCGTGACTGTTCCCGCGGGTGGTTCTCTCGCGTTGGTCGGCGCGAGTGGGAGCGGAAAGAGCACGCTCTTGCGCCTGTTGTTTAGGCTGTACGACGCCCAAAAGAATGGCGACGGCGAAACTTCGGGCATCTTTCTCGGCGGTCAAAACGCGCAAAGCGTCTCTTTGCGCTCTTTGCGCGAATCCGTGGCTGTGGTTCCCCAAGATACGGTGTTGTTCAACGACACGATCCATTACAATATTCATTACGGTAAAATGAGCGCGTCGGATGCCGAGGTTCGCGAAGCGGCGCGTCTCGCCGCCATCGACGGTCCCATTCTCCGCATGCCCAAGGCGTACGACACCATCGTCGGTGAGCGCGGATTAAAACTTAGCGGCGGGGAAAAGCAACGCGTCGCCATCGCGCGCGCGTTGCTCAAGGGTTCGCCTTTGGTTTTGATGGACGAAGCCACGAGCGCCCTGGACACGAACACCGAGAAAGATATTCTTAAAATGCTCGAAGTGTTGATGAAGGGCAAAACCACCATCGTCGTCGCGCACAGGCTTTCCACGGCGCGAAATTGCGACAACATCGCCGTTTTAGAGGATGGCAAGGTTGTCGAATACGGTTCGCACGATCAACTCCTCCGACGCGGGGCCAAGTACCACGCGATGTGGACGCAACAAAACGGCGCGGGCGACGACCGCGCCCAGCGTCCCGCGCACGACCCGACGACGTCGCTCGACGAGTTGCTCGCCCGCGAGCGCGCGAGACAAGACGCTGATGCGAAGAAGAAAGCTCAGGCCCAGGCTGCGCTCGACCGCAAGCGATGCTGTTGATCGCCGAAGCGGCGCCGGCGGTTAGACTGCGTCCCCGGGACGCCTCCCTTGTCAACACAACGCACCGCACTCGCCGACTCGCGCGCATCCATGCCCACCGTCGGATCGATCGCGTCCAAAGCGTTTACCCGCGCGCGTTTCCGCGCGTCCGCGCGCGTCGACGCGCGTCCGCGCGCGCGAATGGCGACGTTTGCTTCGTCAGAAACCGCACCGAGGGTCATCTTCGCCCTCGACTTTGACGGCGTCGTGTGCGACTCCGTCGGTGAATCTTCGCTCAGCGCGTGGAAACACGGAGAGGAACTATGGCCCGACGTCTTCGACGCCGACGCGACGCGCGCGGAGAAGGAGCGAGTGCTCGATGGTTTGCGCGCGGTGCGACCGGTGGTGGAGACTGGGTACGAAAACACCACGCTGGCGCGCGCGTTGCTGGAAAGGTTGCCGGGGTACTCGATCGAGGAGATTCTGAACGATTGGGACGGACTGTCGGGAGCACTCATGGATAAATGGTCGCTCGATCGAGCGACGATGGTGGAGGCGTTCGGGAGGATACGGGATGATTGGATATTGAACGACTTTGACGGGTGGTTGGCTCCGAACGCGTTGTATCCGGGCGTCGCCGAGGCGGTGCTCGCGGCGCAAAAGAGAAGCGACGCGGCGGTGAAGATCGTGACCACGAAGCAAGGAAGATTTGCTCTGGCTATTTTGGAACGGATGGGTAAGATTTCGATCGCTGATGATGATATGTATAGCACGACGGTGAGCGGGATCCCGAAGACGGATGTCTTGCGAACGCTCGGCGTCGACGGGAATCCTCGCAAAATTTTCGTCGAAGACAAGCTCAGCACGCTGGAAAAAGTGTGCAAGGCGGATGACTTAGATGAATGGGAATTGTTCCTAGTGGATTGGGGGTATAACACCGAGAGTGAACGCGCGAGAGCGGCGGCGAACGATAGAATCACCGTCATCGACATCTCGACGTTCATCTCGTTGCTCAGAGAAGGATAGCGCTATTGAACTGTTGATAATTACAAAATAAAACGAGCCACGCTAATCTGCTTCGCTAAGTATGAGTTTACCCACTTCGTGATTTTCATCGCGAAGATTTGCGAACCAAGTGTGAAAATGTTCGCGACCGCCTTCGTCTCGACTGAAGTCGTACACGCACACGCCTGGGATGACTTGATACGTTCGCATCGTCACCACTTGCCCCGTGCTTTGACATTCAAAAACCACGCGCGCTTGCGTCTGTCGATGAGCGACACTCCCAAGCGCTGTGGCCCGTTCGATGATGGCGGCTTGCACGCGATCAATCTCTACTTTACTCACAAAGCGCGTGGCGTTGCTCACCGTGTTTTCATCCTCGTCGAAGATGTTTGCCACATCAAAAGCGGCGATATTGATCAACTCGAACGCGTTGAGCTGTTTGATCGGGCGAAGTTTCGACTCATTTGTGCTCATCATGGATGATTGCTTCACCACGAGCTTGTCGTCCGGCGTCATAAACTCCGCGAGCGTCGGGTCTTCTTCGTCGAAGAACCGATTCGTGTTGGCGTTGTGCTCAACCTTGACGGGAACAAAGTCAACCTTGAACCAACTGTTCTTCATCACTTGATCGAGCGTCATTCTCTTCGTCGGATCTTTCACAAGCATGCCTTTGATGAGTTTTTCGCACGAGCGCGACATCGAACCGCTCGGGAAATACGGCTCCGTCTTTTGAACCATGAGTTGCAGTTGCACGAAATTCTTTCCGTCGAACGGGTACTTCGCCGTGAGCATAAAATACAAGATACATCCACAACTCCACACGTCCGCGGGTCCACCATCGTATCCATCAGAGCGCGTCTTCGTGTTCACCGTCTTAAAATTCTTATTCCCCACGAGCCTCCTCGATCCTCCCATCACCTCCGGCGCCGCGAAGTGCGGCGTCCCGCAAATCGTGCGAAGATTAGTATCCTCCGCGTCCGCCCGCAGCGCCGCCAACCCAAAGTCCCCGATGCACAATTCCCCGCGCTCATCGAAGAACAAATTCTCAGGTTTCAAATCCCGATGATATATCCGTTTCTTATGACAAAAATCCACCCCCTGTATCAACCTCTGAAAATGTCGTCTCGCCTCCGCCTCGCCGAAACTCCCCTTCGCTCGCACCCTATCGTACACCTCCCCCCCCGGGCAGTACTGCATCACCATGAACACGCTCTGTTCATCGCTCAGCACCTCTTTCAGGTCGACGATGCACGGATGCGTGAGATCCGCCATCGCCTTCACCTCCGCCTTCACCTGGTCCTGCTCGTCCAGGTGTTGCAAATTCTCCCTGTCCAAAATCTACGTTTCGATTCGCGTCGCGCGTCGTCGATTCCCGTCAGTCGTCGGTTTCAGCGATTCGGTCGAGGTCGCGACGACGCGTCGCGCGCGTCCGCCGTCGTCGTCGTCGTCGTCGTCGTCGTTTCTTTTCGTTTCGTCGACGCATCCATCCATCCATCCGCGCGCGTCGACGCACCTTGATCGCCGCCTTGGCGCCCGTCTCGTCCTGCACCGCGAGCTTCACCCACCCGAACGCCCCTCTCCCGAGCGTGCGCTTGAGCGCGTACGCGCCGACGCGCGTGACCTCGCGCGGCATGGCGGGCGTCGCGTCGCGCAGTGCGACGACACGACATGGCGACGCGCGGCGCGACGACGGACGCGCGCGCGCCGGTCGCGCGGCGCGCGCGCGGTGCGCGTCGCGACGTCGCGCGGCGCGCGACGGGAGACGACGCGCGGCGCGAGGCGCTGCGAAAAGCGCGCGCGAAGTTGCCCATCGACGCGGTCGTGGACGAGTGCTTGGACGCGCTCGAGGTGCGTCGACGGCGCGCGAAAGCGCGACGCGGGACTGACGAGGCGAACGATTGGGTTCGATGCGAACAGCGCGCGACGTGCGCGGTGATGCAGGCGCCGCCGGGGGCGGGGAAGACGACGGTGATGCCGCTGGCGGCGGCGCTGGCGGCGGCGAGCGCCGGCGGCGACGGACGCGCGGGGAAAGTGATCGTGCTCGAACCGCGACGGTTAGCGGCGAAAGCGGCGGCGATGCGGATGGCTGAGATGTTGGGGGAACGCGCGGGGGAAACGGTGGGGTATCAGGTGCGATTTGAACGAAGGGCGAGCGCGGCGACGCGGGTGGAGGTGGTGACGGAGGGCGTGCTGACGCGGCGGTTGAGAAACGATCCAGAGCTGCGGGACGTGGGATTGGTGGTGTTCGATGAGTTTCACGAGAGGAATTTAGACGCGGACGTCGCGCTGGCGCTGTGTCGAGAGGTGCAACAGACGATACGGCCAGATTTGAGACTGTTGGTGATGAGCGCGACGCTCGGGGAGATGGGCGCGCGCGTGGCGGCGTTGTTGAGGGATGAGAACGGGCCCGAGGTGCCGGTGATCGTGTCGGAGGGGCGGTCGTATCCGGTGGAGACGATTTATTTGGGCGCGCCGGGCGCGGGATGGGGTGAGCTCGAGCGCGCGACGACGAACGCGGTGAAGGACGCCGTGCGCGCGTGCCCAGATGGCGACGTGCTGTGTTTTCTTCCGGGCGCGGCGGAGATCAATCGCGTGGTGCGAGATCTGCAAAGGGAGCTTCCGAACGGTGTCGTGGCGTTGCCACTGTACGGCGCGCTATCGCAAGAAGAACAGGCGGCGGCGCTCGCGCCGTCGAAACCGGGCACGCGTCGCGTCGTCGTGAGCACTCCAATCGCCGAGTCTTCGTTGACCATCAACGGTGTGAAAGTGGTCGTGGACTCGGGATTGTGCAAGACGCCCAAGTTCGACGCTCGGAAGGGTATGACGCGACTGGAGACGACTCGTGTCTCCCGCGCATCGGCGGATCAAAGGCGCGGGCGAGCCGGGCGCATCGCTCCTGGGACGTGCTATCGTTTATGGAGCGAGGCCTCGAACGCGAAACTTCAGCCAGACACGACACCCGAGATTTTGCAAGCCGACTTGACTCCGGTGGCGTTAGATTTAGCAGCGTGGGGCGTCGGCGATGGGGCAGACATGGCTTGGCTCGACCCACCGCCTGAAGGCCCGCTCATCGCGGCGAGACGGTTGTTACGCGAGCTCGGCGCGTTGGAGGAAGGCAAACTCGTCCCTAGCGACGTGGGTTCGATCATGTCCGAGCTTCCAGTGCACCCAAGACTGGCGCGTATGTTACTTTTTGGCGCGTCACGCGGCGCTGAGAGCGCTCGACTCGCGTGTCAACTCGCAGCTGTCATCGGCGACCGCGACTTGATCTCTGGACGCGACGCCCCTCTCGACGTTCGGTGTAGACTTCGCGCGCTTTGGGGTCAAGATCCACTCGCAAGCGCGGGCGATTTGGATGAAGAGAAACCAGAAGTCGACCCGACGAAACCAACGCGCGTTCCAATCGGTACCAAACTCCCGAAGAGCGGGAAGAAAATCAAAGGCGCGCCTCGCGGCAAACGCGCGAGCGTAAACGCGGCGGTGAGCGTCGCGACGGGTGGCGCGAGCGGTGCGAGCTGGAATGTCGACGAGCGGGCGGTTCGCGAAGCGAAACAAGTTGCCGAGCAGTTACTCGGGAACTTGCGCCGCTTAGCGTCTTCGCATCCTGACTTCTGCGCTCCGGGTGTCGGCGAGGGCGACGCCTCGGCGGTGGTGTGGTCGTTCTTGTGCGGCGCGGGCGAAAGCGAAGCCGGCCTACTGCTCGCTGTCGCCTATCCTGATCGCGTCGCCGCGCGTAAAAACCGAGGTGGGGCGTTTCAACTCTCTGGCGGCGGCGCCGCGAGCGTGGGAAGTGAGCACAAGGATGACGCGCTGCTTCGCTCTGGCGACAAGGCGAATGAAACTTTAGTCGTCGTCGAATTAGCTGGCGATGGCGCGGGAAACGCGGGATCGAGGAACGACCGCGTGCGGTTGGCGGCACCGATCGACCGTGCATGCTTAGAAAGTGGTGGTGCGCTGTACGAAGCGTTGTCCAAGGAGAGCGACGACGTGTTCTGGGCGAGCGCATCGAAATCAGTCTTCGCGCGCAGGCGCTTGACGGTAGGATCTTTGGTGCTTCGAGAGATTCCGTTTTCGGTGAAAGACAATCCCGAGGCGACTGTGAGCGCGATGTTAGACGGTATTCGCGAGATGGGTCTCGCGAGCGCCTTCGGTTTGAACAAAGCGACGACATCGTGGCTCAAGCGCGCGGAATATGTCCATCGCTCAGGCGTGGACGCCACGTTTCCAAATCTCTCCGAAGAAAATTTGCTGAGCTCCGCCGGTGAATGGCTCGCGCCGTGGATCGCTGGCGCGCAGTCTAAATCGGATCTCGCGAAAGTTGACGTCGCGTCCCTAGTGAAGGCGCATTTCTGCACGTACGACCATCTCAAGCTCGTGGACGACGCCTGTCCGGTCGCCGTTCGCCTGCCCAGCGGATCCAACGCTCAAGTCGACTACGACGGCGACGTTCCCGTCGTCGCCGCGCGCATCCAAGAGTTCTTCGGCACTACCGAAACTCCACGCGTGGGCGGCGTCAACTGCGAATTACACCTCCTCAGCCCGGCCGGTCGCACGCAAGCCGTCACGCGCGACTTGGCGTCGTTCTGGCGCAACGCCTATCGCACGGACGTTCGCAAAGAGCTCGCCGGTCGATATCCCAAGCACTTCTGGCCCGACGATCCCGAGTCCGCCGCCGCGACGAGCAAGACCAAAAAGTACATGTAATTAGCGAATTAACGCGCGCGTAGTTAGCGATTTTTACGCGAACATTCATTCGCGAGGACTCGTCTCGCGCGCGCTCGGCGCTCAGGCGCCCCGCGGCAGACATCATTCCCCGACGCTCCTCCGCACTCGTGCGAACGCACACCATGGGCGGCGTCGCGATCCCCGAACTCAAACAGTGCGTCCTCTCCTCGCGCGCGCTCGCCCGTTCGCGCGTTCTCTCTCGCGCGCGACGTCGAATCGTCGCGACATCCAACGCCGCCGACTTTTCGCAATCGAACGCGTTTTTTACCCGTCTCGACGCGCCGACGCGCGCCGCGTGCGCCACGCTGACCGCAGACGCGCCCGTGACGCACGCCAACCAGGTATATGGACAAGAAGCTGCGCTTGCGGCTGAATGGGAACCGGAACGTCGTCGGGACGCTGCGAGGGTTCGATCAATTCTTAAACGTCGTGCTCGACGACGCGACGAACGATACGACGAGCGAGAAGACACCGATGGGGATGATTGTCGTGCGAGGGAACTCGGTGGTGAGCATGGAGGCGCTGGAACACATCGCGCCGGCGGTGCGAAGGCAAGGGGCTTGAGCGCGGAGGGTTGTTTAGAGTTGTAGTATAAATAAAACAGTGTCAGAGAGGAATGTCGTCCGTCTAACTCGCGTCTTCGTCGTCCGTACCGAAGTCGGACACGTTTTCGGCACCCATGGCGCGAGTGCGCTCTATTGACGTGAGGGCTTTCAGGCTGGCGATGCCGAAATCGTCTTCGCCGTCGTCGACGTCGGCGGCGGTCGCTCGGAAGCAACCAAAACACGTCGCCGTTCGCTTCAACGCCGCGCGAGATGTAGATGACGCCGCATCGGCGGCTCCTCGAGGAATATGTAACGCGGCAGAGCTCATTGATTCGTACAAGACCGCCACGCGCTTGCCTAAAGATATCTCGCTCGACTTTCCCTCTTCGACGACGATGTTCGGTTGCAAAATGTTGATTCGTATGCGACAGTGTAAAATTCCCACCGATTTCAGCGTTTTGGGGTCCAAGAGTGTCACCTCGACGCTGTGAATGTCGCCGGCATGCAACTTAAAGATGTTGTCAATCTTCCCCACCGCGGAGATTTTCCTCGAGATTCGCAACAGCTTTGTTGCCGTAGCTTTGGCGGCGTTGCTGTCCATGCTCTCGCTCATCAAGAACATAGCGAGTTGCCCGTCGACGACTTCATCTGTAGTATCGAGCCTGGCGAAAGCGCCGCTATCCCAAGTAGGATGTTCGATGTCGTGCTCAGCCTCGACGTGCTTCTTCATGATGTGCAGTTTCGACACGACGCGCCTGCGAGCGTACTCGATCGCCACCGCCATTCGACACCGCTTGCCATTTAAATACTTTGCTTTCAGCGATGAGTTACGCGCGTTCGGATCTAATTCAACAAACAACGGCATCACACGCACTTCCACAGTGATTTCATCTTTTCTTCGCTTCCAAATGCGCTCAATATCTCGCATCAACGGCTGCGTGATGAGCTCCTTCTGATCGATGATTTCTTCGTTGTCCGCGGACAACCACCACTCCTTAACGTCCCAGAAGTATCCTTCCGGTTCGCACAGCGAGCTCTTAAAGTAGTCATCAACGACACGTTTAAGTGCCGTATGAATGACGCCAATCTCGTTTAAATTGACGGCACCGAACGTCTTGAGCGAAAACGAATACGCCGGCAAGCCGACGAAAGATATGCGAAGCGAGCGGACGTATGGACCGCCCTTCGCGCGCATCCACGTGAACATGAGTCGTAAATTACCCGAAATGCGAATATCTGCCAAGCGAATGCGAATCGGAATCGGTACCATCGTCCCGCGACCGAACATGGCGGAGACCAGCACTACTGAGTCTTCCATGGTCCAGTCTAAATCCCATTCAACGATCATTTCGCCATCCGACCCGGCAAACGTTCGCGAAGTCTTTATCGCGGGCGCGTTCGTACCGAAACGAAACTCACTCAACTCTACTTTACTGACGAACGGCAAATCTAAACTCTCGAAGCACCACTCTAGCTGTTCGCGCAAGAGGCGATTCATCCACATCGCCATCCAACCATCCCACATGTGTTGAAAGATTGCGCTCCACCAATCCGAAGATTCCGCGCCGGTTCTGTTCAACTTCGGATCGCCACGAATCATTTGAAACTTTTTAAGTTGATCGGCGCGACAGCGCACTACTAACGCGTCACGCTGGATCTCAGATACCCAAAGCAAATGTCTCGTGAACGCCGCGGTCAGTACGCACGCGAACGCAAAGTTTTGCAACCAAACCATGAAGAGTAACGAACCGAGCGCGACGACGATATGCGGTCCCAACGTCGAAAAGAAATCATCAATCATCACACCAACGCCCTGTAGTACGACGTGTGCCCTGCGAAACGGTGCAGTGAGAATTCCACCCGTCGCACTGAGCGCGTCCTTCGCCAGCGAGATGGTGGCTTTCCTTTCCTTCTCGTTATCTTCTTGATCTTCTTCAGCTTCGTCGTCACTCTTAGCACCATCAACACCATCTATCAGCGATTTTAAAGTCCTCATGCGTCCCACACACTCTCGAATATCGTTCTTCTCCTTCTCCGTGCCATTCCCGAAACACGCGGCGATGAGCGCGCTCCGCGCGTGCGTCTTCACGTGATACGTCCAATCATTCCCTTGAAACACCTTCCACGACTTCCCAACTCCCACCATCCCCATGCTCGCGCCCATCCCCGGTAAACCTGGCAAAAATCCCGCCTTTTTCTCGCTATCGATCTTCCCTCGCGCCACCGGCGCGATGATTCCTCGAACCAACAACTCGTTCGCCAGAAACATCGCATCCGCCTCGTCCCGAAACGTCTGTTCCCGAAACGTCTGTTCCATCGCCCACACCACGAACGATCGTCCCGTGAAGCACTTTGAATAAAAGTTCACCGCCGTCGCGTGCGTCGTGAACTCCATATCGCTCAGAAACCGCAGCGTCAATCCAAATATGTCGCCGTTGGACAGCGACAGCGGCGCTCGCAGCGTTTCCCGTCGCGAGTGTTTCACCGTGTCTCGCGCCTGCGCCCACTCCGCGTTCAGCGTGCTCGGCGAACCGAAAATCGACGCCACGAAGCGTTTACTGGCGACGCGGCCGAAGGTTTTCGGCGGCGTGACGAGCGTATCCGCGTCGTTTTCCCGAAGCGTCCGCATTTCGGCGACCACGGAATCGTCGACGACGCGCCGACGACGCGCCGACGTCGCGCGCGAACGACGCGCGAAACGCGGTTCGCGGTGCGCGCGCCCACGCGCGCGCGGCGCGCGCGGGCGATGCGACGACGCGCGCGGATGTGTGACGTGTCGACTTTGGGAGAGGATGCGAGTCTGTTATGGCAATTGAGCGCGCGGGGCGACGCTCGTCGTTCGCGTTCTGGACTCGAAGGCGGCGCGGAAAGTTCTAAAGGTACCGATGAGCGAATACATCAAGTTCTAATGCGAAGCGCGCGCGATCGCGCGTCGCGCGCGATGTGGGGTGCTAGATTGTCGATTGGCGACGGCGACGGCGCGCCAGAGTAAGAGCGCTCGCGAGGCGAGCGCGCGGTAATAGGATTCCACGGCGAGACGGCGACGACGGCGAGATCGCTCGAGAGCGATGCGACGCTCGCGAACGCGCTCGGCACGCGCCTCGGTGAAAGCTCTCCAAGAGTTCAAAGCCTTCAAAGTGAGCGTGACACGATGATACTCCATCGCCGTTCGTGAGCGGTGGCGGCGAAGGCGACGCTCTTCGGCGACGCGGCGCCAAGCGTGCAAGGCATCGTACATCGCGTAAAACGCGTTTGAGTGCGACGGTTTGGCGATGCGCTCTCTCCATGCGACGATGGCGCGATTCACGACTCGCCGGACGAGGTAAATATTTGCCACTTTCTTTCGCCAGTGATCGAACGCGGGCCGTGTGATCGTCGGCGCGACGACGCGTCGGAGGCTAATTTTCAGCTCCTCGCAGCGCGCTTTGCGCCACTTGGCGTGCTTCTGCAGGCACGAAACGTATGCGCGCAGCCGTCGCTCGCGATCTTCGCTGACGACCTCATCCACGACGCTCTCCACGAGCCTGCGACGCGTCTGGTTGATGTGCGCTACGTTCGCCCAAGAGGTGAAGATGTTCGTGATGAACGACAACTGCGCGGCGTCGCGCTGTTGCCGACGCCACGCGATGTTTTTCGCAAAACCGGCGAGTACTTTGCGTGCGAGCTTCTTGGCGTACGCTTGCGTCGCACACTCCGCGAGCGTATACCACTTTCCCGGCGCAAGAGATATGTTTTGCATGCTCTCAACGATATCATCGTCGTCGTCGTCGATTCCTTCGCCAAACGAGTCCCAGGTCACGCGTCGTCGCATAATTTTCTTCTCCTCGGCGCTTCGCGCCTTCGTGGGAGAAAACACCGCGTTTTCGTTGGAATCACGATCGAATAAACTTCCGTCGTGGAAAACGACGGAATCACCCGTCGCGCGCTGCAAACGTTTCATCGCGTTCACCGCCTTTGCGTTGAGTTCTCGCTCCAGTTTCGCCGTCGCCATGACGACGGCTTCCGCTTCGAGCACGCGCGTCTGTGCTTTCTCGAGGTCTTCCTCCGCTTGCGCCTTCAACATTCTCGCCGCCTCTTTATGCTCTTCAGCGATATCGATTGCGCGTTCTGCAACTCGAGCGGCGGCTACGTGCGCGGAAGATAGATTGACCGCGCAAGCCGCCGCTTCGGCGGCCCGCTGAAGCGCGTGCGCGATCGCTTTTTCGTCGCCCGCGCCGGATTCCGAGAGCTCTTCTGCGCGGCGCTCGGCGAGATTGGCGGACTCTTCCGCTTCGATGGCAAGGAACTCAGCCTTGATCGACTCATTCATCGCATCCTGCGCGCCCTGAACCGCCGCGTTCGCCCGCGAATCGGCGTTTGCGACGAGTCGACTCGCCCTGAGACTCGTGTCGTGCGCCGCCTTTCGCGCGGCGACGCACTTTTGAGTCGCGTCACGCGCGCTTGTCAGCGCTCGTTGATGCTCTTGCGAGAGCTCGTATGCGTCTGCACTCAGCGCATCGACGTTCATCGAGTTGTCCGGAATGAAATCAATCGTCGTCGCGACCTTTTCGATCGCTGCCGCCGTTCGCGACGCCGCGACGTCATCTCTGTTGAGCGACAACGTTTTCCGCCGCGGCGAGTCCGTTCGTCCTCGTGTCGAAAATCCCACATGCAAATGCCGCTTAGCGGCGCCGATCCCCCGAAACATGGCTGAATCACTCGACGCCCACGCCACATCTTCTCCGTCCGCAGTAAATCTCCGCATGTTCTCGAGCGTGCGAATGAGTTTTAGCGATGACGAGACTTGCGATCGTAGCGCGCTTTCCGAGCAGCGCTTCTCGAACAGGTACTTCAACTCACTTTTCATCATCAAGTGAGCGTCGTGCGCAGTGTATTTAACCTTTTCATGGATCGCACGCTGCGCCTCTGGTACGGATATGCCAAACATTCGCGCACGCACGGCGATACGGCGTTCCTTAACGCGACGCGCGTGCAGCAACCACCCGCAAAACGCGAGGGTGCGTAATCTTCCGGTGGCGTACGAGTGCGCCAACTCGTTCGCCTTTCGTTTCCAAAACGCCCGTGCTGCAAAAAGCTCCCAATGATGTAACGCCGCTTGCGCGATCCGAACGTTGTGAATCGCCGCACACGTCTTACCTAACGTTTGTTCTCGCACGCCCTCGCGCCACGACTTGAACGCCGACCGTCGCATCCTACGATCGGTCACGACGACGAACGTTTCGCACGCTTCGCGCATCGCTCGAGTTCGAGGCGCGCATATCACGGCGTGCGCGCGAAGCGCGTCGAACGCGCGCTTTAAAATCGGCGCGCGACGAATCATTCCCATATCGTTCGCCGCCCTTCGCAACGCTCGCGAACGTCCCGCGGCGCCTCGCAAAATCTCAAACGCCAAACGTTTCGTCGCCTTGGCCGCGCCCTCGTCCAACGCCTTCCCACCACGAACAAAATTCGCGTGTTTGCTCGAAGACGACGCGACACCCGTTAAAAACACCGGAAGATTCTTCTTTTCCGAGGCCTTGGACGCCCTGTTCGACGCCGCCGCTGCTTCGCTCCGCCGCTCCGCCAACGCCTCCAACCTCGTGCCTCGCTCTCTCTCGCGCGCGTCCAACTCCTCCCGCACCCGTTTAGCGACGCGCGCCGCGCGCGCCCGCGCGTCCACATCCGCGTCCTCAATCACTCCCACCGCCCGCGTCACCACCGTTCGCCAATCCAACCCCTCTCCCGCTTCCCTCAACGCGTCGCCGTATTCGTCCGTCGCTCTCGCCGCGCTCGTCGACGCCGCGAACAATTTCATCCGCACGCTCCGCACATCCTCCGCCACGCGCTCCAGCGCCGCCGCCGACTTCACCGACGACGATCCCGATCGCCATCCATCGCCGCGTGAGGCATCACTCGACGACGCGCGACGCGCGTTCGCGTTCGCGTCGTCGCCGCTTCGCTCGAGCGCCGCGATTCGCCGCGCCACCGAGCTCGACGTCCCTCTCTCGCCTCCCGCCGTCGCCGCCGTCGCCGGCGTGCCGACGTCGTGAAACGATCCATCGTGATCGTACCCTCGCGGCGTGCTCGGCGCGCGCGCGCGCGTCGCGTCGCTTCGACTCGCCGAATGCGCGCTCGCATTCGAATCCGCTCGACCGTCGTTTTCGTCGTCCTCGTCGCGCGCGCGCGCCGAGACGCCGGTCTCGCGCGCGCGCGACATCCCGCGCGTTCACGTCGCGCGTCGCATGCCGGCGCGCCGCGCGTCGTCGCGTCGCGAGGCGCGTAATGCGACGTTCGATTCGCGATTCCGCATTCGCCGACGCATGCCGACGCGCGCGGCGTCGCTCGCGCGCGCCGTCGGAGCGCCGCGACCGCCGC
>JACLAB010005360.1_pt1 | contig 24912 bp, 17 predicted proteins | sample 8027921 | NCBI WGS metagenome assembly JACLAB01 (sample SAMN15725117, study PRJNA655200) | protist metagenome | isolation source: fluorescence activated cell sorting (FACS) single amplified genomes of... | place: USA: West Boothbay Harbor, Gulf of Maine | collected 2000-07-19
CGGTCGGACATTCGGACGATTTATAAAACTCCGGGTGCGCGGCTCACGTGACACGGTGTCGTCGCGTTAAGCTTTTAACCTGACACAAAATACGAAATGACGATTGATGAACCTTAAAATGAAGAGGGGCTCAGTCAACTTGGGAGACACCAATGTAAAATACATGTACAGATGATTTTGTGGTGTGTGTTGTAGTTACTTACCGGTATAGTCATAGGCACTGGTGTACTCTCTGTATGGTAGTAATAACCATAGTCAAGGGATAGTACTAATAGGTGTGCGTGCGGTATTTAGACGACGGTGAAATCGAACGACCGCACGCACTCGACGCATCGACGCACCCGTCGACGCATCCCATCCATCGACGCGCGTCGGTCGGGTCTTCGGGACGTCGGGTCTTCGGGTTCGTTCGGTCGTTCGGACTCTGGTGGTTGAGTCGATGACGGGCGCGGGCGCGGCGATGACGGGCGGCGCGGCGACGACGGGCGGCGTGGTGAGCGGGACGGCGGAGGGAGGAGGAGTGCGACGGCGCGGCGGGACGGCGACGAGGACGACGAGGACGACGAGGACGACGAGGACGATCGCGCGGGGGTCGAACGAGGCGGAGGAAAAGTTTAGAGTGCGGGACGAGGGTCTGCCGAGAGACGCGCGCGTGGGGATACTGGGCGGGGGACAGCTCGGGAGGATGCTCGCGATCGCGGGCGCGCCCATGGGCGTGCGGTTGAACGCGCTGGACCCGACGGAAGGGGCGCCGGCGTCGATCGCGGCGAGGCAAGTGGTTGGAAGCTTTAGGGATAAGGCGGCGGTGAAGGCGTTCGCGGAGACGTGCGACGTGGTCACGGTGGAGATTGAACACATCGACGTCGAAGCGTTGAGAGAGCTGAGCGCGGCGGGAGTGGACGTGCAGCCGACGCCGGATACGCTGGCGACGATTCAGGACAAGTACGCGCAAAAGGTGCACTTTGAAAAGGCCGGGGTGCCGCTGGGACCGTTTCGAGACGCCCCAGACGCGGCGGCGCTCGACGCGGCGGCGGCGGAGTTTGGGTTTCCGCTCATGATCAAGTCTAAGAGACTGGCGTACGACGGACGCGGGAACGCGGTGGCAAAAACGGCGGCAGATTTGAACGACGCCGTGGCCAAGCTCGGCGGATTTGAGCAAGGTTTGTATTGCGAAAAGTGGGTCCCGTTTGAACGAGAGCTCGCGGTTATGGTGGTGCGAGCCAAAGACGGAGAAACCCGAGCCTATCCGGTGGTTGAAACCGTGCACGAAAACAATATTTGCGACACGACGACGACGCCGGCGCCGATTCCGAACAAGGTTGCGGAGGCTGTGCAAGAGGCGGCGAAGAAGGCGATCGGTTCCTTCACCGGCGCCGGCATTTTCGGCGTCGAACTCTTCTACCTCGCCGACGGCTCCATTCTCCTCAACGAATGCGCGCCGAGACCTCACAACAGCGGTCACTACACCATTGAAGCCTGCGCGTGCTCGCAATACGAGAACCACCTCCGCGCCATCCTCGGCTGGCCGCTGGGTGACACCTCTCTCAAGGTGGGCGGCGCCGTGATGAAGAACATTTTGGGCGACGGCGACGGCGACGAAGCCATGGCTCGGGCTCACCGGCTCATGGGCGCCGCGTTGGCGGTTCCCGGAGCGAGCATTCACTGGTACGAAAAGCCCGACATGAAGATGGCGAGAAAGATGGGCCACTTGACGGTCGTCGCTCCGAGCGCCGCGGTCGCCGCCGAACGCATGGAGACGGTGCTTCGCGCCGCCAAGGGTGACGAGACGCCGGTGAAAAAGGCTCCGCAAGTCGGCATCATCATGGGTTCCGACAGCGATTTGCCGACGATGAGCGCCGCCGCCGAAGTCCTCGAATCCTTTGGCATTGGCGTCGAGGTGACGGTCATTTCTGCGCATCGCACTCCGGAGCGCATGGTTGAGTACGCTCGAAGCGCGCACACTCGCGGTATCCGAGCCATCATCGCCGGCGCCGGCGGCGCCGCCCACCTTCCCGGTATGGTGGCCGCCATGACCCCGCTCCCCGTCATCGGCGTTCCGGTCCCGCTCAAGTACCTCGACGGCATGGATTCTCTCTTATCCATCGTCCAAATGCCAAAGGGCGTTCCCGTCGCCACCGTCGCCATCGGCAACAGCGCCAACGCCGGTTTAATCGCCGCTCGCATCATCTCCGCCTTTGAACCCGACGTGTGCTCAAAAATGCTCGCCTACCAAGACGACATGGAAAACGTCGTGTTAAACAAGGCTTCAAAGCTCGAAGATATCGGTTACACCGCCTACCTCGATCAAATGTGAAGGCGTCGACCGATCGTTCACACCGCGCCGGTCGTTCGTTCGTTCGTTCGTCGAGACGAGCGCGTGCAAAAACAAAACTCAAAATCAAAACTCAATTCAACGCGAGTCTCCCTCGAAGCGCTCTTCGACCGCACTCTTCGACCGCCGACACGCGCGCGCGCGCTTAAATCGACGACGACGACGACGACGACGACGACGACGTCGCGCGCACGCGTCACCCGACGACTCGCAGCCTCCCTCGTCGCGCGCGCGGTGCGTCACGTCACCACCAAAGAACCACGAAACGGCGGCGGCGGCGGCGGCGGCGCATCGATGATGACGATGATGACGGCGATGACGCCGACGGCGACGGCCCGGTGTGCGCGTGCGACGACGATCGGCCGAAGCGATGCGTTCAGGGGAAACCACGGGTACCGATGGGCGGCGTCAGGGCGGACGTGCGCGTCGTCGGTGTCGTCGCGAGCGGCATCCGCGGAGCCGAGCGGCGTTCGCGTTCGCGTTCGCGTTCGCGCCGGGAGTTTCGATTTTCCTCTGCGTCGTCGTCGTGCGGTGACGTCGTCGATGACTCGGACGCTCGTCTCGCGGTTCACCGCGATGTCGTCGTCGGCGTCGATCGGGGGTTCGGATGGCGAGATCGAGGGCGGGGAACGCGGCGCGTCTTCTTTGGGCGTCGACGCGGACGCGGACGCGCTCTTGTCGAGCGTGAAGACGACGACGACTTGGGGTGGGGATTGGGCGGAGTTTGTGATATTTTTGGCGCGTTTGCAGGCGATGGGGTACTCTGGTGCGTCGGCGGACGTCGCGTCGGGCGATGGGGGCGGGGATTCAAACGTTCCCGAGTGGGCTCGGGGCGTGAGCGGCGGCGCGCGGACCATTCGCGCGGATGAAGGAGAAGACGAAGAGGCAGAGGAGGAGGACTTGACGCCGACGGACCCCGGTGAAATCAAACGCCTCGCGCTCTCTTTTTGTCGGGACAGACCCGATTTATACGCCAGACTTCCGGAGAGATTGGTGTATCAGCTCGTCGACTGGCCCATCGCTCGTTCGATGAATAACCGCAAGCTCAACGCCGGGGTGCAACGCCTGCGACAGAGCTTGGACATGGACCCGAGTCACCTGCGCGGGAAGTGTTCGGCGTGCGATAAGATTCAAGAGAGACAACCGAACCCGGCGTTACGACTCTCCGATCTCATGCGGGTGATCCTCGCGCTGAGTGAGATTGACGATCCAGAGGAATACGGGGAACTTCCCCCGAAGGAGGCGGCGTCCGACGTCATTCGTCGGTTGTTGCGCGCCGCGGATTCGCCCAAGCCTTCGCCGGAAAACATGCCGGTGGATACCTCGACGGTTTCTGTGAAATCAGCGTCATTAAATCGTCGTCGGTTCGACGACGGAGGCGGTCGAGGTCGAGGTTGGGGTCGAGGTCGAGGAAGGGATGAAGGCGGACGCGGACGCGGACGCGGACGCGGACGCGGACGCGACTACGATTCGTGGGATGGCGGCGGCGGCGAACGAAACCGACGTTTCGGCCGAGGCGACGATTTCAACCGACGCGATGAAAGCAGAGGAGGATTTGACCGCAGACGAGACGACGAATACAGAGGCGGCGGAAGGGACCAACGTCGACCGCGGTACGACGATGACGATCGACGCCGAGGAGGAGAATTCGGAAGCCGATTCCAAAGCGACGGGTACGACGATCGAGGAGGAGGAGGACGCGGAGGTTTCGATCGCCGAAGAGATGAATACAGAGGAGGCGGCGGAAGGGACCAACGTCGTCCGAGGTACGGCGATGACGATCGCGGCGACGACCGAAGCCAGCGGGGAGAATTCGGAGGCCGATTCCGAAACGACCGGTACGACGATCGAGGAGGAGGAGGACGCGGAGGTTTCGATCGCCGAAGAGATGAATACAGAGGAGGCGGCGGAAGGGACCAACGTCGTCCGAGGTACGGCGACGACGATCGCGGCGACGACCGAAGCCAGCGGGGAGAATTCGGAGGCCGATTCCGAAACGACCGGTACGACGACGGACGCGCGTCGTCGTTTCGCAACAATCGGGATGGATTCCGCGACGCTCAACCTCGCGACCGGTACGACGACGCCCCCCGCGGTGAACGCCGACGCGAGCGCCAGTCGTACGATAACGAGGGATTCCGTCGTCCGGGTCGAGAACCTCGTCGATCCTTCGATGATCGCGATTCCAACGAAGAAGGCTTTGATCGCCGAAGTCGTCAAACGTTTGACGACGATTTCAGAAGCCGCGGCGATTCCCATCCTTCCTCCCGTTCCGACACCGCGCGTCGTCCTCCCGGCCGCGAACGCGATTCGCCCGGGGGCCGCGGGAATTCCGATCGGCGCTCCGACGACGTTCGCGTGTGGAGAGACACCGATCGCCGGGATTAAATCAAATGTACATTGTTCAAAACCAGTCGACTCGACTCTTGTTGTTGTAACAAACAAAAAGTGCACACGAATCGCACGATCGACACAACGCGACGTCGCGACGCCGGCACCGCGGATAAGGCGCCGGCGCGAACGACGAACGGACCGATGACACCGCGCGCGTGGACGCCGCGCGCCGCGCCCGTCGTCGTCGCCGCCACCGGTGGTGGTCGCGGCGATGCGCGACGAATCCAATCGTCACTCGGAACGTCGACGTCACGCCGCGCTCCAACGCGATCGCTCGAACGCCGACGCGGCGGACGACCGGGGATTCAGACGTCGTCGGCGATGGACGTCGACGCGATGGAAGTCGTCGGTTCGTCTTCGTTCGCGACGCGCGAAGCGATGGTGGTGACGGAACCGGCGGCGCCGTACGCGCCTTCGGCGATGGATGCGACGCAAGCGACGCAACAGCTCGTCGTTCTGGGCGCGATCGCGCTCGTCACGGCGTATTGGTGGTTCGTTCTCGTCCCTTCGGCTCGGGAACGGTTGGCGAGGAATAAACGCACGGGGGCGCTGAGGTCGTACCTCGAGGAACTCGCGGGGGACGCGAGCGACGGGCGACGAGCTGAGAAATGGTTTTACGGCGAGTGGCTTTCAAAGATTGATCCCGAGACGCGGTATTTACTTCGAGACGACGTCGCGAGCGGCGACGAAGACGATTCTTCGTCTTCTACGACGACGGGTGGTGTGAAATTAGAGGACACGGAGGGCGGTGGGCGCCTTGGTCGTGAACCGACGATCGAGGAAGTCGTCGCCGCCGCTCGGAAGACGCCGAAATTTTGGTCTCTGGACAATCCCGTGCTCGTCGGCGCCGCGCTCACCATCGGTCTCGCCGCCGCGTTTTCCGGCGGTGTCGCCCCGTAGGCGCTATTTCTCATCCATACCGTCGTCGGAGTACTACCTTTGTTTGCCTTGTATCAAAATCACTCGCGCGTGTCGCCGTAAAAGTCGTCCTCCATTCGTGATTTTCGCTTTTTCACGCCGAGTCTTCACACGCAGACGCGCGCGCACCGAACCGCCGGTCCGAACGCGCGCACGTCTCCTCGGTTCACGAAACGCCGACGCCGACCCGAAAAGGTGAACGTCGTCGTCATGCACCATCGAGCGCTCACCCCGACGCGCGTCGTCGTCGTCGTCGGCGGCGGCACGCAAAGTCAGTCTTCACGCGCGACCAGCCGCCGCCGCCGCCAGCCGCGACCGGCGTTCACCTCGTTCGCGCGGACGGTGAGGACGACGACGCGCGCGTCCGCGTCCCCGGAAGAGACGAAAATTCTCAAAGAAACCACGACGCGACTTCGGGGTTGCGCGAAACGCGGTGCGGCGGCGTCGGCGGTGGATCTCTTGGTGGGTTTGGGAAGAGACGGGGTGACGCCGGACGCGTTCGCGACCACGGCGTGCATCACGGCGTGCGTCAACGGGAAAAACATGGAATTGGCGCAAAAAGTGTACGATGAGATTTTTGAAAAAGAAGTGTGCGATCCGGATGAGGTGGCGGTGGCGGAGTTGGCGCGGGGGTACCTCGGGTTGGACCCGCCGGGGTGGGGGCGAGCGATGCAACTGGTCAACGGGGCGCGGGCAAAGTATGGCTACGAACTCACGAGCGTGACGTACAACGTCTTGTTGAGCGCGTGCGCGGTGACGAACGATTTGGCGAGAGCGGAGGAGATTGTCGATCGGATGGTGGATGAAGAAGTCGTGGCGGATATGTTTACTCTCAGAGCGGTGGAGAAGCGAAGGAGCATTCGGGCGTACGTGAAAAAGATGCTCGGATAACAGCCCCGGGCGAGACGAGAGCCGCGGAGGCGCGTTTATTTGTTTTTTTGTAATTAATGCATCACATAGAGCTGCTGCTATCGTGGATCGTGTGTACTTACAAGGTAAAATCAACAATTCATTCATTCATTCATTCATTCATCTCAGTTTGTTTCCAGAGCCTTGGAACGCTTGGAAACTCGTCGAAGACTTGTTATCGCCGCCATCCTTTGACCCGCTCGCGTTCTCATCCTTCTTCGCCGCGGCAGCTTTTTCCTTCTTTCTCGCAATCGCCGCCGCTCGCGCGCCACCAAAGACAACTTTACCGCTGCGCTTGCGGTCAATGTCGGCGTCGGGATTCGGCTTTTCGGGCTCCTTGCTCGTCTCTCCACCCAGAACTCCGCCTTGACGAAGCGCTTGCCACTCCTTGGTGACGTTCAAAGACGATTCCGGAATCTCAACCTCTCTCGGGGCGATCTCAGTCACAGCCTTGCCGTCTAATCTGTTTCCAGAACCGGCAAACGCCAAAAAGGTTTTCGACTTAACCGCCTCCTCGTTCGACTTTTCGACGCCGTCGTCTTCCCCGTTGGAACCCGCCGTCGCCGTCGCTCCGGCCCCAGAGCTATCCCCGAACGCACTCGTCGTCGTCGTCGTTTCTCTCGTCGCGTTATCACCGTTCCCGTAAGGATCCACGTAATCCAACGGCGGCGCAAAATCAACCTCGCAATCCGTATCCACGACGCCCACCGCGTTCCCTGGCTTGGCCTCGACGACGTCGATGTAATACTTTTTGTTATTGTAATGAATCACAAAAGTATCCCCCACCGTCAAGCACGTGTACGACCTCAACGTCGTCTCCAACACCGCCTTTGGGTTCGAAATGTCCAAAAAATCCTTCGTCTGCGGTTGTAATTTCACGTACGACCCCTTTGGCAGCGACGCGTGCGTAAACTTGACCACGTCGCCCTCCTCGAGCAACAAGTTTTGCATCATCCAGTACGGCAGGTACACCACCCCTTCGTCGGCGACGAACTCCAGCACCCCGCAGTGCGTCGATTTCCCTTCCTTTCCGTTGCTCACCGCGAACGTCATCGGGAACTCGTCGATGTCCATGCGCGTCAACCGTTCGAGCGCGCTCGGCGGGAGGATCGCCTTGTCGCCGTGTTCCAACTGCGGGCGGTCGATGAACGTCACCGGGTACGCGCGGTACGACGCCGTGAACGACCCGGAGGCTCCGAATCTCGAGAACATCCCTCGCATGACCAACGCCGTTCGCCGTTCGCGTCGGCGAGTGGACGGACGGACGAATGGATGGATGGATGGATGGATGGATGGATGGAATCCAAATTCGTTCGCTTCGTACACTTTTGACGAGTCATGACTCGTAAAAAACGTACACACACACACACACACTTAAGAAGGATTGATTTCAATGCGCGCATCAATCATCCTTCAGACGCCGACGGTCGATGGCGCCGAAGCGACGACGCCCCGCCGCGGGGTCACCCGGACCATCGGGGAAGAAGACGAAGACGAAGGGCGATGGCGGCGGCGCCGCCTCGGGTGGGCGCGCGTCGTCGTCGGCGTTCAATGGTGTGTCCATTGGATTGAAAAAGACGACTCGAGGACGACGACGGGTCGTCGACGGCGTCTTCGGCGCGGACGACGAAGAGGACGAGGAGTTAGGTCCGATGACGACGGGCGGGGACGACGCGGCGGCGTTCGAGGCGGAGATGCGACGACGGTTGGAGAGCGAGGATGAGGACGGGGAACGGACGAAGGCGGAGCGGAAAAGTCGAAGAGCGGGGAACGGAGTAGCGTCGTCGCCGGCGCGTCGAAGCGGGAGGAGCCGGTCGAGGAGCCGAGGGGAGACGACGGATGAAGAGGAGGATCCGTTGGATGCGTTCATGGCGGAGAATGATACGGCGATGGATGCGGATCGGGCGGCGGCTGAAGAGAGGGCGAAACGGGAGGACGAGGCGCGGGCGGAACTGGAAAAGTTGGAAAGCGAGAGGGCGGCGGCTTTGGAAGGAGGAGAAGGAGGAGAAGGAGGAGGAGCGGAGCCGATGGAGACGACGGAAGATGCGTTGATGAGCATGTTTGCCGCTGCGGCGAAGAAGGCTGCGGCGGTGGCGCCGAGAATGTCCAAGGGTGGCGCGGCGTCGACGTCGGAACGGCGTCCATTGGTTTTAGGGGTTAAGAAACCCGTCGTGGAGTTGAGACGAGCGATACCGAGCGCTGGTGCGGCGTACGTTCCCGTGAAGCGCACGAAGAAGGTTTCAAAGCAGTCGCGAATCATGAATGAAGTGTTCGATGTGAGCGATGAGGATGAAGACGACGGTAGCGGCGGCGAAGAGGACTTGGCGAATGAGAAGAACAAAGCTGGCGTGGCGAATGCTGACGAGGAAGAGGACGACGAAGCGTGGGTGAAGAAACAGACGGCGAGGTTGAGCAAGACAGAGCGTCTCGGTACCGTTAATCACGACGAAATCGATTACGATCCTATTAAAAAGGACTTTTACATTGAATCGAGAGAAATCGCCTCCATGACAAAGGCAGAGACGCGCGAATTGCGCGCTCAGCTGGATGGCATCAAATGTCGCGGTAAGGGAGTACCGAAACCAATCAAGACTTGGGCGCAAGCTGGGTTGAGCGGCAGAATCCACGAACTGATTCGACGCTGTGGATTTGAAAAGCCAACTCCGATTCAGGCTCAGGCGCTGCCCGTCATCATGTCTGGCCGAGATTGTATAGGCGTCGCGAAAACGGGGAGCGGCAAGACACTGGCGTACGTGCTGCCGATGTTGAGACACATCAACGCCCAAGATCCCATCCGTCCGGGAGATGGACCGATAGCCATGATCATGGGTCCCACGAGAGAGTTGGTCACGCAGATTGGAAAGGAGTGCAAACGATTCGGCAAGGCGATGGGTTTCAACACGGTTTCAGTCTACGGTGGTTCCGGTGTTGCGGCGCAGATTGGAGACCTCAAGCGCGGTGCTGAGATTGTAGCGTGTACCCCTGGGCGGATGATTGACCTGCTCACGACGGGAGCAGGCAAAATCACCAACCTGCGTCGAGTCACGTACATGGTACTCGACGAAGCCGATCGCATGTTTGACATGGGCTTTGAACCGCAAATCACGCGCATTCTTGCAAACCTTCGTCCGGACCGACAAACAGTCATGTTTAGCGCGACGTTTCCTCACACCATGGAGGCGTTGGCGCGCGCTGCTCTTGAAAACCCGGTTGAAATTCAGATTGGTGGAAAGTCTGTCGTCAACTCTGATATTGAACAGCTTGTCGAGCTTCGAGCGGAGGAGGATCGCTTCTTGCGCATTCTCGAGTTGCTCGGGGATTGGTACGAACGAGGCAAAATTATCATTTTCGTCGCGAGTCAAGACAAGGCTGATACCATGTTTAAAGACCTCTTGAAGAGTGGTTATCCGTGCTTGAGTCTGCACGGCGGCAAGGAACAGAGTGACCGGCAGAGCACCATCGCGGATTTCAAGTCTGATGTTTGTAACGTCCTCGTGGCGACTTCCGTCGCGGCTCGTGGGTTGGATGTGAAAGACCTCAGGCTTGTCATCAACTATGACACTCCAAACCACTTGGAAGATTACGTGCATCGCGTTGGACGGACCGGAAGAGCGGGACAGAAGGGTACGGCGGTGACATTCATCTCCGAAGATGAAGAAAAGTTTGCGCCAGATCTCGTCAAAGCTTTGAAAGACTCAAAGCAACCTGTCCCGAAAGATGTTCAAGCCATGGCAGATGAATTCACGCGCAAGCGAAAGGAGGGACTCGTCGGTGCTGCTGGATCTGGTTTCGGAGGCTCTGGCTTCAAGTTTAACCAAGCGGAACAAGACGCTCTTCGCAAGCAAAAGCGCGACGCCGCTCGCGCTGCAGGATTGCAGGTTGACGACGGCGAAAGCGATAGCGAAGAGGAACCCGTCTTTGGAAGCAAAGAAGGAGAGGACGAAGGACCGATTTATGCGTCGGTCGGTCCGTCTGGTCAAGCTGCCGCGCATGCAGCCGCTCAAGCAGCCGCCACCGCGCAGCAAACAGCAGTTCCCCCAACGGATGCGACTGCTCAAGCGGCGTCGACAGCCACCGGCGCGGGACCAAAGACTGGTATGACACCAGCACAAATTGCACAAGCTGCAGCGCAGTCCATGTTTGCGAAATTGCAGTCCCAAGGCGGAGTGAAGCCGCCGATGGCTCGGCAAAGTCAACAGATGCTCGCCGCTCGCGCTGCTGCTGGCAAAATCAACAGTTCCATCGGTGGACAAGCGAGCACCTCGAACGATATCACAATTGCTGCTCAAAGCTACGCGCTCGCCCACGGCGCATCCGCCGGAGCAGCCAAGGCTGCCGCTTTGGCTGCTGCGCTGAACGCGCAGCACGGAAAGCCAAACTCTGCCACGACAGCTTCGGGCTCGCACTTTGAGACGGAACTCGAGATTAACGACTTCCCTCAAAACGCTCGTTACAAAATCACACACAAGGACACCATTGCGCAAATCATGGAGCACACCGGCGCCGCCGTCACGGCGAAGGGTCAATATTCGGCGCCTGGTCGTCCATTGGCGCCGGGCGATAGAAAACTGTATCTCTTGATCGAAGGTCCCACCGAGCGCGTCGTCAAGGAAGGGAAAAGCTACGTCAAGAATATCATTGAAAATATAGTCGCCAAGCAGGCTCTACCGGGAGCCGCGCAACCTCAAGGTCGGTATCGCCTTTAGAAGAAATGTAGTAATAACATCCAGAGCAAAGTCTCCTCACTCTTCGATGTGCGCGCGCGCAAGATGCGGCATCTTCGGGTCGATTCACGCGCCGTTCTTCCGCGTCTAGCGCTCGCTTTCGCGTTCGTGATGGTCATCTTCGTCCCGCGTCCGACTTTCGGCGTCACCAACATGGCGGACGTCGTGTCAACGGTCGTGTCCGAAGACCAACTGAACGGCAACAATTTCACTCTCGACGTCTTCGCGTTCCCCGCGCCCCCGACGTCCATTCCGGACGTGCGAGGCATGACGCCCGAACACAGCCAAAACGCTTCCGTCGTGGACTTTTCCGCGCTTCCGACATCGGTCGTAGGGACGACGCTGACGCAAAACTGTCTAGGGAGAGTGAGAGGTCGGTTGCGGGCGCCGTTGAGCGGTACTTTTTCATTCATCCTCGAAACGAGTGCGGGCGGAGTCGTTTCTATCGACGGTGGCGTCGTGTGCTCGTTGGAACGCGCTGGAAACGCGACGGGAAGAAAGTATTTACTCGCCAACGAGGACGTGGAGATTGAGGTGATGGGATACAACGGACAAACGGCAAATTTTAAGATGGTTTTGTATTGGGCGTATCCGGGACGGTTGAATACGGCTGAGGTTATACCCGCGAGCGCGTTTTACGTTCCATTGAACAATTGTTGCTCGTGTAAGTGCGGTGCGAGACCGTGCAGATCGTCTGGCAGTGGGATAGAGTGCCTGAAATTCGCGTCGCTTGATGGGTCGGTGGGTTCTGACGCCGTCGATTTGGAGGACGTGTTCGCTGTTTATTAGACTTGTAGCTTTAGGTATAGCGTAGAAGTGTTGCATCCATAGTTGTGTACTTTGATATTACGGTAGCAAGTACGTGTGCGCGGACGCGCTGCTAAGTAATCGTAATGTTAATGTTGATACAGTTTTGAGTCAGAAAGTTGTCTTAGACTGGACAGTGGAGTGCTTGTGTTCCGTGGCGCCCGCATGTTCCGAATTCTCTTTTGATGAACCTTGTTTTTGACTCAACTTTGAATCTGATGTCAGAGTTTGGACGGAGTTTGCGTTGCTCGAGCCATTTTGAAAAGCGTTGGAAGATTTCGTATTCTTTGTCTTGCGTTTCGGTTTGGATTTCTTCCCCCCACCTTTTTCATCCAAATTTTCCGAGACGGATGCAGAACGAGAAGAGACGGTTTGGGATTCGCTCTTGGCGCTGACTTTCGTCTTTTTCTTATTGCTCGGCACCTTTTTCTGCGCCTTCTTCTTCGCTTTAGGCTTGTCTTCAAGCTTTGTGACATTGAGCTTGCTCTTCAGTTCTGCCTCAATTGGAGGCGTCGAAGACAGTGCTGGCTGACCCGGTGGCGCACCCGGAGGTAAGGGTGGTGGTGGCGTGGGTGGTAAAGGGGGTCTAGCCCCTGGTGGTAATCCAGGCGGCACGGGCGGCGGAGCACCGGGAGGCGTCGGCGGCGGATTGGATGGAAGCGGTGGAGGCGGATGTGGAGGTGGTACAGCGTGCGCTTTCGTCGCACTCGTTGGGGTACGAGGCGTTGGAAGTGTCTTGGTCACGTGTACATCGAATGATTCTCTTCGACTGCTCGCGTTCGAGCTCTTATCTACACTCTTTCGCACACTGAAATTACGATCCGCCTCGGCATTTTGATGCTTTACTGTCTCACGCCCTTTCCGCACCTTCGGCTCGGGTACATTATCTTTTGGTTTCGGTAAAAGTCTCCCAACGGGAGACGCTTTACTCGCACGCTTCTTATCCGTTCCACCGATGGGTTCAGGCGGAGTCCACAGCTTTTTCTCCTCTCCGGGCTCGCGTCGAAGACTTCTCAGATGCTCTGGCAACTTGGCACTGTTGAAGTGGCCTCCAGTCGTTGGACTGTCAGCCTTTGGCCGAGAAAGCGCCTTAACTGGCCTCGCTCGCGGCACGGGAGCAGGTACCACTCTATTACCCGTCGATTGACGAGGTTCAGGAATATCACCGGAAGAGTCTCGCTTGTTGGGCGAAGAAGCGGCTTCCTGCATCAACCACGCCGGCGCGGCGAGATCATCAAGGTCGTCATCCTCTTGGCCCCACTCATGTCCACCATGAGGTATATGTAACTTATCTAACGCACCCTCCGCCGTGTGATTGACATCTAGGCTTCGTCGAACCGGTGGCTCTTTCGGTTCAACGCGCTTTGGTGGTAGTTCTGGCTCCTCTCGGCGACGCCAACTCTTTTCCCTATCGGGACTCAAACGCTCGCTCCGCCCGAACCCGTCGTCGTGATCTCGCCACCCACCTCGATCTCCGTATCCGCGACCGTGACCACCCCCGTATCCTCTCTCGGACGATCTCCAATTCCCTCCGTAGTCTCGATTCTCGAATTCGTGACTTCTTCGATACGAGTTCCGATCCCTCCCTCTGTCGTAATCATCCCTCCACGGGCGATCTCCGAACGACGATCGTACATTCGACCGATTCTCATCCCGCTCAGCGTAACAACCCCCACCAGAGACGTTCTTCGGCACCAAATCCGCGTTGGAATCCTCGTCTCCAAAACGCTGACTCAGTGAATTGACCGGAGTCGAAACCTTTCCTAACGACACGAACCGGCCCAATCGCGGACCATTGGACGCATTCGTCCTACAAAGAAACATAAATAAAAAATTGGAATCTTTCGTCAGTCTTCCACTCTTCGCCTCGGGTTCACCCATATCTCGAGCGAGTTTTGCTCGCTCGACACCGCTTTCAAACAAACTCCTCGTGCGCGTGCCCTCCCGAAACTCTCCCCTAACCCGACATCGACCGCGCGAAGAGCGTTCGCACGCGTACTCTCGATACTTTCCACGTGTCATGACGACGGGTAAACCGCCCACGCGACGACGACGATGACGCGTTGTCGTCAACGAGCCGAGCGAGTGTCGAAAATTCTCACCTGCTCCCACCGGTAGACATCCTCCTCGGACGTCGCGCGTCTGCCTGTCCCCTCTTTCAAATCCGATCCGTCGGAATTTACGCGAGCGATCTCTTGCGTCGCGCGAACGCGCCGTTCGATCCGTCAATCGAGGGTACGCGCGTCGGGTTTTGTCGACAATGCAACAAAATTAATCATTTCTTTTTTGAAAGATGGAGGTAATCTTCTCAACCAAAAGTGCAAACGTACGCGTCACACCACCGACTGCCGCGCGTCACGCTCGATTGAACTCGACCGCACATCGCGCAGATACCGAAAACGATCCGAGCATGTCGTCGTCTTCCGTCGTCGTCTCCGCGTCCGCCGCGCGCGGTCCGTTGAGAAACGCGTCATCGATGCTAAAGAGGTCGTCCACCGTCGTTCGAGCGTCGTCGTCGTCGTCTCAGCGCACGCTAATCGCCGGTGCCAACACGTCCACGGGGCGATTGATTGCAGGGATGCTCGCGAAGCGTTTCGGTGGCGATGGACTCACGCTGACGGTGCGTCCAGGGGAGTTTGGGCTGGATGCGACGAATTACGTTCCAGAGGATATGCCAGACGACATCTTTGAACAGCGGTTCGGGGCGCCGGCGGCAGAGGTGAAAAAGTGCGCTATCGTCGATGAAACGAACGCCGATGCGCTTCGAAGCGCGATGGAAACGGCGGACGTGGTGATCATCGCGCACGAAGGAGGACCGGCTGCCGCGGCTGTGGCTGCAGAGGTGCAAGCGGCTAGAAAGGCGAAACGAGTCGTCGCCTTGTCTCGAGTGGGTATCAATCGACGGGATGAAAGACCATTTAATGAACAGAATAAACCGACGCAAAAGCGTGTGCAGGTTGGGCAGTTGTCTTTGCCGATCGGCGGAGACGTTCCGGGTGCGTTGGGGCAGTTGGACGCGTTTGCGCGAGCTGAGGAATCGCTTCGAGCGGCGCGAAGCGACTGCAGTTTTGAGCTCTCGATCGTTCGATCCGGACAGTTGAGAGGGAACGGGCCACTTCTCATGGCTGATTATTCGGCTCGTTTGGTGGATAACATGTACGATGTCAAGTTTCAAGACTTGTACGTGCAAAGAGGGGACGTCTCTGAGGGGTACACCAAGCGATTGAATTTGGCGGCGTTTTTGTCGCACGTGGCGACGGATCGAATCGATGACGCGCCGGAAGACGTGGAAGTTCTCAGCGTCGTTTGTAAGACCAACATGTTTGGTGAGCAGTCGATCACGCCACCGACGGACCGAGAGCGTCGCAAGGGATACGACATGGCTAAGGGTAAGGCGCCGGCGGCCATTGCCTCGGATGCCATCGACGCGTTGCTCGCGCAATTGTGATTCTTTTTGTACACGCACGCGCGCAATTCATCATCAGGTTGCTTATTTCTATATTTGTTGACGTTTGTTATAAATGCTATTCCTCGCGTTTCCCGCTAACCTTAATCCGAATCGGACGAATCGTCGTCGTCTCCCAACAGGACGGAATCGAGCATGGATTTCTTAATCTTCTTCGACGCCGGCGGCTCTTTGCCATCTTCCCTCCCCGTACGCGACGAGATCCCCGACGCAATCATCTCCTTCAAGTCGACCCCTTTTTGCGCCGACTCTGCGCGCAAACGCTTCAGCGTGTCCGCCTGCGTCTCGTTTCGAAGCGCCTCCGCTTCAGCCGCCGCTCTTTTCGCAGCTTCCGCGCGTCCTCTCGCCGCCACGCCGACAAGCGTCTCTACATCCGCCCCACCTCGAATCACCCCGCACGCCACGACATCAATCCTCTCCGGTACCTTTTCTCCTTTCCCTCGATGCGTCAATCGCTTCAAAATCTCCAAACCACTCACCACGCGCCCGATCGGTTGCGCCGAAGAGTCCAAAGCCTCTGCGCGCTCCGTCGTTATCGTAAAATCCCCATTGTACCGATCCATCCCGAGCACCCCAGCCTCATCGTGCGTCAACCGCCCTTCTTTCACAATCGGTGTCTTCAATTTGACCTCTTTGCAATCCGGCCGGCACCGTCCGACGACGACTCGGATCTCATCCACAACTTTAAAAACCGCGCACCCGCTCGCGTACGACACCCCGTCCTCGTCGCCCTCGACGCTTGAGCATCTCTTTTCAAACCTCTTGCACCCCACCGGAGCCTCGGTTTCAAACATTTCAATCACGATCGATCCCAAATACGCGTCGTCGTTCGCCACGAGGTCGAAGAAACACTTGGCGCGGTTCGCGGACGACGTCGACGCGGTTGGATTTCTCGCTGAAACCATGGCAGCTCGACGGGCTTCGTCTTCCAACGCTTTCACTTCGGGGTGCTCACCCGTGAGCCGGAAGTGTTCCATATTGCGCCTGCGTTCGCTCGCGGATGGATTGACGCGACCGCGGGATCGTTCGCCCTTGGCCACCGGGTCGAATTTCGTCATCGTCGGTCGGCAGATGTCGCGTCGGCGAGGGCGCGTGGTTGAGGAGTGAGGGGGCGGCGGAGCGTCAACTCTCCTAACCATGTCCAATGGATCATGCGATGTTGAGCGTGCATGGTGATACAATGCTACTCGAAGTAATGTATACTGATGATGTTACGTGTTGATCAGCGAAGTACGACTCAGTCCTCGATAATCTTTGAAGCTTTGCGAGCGACGCGCTTGCGCGATTTGGCATCCGCGGCGGTGCGTTTTTGTTCATCCGTCATGCGCGCGCGACGCTCTCGAGAGCGGATTCTCTCGCGTTCCCGCTGATTCGGGGTTTGTCTCTGTCTACGCTTGACGCTTCGGAGGCGTTCAAACTCGCGACGGGCGGCGCGGACGTCTCCAAGCGGCTTCGTCGTCGTCGTCGTTGTCGTGTTTGTCGTCGTTGGCAATAGCGCCGTGGATGGGGGATCGTTTCCACGATCACGAGCCATCGATGTTGATGGAACATCTTCTTTACAATCGCCATGCGGTGCTGAACCGATTGTGAGCGACGTCGGGTCGACGTACACATCGTAAGCCAACATCGCCACGACGGCGACGTGGTCGCGCACTGGAAAGGGCAAAGCGTGGCTCGACGTCGGTGGGGACGCCGTCGGCAGCGATAACTCGTGCGGCGCGCACATCTCCACTAACCGATCTGGACTCGACAATATCCCGTTGAAAAACCGCGGAGGATTGAGATCTTCGAGCTCGTTCCAGTGCTCGACGGATATCTCTGACCCCTCCGGCGAAGACGTCGTGGCAACCACCCGTTTTTTAACTTCCTCCGGCCGCCGCGTCATCGCTTCCGCGACCGATACGAGCGAGCTTCGCGACGATCGTTCTTTCGCGTCGACATCCTTCTTCACTGCGCTCGCAGCCGCGAGGGACCTCGTTTCGACTCGGTTCCTTGTCCGTTTCGTTTGCGCAATTTGTTCCTGTGCGTTTGAACCCGTATCCGCGTCTCCCTCGTCACCTTTGCGCCGTCCACGACGCGCATCCTTCTGGGCCGATTCCGCCTTCCTCGCTCGCAACGAACGCATATCGTTCGTCCGCGCGCGCACACGGCGCGGGCGTCGCTCTCTGTCGTCCGCGCGCGCGGTGTTCAGGTGAAAGCCGATTCGTTCGGTCGGACGCTACGACGCGTCTACATACATACCCTTAAAACACCCACAATACACAGAAGATCTTTTGGTCTCGCAGGATATTTCTCTCTCTCTCTCTCTCTCTCTCTCCCTCTCCCTGCCCTCTCTGTCACAGCGCTCGAGCGACGGCGAGACCCGGTCCTTCGACTCACCTCTCTCAAGTCCGCCCCGAACAACAGCATCGGCATGGCTACGCTCGCGAGAGCGTTCTGAATATCCAACACCCCCCCCGACGCCTCGTGCGGCAACAATCCAACATTTCTCGCCAACGCCCCGAACAACATCGCCCTCGCCGGTCCGTCGAGCGCAACCAGCGGCTTCGGCACGGGAACCTACCTCCGAGCGATCGAGCGCGACGCCCGTTCACGCGCACCCGAGAACGCGCGCGGCGTCCGACCAATCCATCGACATCGCGGTCGCTTCGATTCGCCTTCGCCTTCGAACCGCGCATCGTCGAACCGTCGCGGTCGTCTCACGCGGACGTCCCGCGGGCAGACGACCCGCGCGAGCGCGCGATGCGACGATGTAATTTATCATCGTTCGTTTCCGCGCGCGCGTACCGTCGTTCGCGCGTTGCGCAGGGTGTGCCGTCGACGGAATGGTGAAATGAACTCTTTCTCGCGATTGCACGCGCGTGGTGACGTCTCACGCTCCCCTACACGCACGCGCGCGCACGCGACGACGAGTGTAATCCCGATGACGCGCGTGGCGATGACACCGACGACGGTGACGATGATGACGACGTCGCGCGCGACTCCGCGGGACGTTCGCGCGCGCGCAAAGGCGAAGAGCGCCAAGGCCAAGGCGCGCAAGGCGGAACGCGCGCAAAAAAATAAGCAACAGATGGCGGACCTCGCGGCGAAGCGCGCGGCGAACGGTGACGACGACGAGGGCGAGGATGGAGACGATAAAAATGATTCGACGCGTTCGGAGGGTTCTTCGGCGCCGAGCGGGAACGCGGCGGCGTACGAGAGCACGGACATGGTGTTTCAGGCGATGACTCTCGGAGGGTCTTTTAAAAAGCGCACCGGGGAAAAGTTGCTCACCGGTGACGTCATGGTGCACGACGCGGCCAAGGCGTTGTTCAACGCGCCGTTTTGTTGCGCGAGTCACGACGCAGAGGATACGTTCAATTATGGGAACAAGGCTGCGTTGGCGTTGTGGGAACTCGAATGGGAAGAGTTTGTGGGTATGAAGAGCACGAGGAGCGCGGATGAGGAGGACTCGGCGACGCAAGAGGAGCGTCGGGCGCTCTTGGATAAGGCGGCGAGCGAGGGCTTGATTACAAATTACAGTGGGGTGAGAATGAGCTCGACTGGGAAGAAGTTTAGAATCGAAAACGCGACGGTGTGGACGATGACGAATGCTGACGGCGATAAGACGGGGCAGGCGGTGCGCTTTGATAAGGTTGTTCGTCTCAACGCCGACGGTACGGATGGGCAAGTCATCGTCGTCGATGATAACGGAAACTGGGTCGAGTACGTTCCGGAGCCGGAGCCCGAACCTGTGGATATGGATGCGATTCGCGCGAGAATCGAAGAGCTTGCGGCGCTTGTGGAGACGCAAGCCAACGCGGTGCGTGAACTCAAGGATAACGGCGGCACCAACGCGGATGACGACGTCAAAGCGGCGGTAAAGATTCTCCTCGACCTCAAAGCGGAGCTTTCCGACGAACAAGCCAAACTCGAGGCTTAAAACATTCTTTTAATTCAACTTTTACGCGTGCGTAAACAACGTCCTAGGCACCCTGCGTCGCACCCGAAAAACCTCTTTGTCGCATCACACAACACACACATCACATCACCGCGTTTCGGTATAAACATTACAACAACAATCTACAATTGCTTCCCCTCACATGCCCATTTCGACGATTCGCGATCATGTCACATTCGGTACTTTAAAAAAACATTTCATTATTCGCTCTGCGCTGACTCGTACGTCGCTACGTCTCGTCGTTTTCGCTCTGTCGCGGCGTAGAGTCCACGCTTCGTCGCTCATCCATCGATCTTCGTCGGATAAACTCATTCAGATCATTCTTACTGTCCTCCGTGTGCGAGTGCGCCATGTATTCGAGGTATCCCGGCATCGCCGGTTCCGCGTGCGGCGTCTTCTTTCGGTGAAACAGACGCGAGAAAAAGCCTCGTTTGTCTTGCTGAGTCATCAATTGATTGATTGATTGATTGATTGATTGGAATTCTTTGTTCGTTTCGTTTCGTCGAGTCGCGCGTCGCGCGTTATGATAACGTGCGTATCGCGGTGTCGTCGTTCGTTACTTTATCCTCGCGCGCGTTCTTCGGGCGACGGAGAGTGACGACGACGGAGAGTGACGCCTGGAATTCTGATGATCGGTGAGAATCGATTCGATTCGTCCAGGGAACGCCAAAAAATCCTCGATTTTTAACCAACTCTTTGCTCTGAACGGACACCCGCGCGTTGAAATGTATGACAAGTGTGCTACGCGAATGCGCGCGCGTACGCGACGATGACGCGCGGAAATGATTTGTTTGATCATTTCCGTTGGTCGGCGTGCATCGCGCGCGTCACGCGAAGAGTTGATCCGTCTCTATGGCTCGGATGAGGTCGTTTCTAAACTTGGTCGCCCAGCGATGGGCGAAAGCCGACTGGGCGACGAGGGCGAGTTTTTGTTGCTTTGTAAACTCGGGATGGATCATCATCCACTTTTCAGCCTCGTTTTCGGGGACGTAAAATGCGTCAATGTAGGTTTGAAGGTAGCGCCATTCGGTGAGGGCGCCCTCGGGGGCGAGTTTGGCGAATTCTTTGCGCAAGACGTCGACGTCGAGCTTCATGAGAGCTCTGCCTTGATCGGTGCACTTTTTAACCTTACTGAAACCGTCGACGATGACATCCTGAATGACGCTCGCGGCGTGTTGCCAGAGGACTTTGAGAGCGTCCAAGGTGATGTCCGCGCAGGTGAGCTTGGTGGTGAACTGTAAGAGCTCGGCTTGGACGTCGTCGACCCATTTGTTGTGCCTCGATGGGGACTCTCGAATGTTGTACTTGCCCGCAAACGTAGAGTTTACCAGGGCAAAGTTTGGATCGCCGTCTCCGATTGCCTCGGCGCAAAACGAAATCTTGAGTAATTGCGACGCGACGCTCTTGTACACGTGTTCCCGCAAATCATCCACGGCGGCAACGGTGTGAGAGTAAAACCTGTCAGCCAAGGCGGCGTCTTTGAGTGGAAGTGAGCGCTTGACCCTCGTCTTGATGCGATTAAACTCATCCGCGACGCGAGAGAGCGACTCCAACGCGATGCCCCGCTCTTTCAAACCATATATGTTTGCACTAGAGAGCACGTCCGACTTGGTTTCTCCGTTCGCGCGCAGTCTGATGGCCATGACGCCGCCAGAGTTGCCCAATCGCGACAGCGTTCCACGCAACCGAGGAGTCATGTCCCGCGAGTCTGGAAGCAACGCCTCGGTTCTACCGAAAGCGGTGAAAGTCTTCACGAGCGCCAGCTCAAACAATTGACAGATCCCGTTGAAGATGATTGGGACGCTCGGGCGCATCACTTGCATGAGCGCCGTGTACTCGACGATGCCCTGAAGAATGTACAGAGATGAGGCAGTTATCTTAACTCCGTGTCGATCGAGACCAGTCCTGTCTCCCACCGATCCCGTCTCACCCTCGGCTTCAAAAGGATTCACTTTCGTCTCTTTCGTGTCCTCGTTTGTCCCCGAAGTTTCCAAATTGGGGCCATTTTGCGGAGACATGGGTTCTCTATTGGACTCCTCTGAGTCAGTCTCCGCAAAGGGATTGGGTTCGTCGACAAACTTGTCAAAGGACTTTGCGTTCAAGATTTGTTCCATAGTGAACGCAGAAATCGCTGACTCTCCCAAGGATTTCCCGATCCCATTCGCGGCTCTGCCTCGCTGCATCGCGTTCCTCAAGTCGTCTCGCACTCGCTTCACCGCGTCCACAGACACTGGAACCCATCGCTCGTTCTCTAGCATGGTTCTCGTTGCATCAAGCCTAGCGCTATGCAACGATTCAAAGTATCTATCACCTATTCGCTCGAGTTGCGTTCGCAAAACCGGCGCTTCCTCTCCACAAAACGCCTCGGCGCACGTGATGAAGACGCGGCAGAGATCGAACACTTCTCTGAAAGCTGCGTTACTGGGCGCGGAGGACGCCTGCAAGAGCGCCGCGAGCCGCACGCTCGCCATCTCGACGATGGGTTTGCGATTGATTTCCAACGCGGCAATCAGCGAGCTACAGGTATTGATGGCGCTATTGTCCGCTTGGTTGAGTTCATTTTCCATCGCCGCCTTGCACCATGCTGTCATCTTGTGCGAGGATAAAAATATTTCGTACAAAGATTCGAGCGTCTTGCGCAAACAAGGAACGAATTGCACGGACGACAGCTGCGAGCAGAGCTCTTTATACCCCATGCGACTCTTTCGCTTCGTCACCGACTCATCCTGGTTACGAGATAGCATGGCGTGCAAGCGAAGCATCCCCTCGGTTTGCATCTCCACAGCTTTGAGGAAGGCATCCTGTATTTTGTCTCCCAAGTGCTTCACCTCTGGGCCGAGCTTCGGGTACGTCGTGTACAATTTCGAAAATTTCGCCTCGTCGAACGTCCCGCACAAGTCCACCAACGCGTTATCGACACACGTGACGAGTTCCCATCGCAAAGCGACGAAGTCCTCACGCAGCGTCGAGACGCACGTGATCACGTGCATGTTCTCCAACATCTCCCAAGCCTTGGAGTACAAAGCCATCGCCTCGGCGTACTCCGAAACATCCAAGTGTGAACGAATCTTCGTCTCGCACGTCTGACAAAACTTAATCTCCTCGAGAATGCGCAGCGCACCTACGATTGAATCCTTGGTCGTGTACGACTCCTGGACGTGCAGCGCGCTCGAGACGTCCCCGCCGATTCGCTTGAGCAACCGCTGCGCGTTGCTGAGCACCACGCTCGACGACTCCAACTTGTCGTAAACTTCCGTCATATTCTTCATACCTTCCTCGAAATCGTCCGCGTGCGCTAGAATCTCCTTGTTCAACGCGGAAGACACGCGCTCGACTAGTTCTGAAAGTCTTTCCTCCTCCTTGCTCAAGTCTTCCACCGTGAAACTCTCTCTAAGTTTACGCAAGGAAACCAACACTGGATCAAACGTCTGATCGCTCGTCGAAGGTTCCTCGAAATATCCCCGCTCCATGCCATCGATGAGCGAACCCCGATCCGAAGATTCGACACCACCCGCATCGCTAGTCTGCTCGCGCGACTGCATCGAATCACCGCGTTCGATCACCGCCAAAGGTGTCGTCGCCGATGTCTTCGACTCCGCGACGTTCAACTCGACCCTCTCGAACGCCGCATTCAGCGAAACCACGGGATTATTCTCCGCAACGCCGCTCGACGAAAAACTCGCCTCATTCGCCACTGACACGGCTTCGCTCCCTCTAGGAAACCCCGCGTCGTGGTCGATTGCATTCGCCGACGCGCGCGGCTCCCAACCGACTTGCGTCTGATATGTCTGCGCGTACCGACGTTCCTCTCTCCCGTTCGGCGAGTTCAGCGACGCCTTCGCGCGTTCCTTCATCTCCACCGCCTTGGTTTTCATCTCTTTCATCTTATCTATGAACCCCATGACGACAAACGACGACGGACGGCCCGTCAGTTCTCTCTGCTCTCCGTTTGCTCAGTCCCTGTCCAAGAGCGTCAACGTTTCCTCCACGAACGCCCTAAACTCAGGATCCTCCTTTGCCCGTTCCAGCGCCTTCCCACCGTCCTTTGCCGAATCAATCTCGTCGATAATCTTCCTCAACCTATCGCTCTTCAACTGCTCGCGCACGCGCGAATCCCCGGCAAGTCTTTCAAAGTCTCCTCTACGCAATCGAGCGCCGAGTTCGTCTTCGGAGTCTTCTTCAAACGCGCGCGTCGGGCGTGGTCCTTCTGTCTTCGCGTTGGCGTCGCCGGCGTCTGAAACCTTTGATCCTTCGTGCGTCGCACTGGTTTCACACGGTGTCTCTACGAGCGAGCGAGCGAGCGAGCGAGCGACGGGTCGTCGTCAGTGAAAATGCATTGAGATTTCAATCGATTCAACGCGAACGAACGAACGGACGAACCTTTGTGTTTTTTAAAGCAATTCACGGAACAATACGAAGATCGACACTTTGGACACTTGTACGGCGCGGTCGCGGAGTCGCAGACGACACACGGCGGCATGTGCGTGAGTGGGGATTGATTCGCATAGTTTGACAAAGTAAAAACGACTCACTCGCGTTGGCAGGACGTTACGCAGCGTACACTCGAACGGTCAATTCAGGCCTGGTGATCGGCGCCGTCGCCGTCGATGGGTCTAAATAATCGCGAGCGATGATGAAGAGTCGTGACATTGGCGGCGGATCGCCGATGACGACGCAGGGAATTGTTGGAACGATGGCGTCGCACGCGCGTCTGTCAGAGCCGAATGCGACGACGAACGATGTCGCATTGGATGTAAACGACCGGTCGTCGATGGCGCCGATGACTCTGACGTCTCGGGCGCTGAATACCCGGGACCATGGACTCCCGGTGTGGTACAGAGCGATGTTCGAAAACGTCGATACGCGCTGCGCGACGGCGTCGCCGCCGCTCACGGTGAGGACAAAGCGCCGAAGCGCATCGCTCGGCATGAATTCAGCCGAGACGGAATACAAACAATCTGAAGTCGCACCAAAGCAACCAGAGCGCGTGTTAACGCCGTGTAAAGACCAAGGATTATAAGATGGGTCAGATAAACACCGGGCGTAATCCACCCGCACCGGGATGAGGGTCGTTTTCCCGACAAATCGAATCGGTGCGCGGAAAATGTCGTCGCTTCTTTGCAAAGACGCCGGCTGCTCGTAAAGTCGTTCATCGTCGATTCGAACGCGAGACGGAGGTATCTTTTGACTCACAATTTGCCCACCGGTCGATGACGATCCGTCTCTGCGAGCTCGAACGAAGAAACAATCGTTCCAAGGCGTTTTCATCCATTCGCCCAGGACATCATCATCGGAGGATGACGACAGCGGAGGCCAATACGCAACTCGCATCGACGCTGACAATAAATCCGCCGACAAACCTCTTCCCAATCGCACGTCATTAAAAATTGGTTGCGCATTCACTGGAAACTCACCGAAAGCT
>JACLAB010006871.1_pt1 | contig 24908 bp, 33 predicted proteins | sample 8027921 | NCBI WGS metagenome assembly JACLAB01 (sample SAMN15725117, study PRJNA655200) | protist metagenome | isolation source: fluorescence activated cell sorting (FACS) single amplified genomes of... | place: USA: West Boothbay Harbor, Gulf of Maine | collected 2000-07-19
TTCAGTCTTTGCTTGCCGACACAACTGTGACCTCAAGCGACTTCAACACCATCAAGGCACTTGTACAGGGTGAACTGGATACCTTCATGGGCTTCAAGTTCATCATGACAAACCGTCTGACAACATCTGATGGTTCAGAGACAGATGACGTTCGTAACTGCTTTGCATGGGCAGAAGACGGCATCACACTTGGCCTCGGCAAAGATGTTTCTGCACGCATTGATGAGCGCGCTGACAAGAGTTATGCAACTCAGGTTTACTATTGCATGACTCTCGGTGCGGTTCGCATGGAAGAAGCAAAAGTCGTACAAATCGACTGTGACGAGTCACCTGACTAAGAACCTGGCGGGGGCGGTACGCCGCCCCCTCTTTACTTTTGGAGGGATAGATGATGAAGCCATGCGGTGATTTCCGCTGGGATTTGGAAGTTGGTCAATTAGCTGAACAATGGCTAGGTAATGTATTAAGTGGCAACACCATAGAGGTGAAAAGAGATTTCAGGGCTTCACAAACGGGGAATGTGTTTGTGGAGTTTTTTTGTAGAAACAAACTGTCTGGCATAGCAACTACGCAGGCAACGCATTGGGCGTTTATACTTGATGATGAAACTGTGGTATTATTGCCTACAGAGAAGTTAAAGGTGATTGCCAGGGAAGCGTATAGGAAGCGTGGCGCTGTATTAGGCGGTGAAGGTAACTTGAGTAAGGGCGTTTTAATCGCAGTTGAGAGGTTGGTAAACAATGCCATCAGTAGTTGATATTTGTAATGAGGCGCTTGACTTGCTAGGCGCAGCGACCATTACATCCCTAACACAGAACTCGAAGGAAGCCAGAGTTTGTAATAGAAACTATGAGCCGGAGCGCAATGCTGTGTTTCGCGCGCACCCGTGGAATGTAGCGATTACTCGCGCAAACTTGCCCCAGGACACAGTTCGCCCGAATTTTGGTTTCCTGTATCAGTATACGCTACCGACTGACCCTTTATGTTTACGGGTTATTTCGTTTTGGGATTCAAACGTCAATAACGAAGTAGCGGCATACGACAGTAATGTAATGTACAAGATTGAAGGCAAAAAGATTTTATCTAATGAGGCCGTATGCAATATCGTGTATTTGGGCTTAGTAGAGGACACAGAGCAATATGACGCGCTTCTATCTTCAGCTATTGCCTACAGGCTAGCAGCAAAAATTGCCTACAACATTACTGGTAGTTCCACTATAGCGCAGCAAATGCAGCTTCTTTATACTGATAGATTGAGAGAGGCAAAGTCAGTAGACGCGATGGAGGGTTCTCCAGAACAGCCACAAGCCGACACATACACAAACATTAGGTTCTAAATATGGCGCGCGTTTCCACGATTATAACCAGCTTCCGTGCAGGGGAAATATCTCCTAAACTCGAAGGTCGCATTGACCTGGAAAAGTACAATGAGGCTGCGCAAACTTTAAACAATATGATTGTGTACCCGTCTGGAGGTGTGACCCGTAGACCAGGCACTTACTATGCCGGCAATACAAAAGACAACGGCTATGTCAGATTAATGGACTTTCAGTTTTCTGACGAGCAGGCCTATATCCTTGAGTTTGGTAACAACTACATTCGTTTTTATAAAGACGGTGGAGTTTTAACTGAGGCGGGGAAAGTCCCTACAGCCATTACACAAAGTGCCTTGCCTGTTGTGACATCTAATTCACACGGATTCACAAATGGTGACAGAGTTATTGCCAGAAACATCCAGGGCATGGTTGAGTTGAATAATCGTGAATTTTCGATAACAGTCTTAACAGCAAATACTTTCGCTTTGTCTGGTGTTAACTCTACAAATTACACACCGGCAACCGGCGGGGGTTCGTTTAGCAAAATTGTAGAAGTTGCTACAACTTACACAGCAGCCCAAGTGCCTGAAATTAACCACGCGCAGTCTGCTGACGTTTTGTACTTGGCGCACAAAGACCATGCCCCAGCTAAACTAACAAGAACATCAACAACCAGCTTTACGTTAGAAGACATTGACTTTGTTGATGGCCCTTATCTTGATGAGAACATTATCAACACAACTCTATATGCTTCGGCTGACACAGGTACGGTAACAATTACAGCCTCGGCTTCACTCTTTACTGCGGCGGATGTCGGCAGGCTGGTGAGATTCAGGGAAGTCCTAGAAATTCACTACGATGAATGGGAAGCAGATAAAAGCTACAATAACAATGACTTCGCGCGCTACAACGGCCATGTGTACAAGCATGTCACTGGTTCCACCCAAACATCAGGCAACACTCCGCCTGTTCACACAGAGGGCCAAGAAACATACGGCGGTTTAATTTGGGAATACCGCCATGATGATACTGGCTACGCGGAAATAACTGCCTATAACAGCCCTACGTCTGTCACAGCAATAGTAAAAGAAGATGACGGCGGTATATCTGTACTGCCTCATAATGTTGTTGGTTCTGCCAACGCCACAAAAAAGTGGTCATTGGGTGCGTTTGGTGGAGACCAAGGGTTCCCTAGGGCAATAGGATTCTATGAGCAGCGTTTGTATTTTGCTGGAACAACAGGCAAGCCGCAAAGCATCTTTGGGTCTGTGTCGGCTGATTTTGAAAACCATACTCCTGGCACAAACGATGATGATGCAGTTAATATTACGATTGCATCTGACCAGGTAAACGTAATCAAGCATTTGTTGCCTGCGCGCTTCTTGCAAATCCTGACAACAAGCGCAGAGTTTACGCTGTCTGGCGGCACTGGCGCTACGCCGGTTACACCAACAAATGTCAACGTGCTACGGGAAACCACGTTTGGCACATCAGATGTTCGTCCATTGCGTGCTGGGAACAGCACAATCCTCATTCAAAAGGGCGGTGAAAAGGTAAAAGAAATTACTTTCGACCTGGACACTGACGGTTTGCTGGGCATTGATTTGACAATCCTTGCAGACCATATCACCCGCGGGCAATTGAATAACATGACCTGGCAACAAGAGCCTGAGTTAATTCTGTGGTTTGTACATTCTGACGGGCGATTGATTGGGCTTACATACGACAGGGCTAATGCAGCAATCGCGTGGCATGACCACAACATTGGTGGCCCCGCTGGGGAAGTGGCTAAAGTCGAAAGCATTGCATCAATACCAAGTGGTGCAGAAGACCAAGTTTACGTTTCTGTTAGGCGTTATGTTAACGGCGTGTATGTAAGAAACATAGAATACATTAGCCCGATTGAGTTTGGTAACAATGTTGAGGATGCGTTTTTTGTCGATGGAGGCCTTACTTATAACAGCGCACCAACAACAAATGTCAGTGGGTTATCTCATTTAGAAGGTCAAACTGTTACAATTCTTGCTGATGGTGCAACTCATGCAGACAAGGTTGTGTCTAATGGAAGCGTGACGCTCGACCGACCATCCAGGACTGTGCATGTTGGTTACAGCTACACATCAACCGTGGAGACGCTTAGACTCGAAGCTGGCGCGGATGACGGTGTTTCCCAGGGTAAAATCAAACGTATCCATGGGGTGACAGCCAGATTTTACAAGACAGTGGGTGCGGAGATTGGGCCAGATGTGGACAATCTTGACCGCGTGCCGTTTCGCGATAGCAGCATGAACATGGACGAAGGCATCCCAATCTTCACTGGCGATAAAGAAATATATTTCCCGTCCGGGTATGAGACTGAAGCACGGGTAGTTATTAGACAATCTCAGCCCCTGCCTATGACTGTCTTAGCAATTATGCGGAGGTCAAACACGTTCGATGCTTAGAATTGTTCCATTCGATACAGGGCTGATAAACAGCATTGAGACTGACTTTGAGTTCCCAGAAAGCATGCGTGCCGCGTTTGAGAAAGGCGGCCAGGTTGTTGGCTATGCAATCATGGGCGAGAAGGACGTTGTTGCAGTTGGCGGCATACATGAGATGTGGCCTGGTGTCGGAGAGGGCTGGGTTATCCTGTCAAAGCATGCGCCTAAATGGAAGCTATCACTGGCTAGGTATGCTAAGACGTTGTTTAGTAGTATACTGGCAACAACAGGTTTACATCGCGTCCAGGCTAGTATTCACATGGGCGACCCAGAGGCGATTAGATTCGCCACATGGATGGGATTTGAGAATGAAGGTATTATGTATAAGTTTGGGCCAGACGGTAGCGATTACTACCGCATGGCAAGGGTGACGTAATGAGTGTTGAACTAGCCGCCGCCGCTGCCGTTACTGGCGGCATTATGGGTTTCAAGGGCAACCAGGCCGCGGCAAAAGCTGCCAAGCAAACTGCTGAATATAATGCCAAGGTTATGGAAAACGAGGCTATTCTTCAAGCCCGCCAAAAGGTCGATGAGGAGGCAAATCTACGCCAACAGTCAGAACGATTGATTGCGACTCAGCGTGTATCTACAGCCGCGTCTGGTGTTGAAATGTCAGGCAGTCCAATGCAAGCGCTGGCAGACACTTACTTTAATACAGAAATGGATGCGCTACGCATACAGTATGCAAGTGATGTACAGCAAACCGCTGCACAGTCATCAGCGACATTAGCACGCGCTGAAGGTCGCGCCCGCGCTTCAGGGTTGAAGACACAAGCATATCAATCATTGCTATCTGGCGGCAGCAAAGCCGCTACACTGATGGGGTAAAACATGCCAAGAATACCGCTATATAACCAGGGTCAAGGTTCAAGAGTACAGCTAGCTACTGGTCAGTTAAGCTCGCGCGCCAACACAGGTGCCTTTGAAGCCCCTGGCCGTGCGTTTGCTGGTCTTGGAGAACAGATTGGTGACATTGCTTACCAGTTTGGGATGGCTGAAAAAAATAAAAACACTGCGGATAAAGACGCTGAAATTAGTGAGCGCCTCTCAAGAGAAATAAAAACCATTGAGAACGACCCAGCTTATACAACCGCATCTGATGCGCGCACGGCTGTAGACTTGCTAAAGACAAAGACGTTTGGCGAGATTGATGCGCTGAACATGACCCCTAACCAGAAACGTGCGCTGCGTTCCTCCGCTTCTAAAAACTTTTCAATACAAGGCTTGAACGCTGAACAAAAGGCGTATAGTCGAGGCCTGCAAGAAAGCGGCAAGAATATGACCGCGCTGTTCGACAGCAAACTAGACTTGCTTAACTCTATGGATGCAAGAGACCCGCGGGTTTCTATTATCAAGGCTGACTTGAATAAGTACCGTGAAGAAGCAGAGGTAAATGGGTTTGCCCAATACTTGCCGGATGGCTACAAGACATCGCAGTCTACAGAAGATGTTATTGCAAAGCGCCAAGTTGCTAATGTTATCTCCAAAGAAAATGTCACCGAGGCAGACATTAATAATCATGAGGCGGTTTTAACTGAGCAATTCCGGTCAGGGCAAATCAGCGAAAGCGTGTTTAGGTCAGGTACCAAGACGCTTGAGGCCAAGAAGAAATCGCTAAGTCTTATTGCCGCGGCTAGCCAAAGTGAGGTTTTCCAGGCTTTTAAGAACGCCGCTAACAACATTGTTTACGATGATGATGCCACGTTCACAGACCTGGAAACAGCGAAAGAAGAAGCTGAAAACAAGACTGGCCGTTTTGCGGGGCTGGATGATGCTGACCGTCCTGCAATTGTGTCTATCCTGAAGTCTGGCATGGTGGAGCGCGCCAACATCGAAGGTGCGGAGGTTGCACAGAGCCTTGAGTTTGCTGCATTAGAAGTGGCTAGGACTGGTATTGTTTCAGCGGAAGCAAAACAAAACCTAGATAGGCTTCAAAAGATAAACCCTACCGCAGCGGCAAAATCAGCACGGGTTCTAAAGGCAGCAAGCACGGCCAATAAGTTTGTTGGCGGATTAGAACTTGCGTCAAACGAAACATGGGCTGAAAGGACTAGCGACCTTGTGAAGCAACGAGACGCGGCTGTAGATGGTGGAAGAAAAGAAGATGCGCTTGTTTTAAATGATGCATTGAAGACAGCCCGTGACTTGCAGATTGAACGTACAGAGGCCATCAAGAAAGACCCTAAGAAATACTATGACTTAAACGCCAGAGGTCGCAAAGAAGAACAGCGCGGCGCAGGCTATGTCGCCTGGGCAAAGTCAGTCGGTTTACGCAATGATGAAATCAGCGTATTCACGGTAGACCAGCAAGAAGGCATAAAGAAGCGTATTGAAGAAGCATCGCCATTGATGAAGGCGGCTATATACGAAGAAGTAAAGGGTGAGTTCCCAGGCGTTCCGGGCCACTTAATTGTGCAATCATTCCGTAAAGCGGGCATGTCTGTCGTTGACCACATCTTGATGGTGACTGCCGGGAACCCTGTTGCAGATGATTTAGCAGCGGCGATTGCCTATGATGACAAAGAATTAAAGGCCCAGATTGGTGATGTTGATGTAGAGAAAAACATTGCACAGCATGTTATGAACGAAATGTCGGTGTTTAATAAATCAATCACCGGTGCCAGCCAGCAAGGGCCATTTCTGAACAGAGCCGGTATTGGTGCGGAAGGCAACATTGGCGGCAGGGAGTCTTTTGTTGGCGAAATGAACGCAGCCGTCCTGAAGTTAGCAAAGCTTTATGTTGTTAAAGGGCATGACCCGGCTGATGCAGCGAGATTGGCGGCGCGTGTCCATACATCTCAATTTGTGTATTCAGAAATCAACGGCCAGCCTATCAGGGTTCCAGCTAAATACGGCCAGGCTGAAGCTGACAAAATGGCCGCTGGTTTATCCGAAGTTTTAAAGGACTTGAGGCCAGAACAGGTGAAATTGCAATCTGGCGACACCGAAGCGCTGCAAAAAATAAAAACAGATTTGGTTGTAAGCCGCATACGCAAGAATGGTGCCTGGCTAACTACGGGTGATAGCCAAGGTGTTTATCTGGTTGACGAGCTAGGTGTGCCGGTTAAGGACAGAGAGGACAAGCGCATAACAGTAATGTTTGGGAATATTGCAGGCGCAACAGCGACACCGGCGCCTCCTGTTGGGTTTGGGGATACCCCGTAACATGGTAGATTTGTTTATCCCAGAACAGACTGATGACCCGGTTTTAAGCGGTAATCTGCTTGATTACACTTATTCTGATGACAGTTTAGTTTTCAACACGGCGATTGAAGACGCTTTATATAGCAACCCGACAACATCTTTGTTTCGGATGGGGGAGTTATACTTGGCTAATCGGTCAGGTAAAAAAATAAGCAAGGCTGACTGGACGCAAAGCGAGTTCTACCGTGAAGGCCTTACAGTCGGAGAAGACGGGATAACAGACGAAGCTGCGGCTGTACTAGCTGAAAGGTTCGACTACAGAACAAGACGAGACCAAATCTTTTCGCGTGCGCAAGAGGGGTTTGGAACGACTGCCATTATGCTTGGTGGCGGGTTCCTTGGCAGCATGTTCGACCCATTAGCTGTCGGCGCAGCAATAGTCCCGGGTATAGCTGTTGGACGTTTGGCATCTAGCGCTACACAGACAGGCCGGTTGGCCCGTGCTGCAAAGAAAATTGATGCTGCAAGTGCTGCAAACAGAGCCAAGTATGGTGCAACGGCCACCAGGCTTGTTGAAGGCGGTTTAATAGGCGGTGCTGAAGCTGCGTTATTCGAGCCTTTAATTTATGGTGCAGCTAAGCACGAGCAAGATGACACTTACGGGGCAATGGATTCATTTATGAACATTGTCTTTGGCACTGTGCTTGGCGGTGGTTTGCATGCTGTGACTGGTAAAGTCGGTGATATGACTAAACGCGCATCGCCGCAAACAGTAAACAATGCGCTACAAACATCTGTCGGTGAACTTGTAACGACAGGACAGGTTCGTGGTGCGGCAAAAATAATTGAAGCCGATGTGCAAACGCGCCCAGCCGGAGTATTTGCGCGTAGGCTAGACCCTCAGAAAAACCCTGGTGCCTTTGGTGCGCCGCCGCGCGGAATGTTTGAGGAAGACATTATCCCGGAGGTAAAGGGTGTTGCATACCCAGAAATCCTGCGGCCTATATTACCAAGCAACCGCGCCAAGTTGCGTCCACAAACATTGCGCCAAGCTGTGTTAGCCCGCGGTGGTATTGACCCGAATGACCCTAACCTTGCAGACCTTGGTGAAGCGGCAAAGGGCATTAAGCGTAGCCGGGCAAAAGGCGGTGTTTCTATTGACGAAATAGGCCTGCGTCTTACAGAAGAGGGTTACTTCGATGGCCGCGTTCCCGATGGCGAGCGCCCAACAGTAGCGCAGATTATTGATGCCATTGTAGAAGACTATGATAGCAGTGACGGGAAAACCCTGCATAGCGGAAGGTTCTTTTCCCCAAGAGACCCTAGGTTGCCAGCGTTTATCAAAGCAGAGGATTTGCTTGAGGAAGCGCGCATGCTGGAAATAGACCCGAAGGGTATGCGTCAGGAAGATTTTTATCGTGTCTTGGCACAGAAGCAGGACTTCGAGTTACGCGCAATGGAGGCTAACAGACGCCCGGATGAACCAAGCCAAGAACAGATTGACTCCTCAATAGCCGATGCTGAAGCAGCCGGCTACCGTGGCATTGAGTTCAGTGAGTTCAGTAAGATGATGCGTGAGTTAGACGCAGAGCCAGAATATACGCCAGTGGCGCGTGATGCTGATGATATAGAATTGACAGCCATGATTGAAGACATCAAGGCTAGAGTAGATAACGGTGAGTTAGATTCCAGTGAGGTTGCAGAATACCTGGCTGAAGCTGACAACATTATCCGGCAAGCAGAAAACCACGACTCACTAGCGCACCAGGCCGTAGCCTGTATTACAGGGAAATCGTTTACGATATGAGTTACGAAAATTGTAGAAAAGACATAATTGCAGCCGCCACATCCAAGGGTGTTAAGCTTACTGGAAAAGAAGCGGATGCCTTGATGGACAAGTACGCGCGCGAATTGGAAAAACAATTCGGCAATCGTGTCATCGGTGATTCGGAACACAAAACCGTTGTTGATATTATTACCGAGAACAAGAAGAACGAGTTAATACGCGCCTACATTGAGAAGCGCAACCGGGTGCTAAACCTGGTCAGATACACACAGTTAAAGGATTTCATTGACGGATACGATGGGCCGCCAGGCGAAGCCCTGGAAGCGTTCCTGGTTGGAACACACAAGAATGTCCTAAATGGGCGCCGTAGTGTGGACTACAAACAGAAGTCTATCTTTAACGAGGAGTTCGGTGCTGTTTTGGCAGCGCTAGAAGAACGTGACCTGGTTCAAGTATTTTCTAGTGGCAAGCTTGACGCTGCTATCAAGAGAGAGATATTTGTTTACCGCGCTAAAAGCGATGTGACTATTGATGGTCAAGACTACCCGGGCGGGAAGTTTGGCGCCAGCGGTATCAAGGAAGCGGCAGACATTGCCGAAGTCTTGGTAAAAGCGCAAAGCCGTATGTTGCGGCGCAAAAACCGAAACGGCGCTTTCATCTCTGAGTTAGAAAGCTGGATTATCCGCCAAGACCACGATGCTAGTTTGATGCGCAAGGCTGGGTTCGAGGGCTGGTATCGGTTCGTCACAGAGGGGCAGCTATTAGACGAAACACGGATGATTAAGCAACTTGACCCTAAAGAAGTGGACAAGCTGGGGGAAGCTGGCGCACTGAAAGAGGCGTTGCAGCGAAGCTATAACAACCTTGTTATGGGCAACCATATGAAGGTTGATGACATTCAGGGCTTCAAAGATGCAGACAAGATTACTGCGTTCAAAGGCCCAGCCAACAAAGCAAAGTCTGCTAGCCAGTCCCGTACTATCCATTTCAAAGGGCCAGACGAAGCCCATGCCTACTCACAGAAGTTCAGCCGCATGTCATTTGCAGAGGCGTTTATGTCTGGCATGCAACACGATGCAGAAACAGTAGGTCTTCTTGAGGCGTTCGGCCCAAATCCAGGAGCAATGCTTGCGCGTATCTTGGATGAGTACGAGGCAAAGCAGACGCCTGAGATGAAAAAACCGCTATCAAGGCGGCGGATTGAAAACCAAATGAAAGAAGTTGATGGTTCGATGCGCGCCCGTCATATGTCTGCACCTATATTTGGCGGCGCAGATTTTGCTGACATAGCTGGTGGCTGGCGCATGTTGCAAAACATGATACGTCTAGGCGGCGCGACTATTTCATCGTTTTCTGACATAGCTACAAAAGCATCTGCAATACACGCTATGACTGACAAAAACATATTTCAGGCCTATGCCTCATCTATTGGCGATGTGTTTAGTACGTTCAATTCAAAAGACCAAAAACAGCTAGCTTTTCTAATCAATGTTGGCGTTGAGAATATGCAGCAAAACTTCTTGTCGAGGTTTGGCTCGAACGACAGCGGCCCTGGCATGATTGCAAAAGCCCAGCAAGTATTCTTTAAAATCAATGGCATGCAGTGGTGGAACAAGGTACAGAAAGTGGGCGTTGCGCGTACACTTGCCGCAGATTTAGCCAGCAAAGCGGGTAAGACATCTGACCAACTGCCTACAGAAAGCAAATCTTTGCTATCGAGATATGGCATATCATCTGACGATTGGGATTTGTTGCGCAGCGCAGATTTGTTCGCTGCCGATGGGCGCAAATACATGGTGGCGCAGGCGGTAGAAAACATCGACCCAGCAAGAATTGATGCCGAGTTAAGTAAGCGCCTAGGAATAACAGATGTAACACAAAACCAGCGTGATGCTTTTGTTGATGAGTTGCGTGGCAAACTTGGCACTCTTTATACAGACACGGCTGATATTGCTATTCCGACCCCAGGCGCTAAAGAGCGCGCAATTATGAACCAGGGGTTGATGCGCGGCACGCCGGCCGGTGAAGCAATCCGTACAATCATGCAGCTAAAAGCGTTCCCTATTACTTACCTGACAAAAGGTATAGCTAGCCAGTATCACATGAGTGGTAAGGCTGGAATTGCTAAGATGATGGTTGGCAGCACAATCATGGGCTACCTGTCGATGGCTACTAAAGACATCCTTAGAGGCAAGGAGCCACGCGATGCGTTTAGCGAGGATTTGGCAAAAAACAAAGACACATTCATAGCAGCCTTTTTGCAAGGTGGCGGTGCTGGTATCTTTGGTGACTTCATATTTGGCGAGGCCAATAGATACGGCCAGTCATTTACGACAACCCTACTAGGCCCAACGGCTGGCACTGCCGATGACCTGTACACAGTATACTCGAAGGTAGTCCAGGGGGATGATGCGGCATCAAACTTGGTGCGCCTTGGTTTGCAAAATGCACCATTTATCAATCTGTTCTACACCCGTGCTGCCATGGAGTATTTGTTCATTTACGGCATACAAGAAGCATCAAACCCAGGGTATCTGCGGAGAATGGAAAAGCGGCTAAAGACAGAGAACGACCAGGAGTTTATATTCTCACCATCTGAATACGCAACGCAATTTTAACAACCTTTCGTAATCCGGCAAAATACGGTATATATAGTCTAGGAGTAAGACATGACAGTTAGCAGCACCACCACAAAGGTAAGCTATTCCGGCAACGGTAGCACAACCGTATTTGCGTATACGTTCAAGGTATTCGATGAGGATGACCTAACGGTTATCTTGCGCAATAACGCAACCGCAACTGAGACAGTGCAGGCTATCAACACAAACTATAGCGTGTCTGGCGTTGGGAACGTAAACGGTGGCAACATAACATTTGTTACTGCCCCTGCATCTGGCGTTACTGTTGTTGTTCGCCGTACATCAGCGCAGACACAAACCACAGATTACACTCCTAACGACCCATTCCCGGCCGAATCACATGAAGAAGCCCTGGATAAGCTGACATTTGTGCAGCAAGAACAGCAAGAGGAAATTGACCGTTCTATCAAGCTGTCTCGCACAAACACTATGACATCTACAGAATTTGAACTTGGGCCAACAGCCCGTGCTAACAAGGTGCTGTCGTTCGATGCTAGTGGTGAGATTAGCGTTGCCCAGGAGTTAGGCACATTCAAGGGTAACTGGAGTGCGGGTGTGTCTTATAGCGCCCGTGACTTGGTTAAAGACACCAGCACAAACAACATATACTTGGCTAATGCCGCACATACGTCTAGCGGTTCACAGCCTCTGACAACAAACACTGACAGCGGAAAGTGGGAGTTAATTGTAGATGCGGCAGCGGCAGCAACATCAGCAACGGCAGCGGCAAATAGCGCAACAGCGGCGGCAAACTCTGCATCAGCCGCAAGCACAAGCGAAGGCAATGCCGCAACAAGCGCGTCAACAGCCTCAACACAGGCAACAAATGCAGCAAACTCTGCCACATCTAGTGCCAATTCAGCAACGGCAGCATCAAATGCCCAGGCAGCGGCGGAAGCTGCGCTAGACACATTCGATGACAGGTTCCTTGGCGCAAAGGCCAGCGACCCGACACTCGACAATGATGGTAATGCGTTGCTTGATGGCGCCTTATATTTCGACACGACTAATGACATTATGAAGGTCTATGACCTTGCCAATACACAATGGCGTCAACTGACCCTAACAAGCGCAAACCAGGCATTTGTGAACACTGTAGCGGGTGAGATTAGCCCTACAAATAACATTGCTACAGTAGCCTCAAGCATTAACAGCGGTGCGTTTAGTGGCGCAACATCATTTGCTGAGACTTATTTTGTAAGTGCAACAGCACCGTCATCACCTACTCTTGGTGACTTATGGTTTGACACAACCAATGACATTATGAAGGTGTACAGTGCTAGTGGCTTTGTGAACGCTGGTTCATCAGTCAATGGTACAGCTAATCGCTACGTCTACACAGCAACAGCAAGTCAGACTAGCTTTGCTGCAACCTATGACGCTGGCTTTATTGATGTATTCCTTAATGGTGTTAAGCTACAGAACGGTACAGACTTTACTGCTACTGATGGGTCTAACGTAGTCCTGACTGTAGGTGCAGCACTAAATGACCAGATTGATATCGTTGGTTATGGTACCTTTAACATTGCTATTCCAGATATCTCTGGTGACTTGACGCCAGAATTAGGTGGAGACTTAGCAACCTCTGGCAACGACATCACCTTTGGCACCAACGACAAGGCCGTGTTTGGTGCTGGGTCTGACTTGCAGATTTATCACGATGGTGGTTCATCTTGGGTTTCTGACGTAGGTGCTGGTAATTTAAAACTTACATCAGATGGTGCTGGTGTGTTTTTGCAAAAAGGCGCAACAGAGTTTATGGGTGAGTTTCTTACCGATGGTGCTGTTCGGCTTTACTACGACAACGCAGCCAAGTTTGAAACCACAGCCACAGGCGTTGATGTCACTGGTGCAACGGTCACTAGCGAAGGTGGGAGTGCTTCTGCACCCGCATACGCAATCACCTCTGGCGCACTTGGCGCAAACGGTATGTTTGTTCCTGCCGCCAATACTCTAGCATTTGTCGCTGGTTTTGGCACAGAACGCCTCCGCATCGACAGCAGCGGTGCCGTAGTAATCAACAACATCGGCGGTGATGCACAGTTATATTTTGGCGGCACAAGTGGCACAAACCGTATGTACTTGGCTAGGACTGGTTTAGATGCCATTCTATGGAATGTGTCTAACGGTAATCTACGTTTTGGCACAAACAACTCAGAAGCAATGCGCATCAGCAGTGCCGGGCGTTGGTCGGTCGGTCAAGCAATAGGAACTACGTTAGGTGGTACCGGTAGTGAAGCTCTAACAGGTATAATGCACCATAGTACTGCTCAAAATGCTTACACTGTTATTCAGTCAAATGGTGGAAATGCTCCTTTGTATGTTGCACGTGGCCCTAACGCAACTGGTAATGGCTTTATATATTTTGGTGAAAATGGTAGTATTGTCGGTAGCATTACTACAAACGGCACGACAACATCTTACAACACCTCATCTGACTACCGCCTCAAAGAAAACGTGGTAGCAGACTGGGATGCAACCACACGCCTCAAGCAACTCAACCCTGTTCGCTTTAACTTTATCGCTGACGCAGATACCACAGTCGATGGCTTCCTAGCACACGAGGTTCAGAGTGTCGTGCCAGAGGCTATCACTGGCGAAAAAGATGGTATGCGTGACGAGGAATACCAAGTCAGCGCAGCCACAGGCGACATTTACACACCAGCTATTGAGGCTGTACTAGACGAGGATGGCAATGAGGTAACACCAGCGGTTGCTGAAGTTATCCATAGCACTGACGTTGAACGCCCAGAGGAACTAGCAGAAGGCCAGCTATGGCGTGAGACAACTGCGGCGGTTATGGGTACACGGTCTGTGCCGGATTATCAGGGCATTGACCAGAGTAAGCTAACCCCATTGCTTACCAAGGCACTGATTGAGGCGGTTGAAAAGATTGAACAGCTAGAGACCCGCATTGCGGCATTGGAGAATGTATAATGAGTAAAACAAGGGACTTAGCAAATCTAGCTGACCTTAACTTTGATAGCGGCACTATGGTTGTTGACAAGGCCAACGATAGGGTTGGGGTGGGAACGAGTTTGCCTAGCACCTACGGCGGCAAACTAAACATCGTAGATGGTTCTGTTGGCGGCGAAACAACTCTTGTTGTAGCAAACAACAACGCTAACCAGTTTATTCGTATGGGGGTAAACGCTGATGTCGCACAAATTGCCTACGACAATGCCGACAGTCTGGCTTTTGGAATTACCACAGACAGCACTACATCGGGGCTGACAACTGAACATATGCGCATCACATCGGCTGGCGACGTGCTGGTGGGTAAGACGAGTGTTGACAGCAATGCAGAGGGCTTTGAAGCAGAAAGTGACGGTAAAATCGCCGCAACAAGAGATGGCGGCCGAACCGCTATTTTCAACAGGCTTACATCAGATGGTGAAATTGTCGCCTTCCGCAAAGACGGCACCACGGTGGGGTCGATTGGGGCTGTCGGTGGCGATATTTATGTTGGAACTGGTAACGTAAGTTTACGTTATAATGATGGTGGCAACGATATTCGACCAGCTACCAGCAACGGTTCTAATCGAGATAACTTAATTGATTTAGGTGACAATGGCGCACGTTTCAAAGACCTCTACCTCTCCGGCGGTGTCTACTTGGGCGGCACTGGTTCGGCCAATCATCTGGACGATTATGAGGAGGGGAGTTTTGAAACTAAAGTTTATGATGGTAGTACTTTATCCACTGCAAATGACACTGGTTATTACACAAAAGTAGGACGCATAGTGCATATTACTTGTAGAGCTACAAACTTTATCACTACGGGTTTGAATGGAACACCGTCTGCTAGATTTCCCCTTCCATTTGCGGCATCATCACTCGATTTTTCATATGGTATGTGTTTTATTCGCTCGGCTGCGGATTCAAATTTTGATGGTACGCACAGGATTGCTGTTGAGACTAATAGCAATTATTTCAAGATTGAAATAGATACCAGCGGTGGCACACAGATGACAGTAAACGATGTTAATAATGGTAACACAGATATATTCTTCACATTAACATACCTTTCAACATAACTTATTACCTCATTCGGATGATTGAGGCAGACAGTCCATAGCCAAAGGAGATAAACAGATGGCACTAACAGAAGAACAAGTACAAGACAAAATCGAAATCGTAGGTGACTACAAGCACGTTCAAGTACGCACCGCAACGGTAATCAAGCGTGATAACGTTGAGATTAGCCGTGGTTTTTCACGGCATGTTGTAGCACCTGACGCTGACATCACTGGCGAAAGCGCAGAGGTGCAAGCTATTTGTGCAGCAGTACATACACAGGCTGTGAAGGATGCCTATGCAGCGCATCTGGCGGCACAAGCTGCTGAGATGGCACCGGCTGAAGAAGCAGTAGCTGAAGAACCAGCGGCTGAAGAAGAGGCAGAGGCTAATCCATAATGAAAGACTTGCCTACAGACGCATCTATTGTGACCGCAGGGATTACCGCACCTATCTGGTTGGCTCCGCTTAACCAGTGGCTTGCGTTGGTCATTGCGGTTCTTGCTATTGTCCTTGGTATCATTCGCATATCAAAGGCGATGGCAAGCAAAGATGATGTTTAAAGCAATCCTATTAGCTTGTGCGATAGCAGACCCTACTCAGTGTATCGAGTTTCACGATGTTCGTGGCCCCTACCCTACGCAAAAAGAGTGCAAGGAACGCGCATTTGAGATGGCAAGGGACGTTGGCGAAATGACTAATACTTTGATGCCAATGTCATGGCGTTGCCAACCTTTAAAGGAAGGGATGCTGTCGTAATGGAACCAATTTCTACAGCTTTGGCTGGAATCAGTCTGGTGAAAGCCAGCGTAGATTTCATAAAACAAAACATAAGCACCGCCAAAGACATCGGTGAGATTGCCGGCCAGATTGACGCTTTATTTACAGGCCAAAAACAAGTCCAGGATGCTAGCAATCGAAAGTCTGGCGTTGGTTTAGCAGACCAGTTCGGTGTTCAGTCAGTGGCCCAAGAGATGATTGACGCAAAGCTTGCCGCAGAAAAGATGCAAGAAGTTGCGCAGATGGTGAATATGAGATTCGGGCCTGATACCTGGTCATCTATACTGGCAGAGAGAAACCGGCGTATTCAAGAGGCGAAAGAAGCCCAGGCCAAAGCAAGGGCAGTGGCGCGCAAAGCCCATGATGAGTTTGTACAAAACATGAAGGTGGGCGCAGCTATTGTTGGCGTTATTGCGGCGGCAATCCTGTTGTTTATTCTCTTAATGGTCTCGGTGGCGAAGGCATTGGTTGCCTAATGAGTGCGACAACAACCGGACTTATAGGCGAGTACATCGCTGCCGGGGTTGTGTTATCGTTAGGTTGGCGAGTGTCGCTTTGCCAGCAAGATAAGGTTGACTTAGTAGCGTGGAAAAGTGATGAATTTATCAGGATACAAGTTAAGACTGCGAAGCTTTCTTCTGAAGCGCAATTTAGAAATCCGGTGTACCATTTTCAGTTGGGTCACGGACGTAAGAATAAAGTTATTGGGACTGTTGCCGACTATGACATACTATGCCTTGTGGGCTATCAACATCGGAAAGCGTTGTTCATGCCCGTCACAGAAGTGTTACAATATTCAAAGCGCATGTCGGCCAAGCTATTTGATGCGCCTAAAGCGGAAATTCATTCGTTTAATAAGGCGATTGCGGCGGTTAGGGCAGGCCGATGATTTCTAAAGCTATTCTCGAATGGAAGATATTGCCCCGGTTTATGATGTTAGTCATGACCTTGATGAGTTGGCGAGTTGTTGAATGGTTTATGTCTCTGCCATCTCCAAGCCCTTCCCAGGCTGGGTTAGTCTCCGTAGTTACCGGCGCCATGACAGGTGCTTTTGCTGTATGGATGAACCACGAAGGAAAGTCACATGATACAAGCGCTAATAGGCCCAATCGCTAGCCTTGCTGGGTCTTGGATGGAGTCCAAGGTTGAGCAAACTAAAGCCAAAGGTGTAGTTGCTAAAGCCAAAGCAGAGGCAGAAGCCCAGGTGATGGTCACGGCTGCCACGCACGAAGCTGGATGGGAAAAGATTATGGCCCAGGCCAGCGACAATAGCTGGAAAGACGAAGCCTGGACTATACTGTTCATTGTTATCATTGCTATGTGCTTCATTCCTTTTACCCAGCCATACGTTGAACGCGGGTTCGAGGCCTTGTCAAACACACCGGCTTGGTTCCAATATGCTGTTTATGCTAGTATAGCTGCATCATTTGGGTTGCGCGGATTAAAAGGGATAAAGAGATAATGCCGGGAAAAGGATTGTATGCGAACATACACGCGAAGCGAAAGCGTATTAAAGCTGGTTCAGGGGAAGCGATGCGCAAGCCTGGAAGCAAAGGCGCACCAACAGCAAAGGCGTTCAAGCAGTCGGCAAAGACAGCTAAGAAGAAAAAGAAATGATGTATGCACAGAGTTACTTGACCAAGGGCAAAAAGAAGCCGTCCAAGGTCAAGACCGTGGCGAGGAAGTCAGCCAAGAATAAAAGGAAAAAGAAGTAATGCGCTATCTATCGCCAAACTTTTCTCTTGATGAGATGGTCAAGAGTCAGACAGCGGAACGCAAGGGTATCCCTAATACACCTAGCGAACTGCATATTGAGGCGATGGAGGCATTATGTGAGAATATTTTACAGCCAATTCGTGACGAGTTTGGGCCGTTTCTTGTGTCATCAGGATACCGCAGTCCAGAGTTGTGCGTTGCTATTGGTAGCAGCTTAGACAGTCAGCATGCCAAAGGCCAAGCGGCAGATTTTGAGGTTGCAGGCATAGATAACTATGACCTGGCAAGATGGATTGAGGACAACCTAGACTATGACCAGCTTATTCTTGAGTGCTATACTGGCGGTAATACTGGCTGGATACATTGTAGCTACGTTGAGGGTGGTCGAGGTGAGTCGCTTACTTACAACAAAGAAAACGGATATACACGCGGGCTAAACAAAGATGGCTAAGAAACCTGTTTCCAAGAAAAACATGTCGTGTAACAAGCCCCGCCGCACGCCCGGTCACAAGACTAAATCACATGTCGTGAAGGCTTGTTCCGGTGGCAAGCAAAAGATTATCAGGTTTGGTCAACAGGGCGTCAAGGGCGCCGGCAAAAGCCCATCTAGCGCAAGTCAAAAGGCACGGCGCAAATCTTTCAAAGCGCGCCATGCCAAGAATATTGCCAAGGGCAAAATGTCAGCCGCATATTGGGCTAACAAGGTTAAGTGGTAGTCAGATACCGTGTGATTGTTTCTGCCTTCACCAGCATTTCTTTAAAATTGTCTGAGAACTTGCGCTTCTCCAAGTGCATAGCTGATGTGTGGTCACGGGCTAGTATGCTGCCTATAGTTGGGTAGCTATAATCCGTGTGCCTCACACACAACAGAACAAATAACTGTCTTGCATCCACATACACTGGTTTCCGATTATGCCGGCGCAATTCCTGTAAGGTAAACCCAGATACATTAAAGACAATATTTGCAATGGTCTTTGCGTCCAACTCGCAACAGTATCTTTCCCAATAAGTTGGGTCTGCTGGATTATAACCTTTGTTATAATTCTCTCCAGTAGTCGGAAATTTTAGTACTTCTCCCATGGTTCCCTCCATTTTGTTTGTAAAAAGCTACCAAACAGCTTCCTGTTGAAGCTGAGTGGCAGTATGCTTTCTTGTCCCCGGCAATAACCCAACCGCCATGTTGGAAATAATGTTCCTTCCCGCAATGGGCGCAAGCAAGTTTTCGAGTATCAACCTTCTTCTTTGCCATTGTCTAATAGTTCCAGGGCTATTGCTGCGTAACCAATGATGTCGATGTATGAGTCAACGTGGTTACAGTTTATGTTGTCCTTATCCTTTGCAGATAACCTGGATAGTTTTACGGCTATCATAAAGGCGCAGACCTGGGCTTTAGTCATAGGCTGGCCGGTAAGCATTGACCCCATCTGACTGATATGCCCGAAATTATCCTCAACCGCACCATACCTAGACCGTTCCAAGAGTGTTTCCTTGGCCTGGTCTAAGGCATGGAAGGCTTTATCTAAGTTAGAACGGGACATCATCATCCAAAGACATCCGAGGTTTTTCGACAGACTCAGCTAGCTTTTTCATGCCGCCTTGCTGCACGTTATCAGCGATGCTATCGGCGCCATATGTTTGCTGGACGGTACGTTCGTTAAGAACAATATCCAGGCTGCCATCTTCATTAGTAAAGACAGAAACACTGTACTTAGTGTCCTTGTTTAGAACAATATCGGCTGGTTCTTTGCCGCGGTACGGCTTCCAGTTTGAGTTCCCGTGCGTAGCTTTACGGTCTGGGTCATTTGGGAACACCTTAATGGTGGTAATCTTTTGGAAATTGGACATTTTCTTCTCCTATGATGCAAGTCTGTCCTCATGAGTGGTAAACAATTCCAGGATTGCTTGCGCACGGTCTGGACGCCGTTCCTTAATTTCTTTTAGTTTTGGTTTCATCTCCGTAAATAGTTGGTGAACCTTGCTGATATGACGCGCTTGTTCGAGCCTGGACTTCATATCCATGTAGAAGCCGCGGTCATAGTTATCATCGAGGTCTGTGTCGGGCTGTGGTTCTGGGGCTGGCTCAGCCTGGGGAGCCTCCGACTGAGGGATAACCGGAGGCTGCAACCCAGACTGATTCGGTGCGCTTTTCAAATTCTCTGCTTTACGCGGTACAGCTTCCATTTCGTTAGCCGATGCGTATTCCCCTCCTGATAAGCCAAGACTGGCTAACGCGCGCCCAATGGCGCTGGTCTCAGCATTTTCCAATGCGCTTGTGGTATTCACATGGCCTTGGCCTCGGATTTCTTCAGCCATTCCACTGCCAATAGTAATGCCACTACTGTTTGTTACGATTGCTTTTACAACAACCCGATGCCCATCGTCTACGATAATCTTTGTATCAATGCCGTATTCGGCGCCAAGCACACGGCGAAAGGCCTCGACACGATGCACCACCTGTAGGTACATCTTGCCGCCTTTTTGTTTGATAGCGTGGTCTTTGTAGTAATCTGCCACGACTGTCATGGCTTGTGTTAAATCAGTCATTGTCATTCTCCGCGTCATTGTATTCGGTTATTGCTTTCATAAATGCAGCAAGCATGGACTTCAACTCATCCATATCCTTACGCAGATATGCCATGTCACTCTCCACACGCTTCAACCTTTCTTGTGTAAAGTCGATAGCCTGGGCGTGTTCCTGTTCAACATCATTCATATTTCCCTCCTTTTTTAAGCGCCTTACTAAGCAATTTATTCTGAGTGTAATTGTTTTTTCGGATAACCCTGCCCATTGAGTCCGTTCTGTCATTAACTGCCGGCACTTTTAAGGCCTGGATTATTTCTTCCCTGGTTGGAACCTTCATTCTGCCCTCCACACTTCCTTTGCAATGCCCACAAATTCAGGCCCGTGCCGCTGTGAAATCTCTGCGTAGTCTGGTGTGACCATGCCGAACAAAGTATTCCAGTTACCGTTTGCAGCTTTCATCAGGTTTTGCAGCACAAGCCAACGCTGTACGACACTTTCGTACATTTCTTCTAAGACAGCCGGCTTCAGCATCTCACAGTTATCCGGGGTGCAGATGTTGTAGCCCTCGCCAGTAACAAAAAGCAATGCCGGCGTTAGCCCGGTTCCCTTCCAATAGACAGCCTGTTGCATTACTTGCTGCATAGTTGGCTCAGTCTTTGGTTTTGGTACGCGCCAAGTGCGAGTGCCGTCCTTCTTTGGTGGGTTTGCTAGTGGCAGGCTGCACTTGAGGTCAATCTGCCTAGTATCATCTGCATAATCGAGGAACATAATAGTCGGAATGTCGATGCGTTCATCTTTGAATGTGCGCTGATACTCGCCTACAAGTTCTACATTCTGGCCGAAATATTCCTCTAAGCCTTGGACTGCGTGCCTAATCATCTCCGGCACTACGTCTTTGCACGCCTCATAAACATCAGCGTCTTTGCCATTGTCCCATTTTATGGGCATGTAGTTCATGAATTCAGTCGTGGCATGCCTTACAGCCTCATCAAGTGACAAACCCTCTTGCTGGCCTTTTATGGGCGAGTAATCGTGCAGTCCCAGGTAGTGGTCACAACCTTCCTGGACTATCTGCCCAGCCCGGGGTCGTGCCGACATAGGAAACTGCATCTTGTATTCCTTGCGGATATACAGCTTAAAAATATTCTCATAGGTGTTCTGTGTACCGCCGGATGCACTGTTGTGATAACAGCCAAACTCCTTACGGTAGTCTGGAATTTCATATTCCATATTCCCTCCATGTACGCATTGCGTTTTCGATACTCTGTCTTAGCAACCCATTGCCAAACTGTCAACACTGATATATGGTGTGCGTATGTACTTAAAAGAATACATTAAAGAACAAAGACTTAGCATGAGACGGTTTGCTATTAAATCGGGCTTGTCTGTCTCTGCTGTTTCTCGCATCATCAACAACGAGAGGTTTCCAAAGCCGGAAACCATGCGCAGAATATTTCTCGCAACAGATGGAAAGGTGAAACCAAATGACTTCTTCGAGCAATACCACGTTCAGTGATTATGTTAAGTGTCCAGATTGTGGCGGTGATGGTGAATACGAAGTTGAAGTAGCGGTCATTGACCACTCGAACGGCGGATTTATCAAAGGCATCATGCAGACTTGTGAGTTCTGTGACGGTGCCGGTGAGGTGCATGAAGAAGATGCAGCCGAGTTTCTTATCCATGTGGAGTTTGAACATTGACAAACAGTCGTAATAAAGGCGCCAGCTTTGAAAGAGAATGTGCCACTAAAATCAACCAGTGGATTCAAGAGTTCACGGGCTATGACATTGAGGTGAAGCGGGATTTGGAACAGTACAGGGCTAGTGACCACGGTGACTTGATTGGTTTTCCAGGATGGACAATCGAGTGCAAGCGATACAACAGCCACGGTTCTATCTACTACAAGCGGGAATGGTGGGAACAGGTAGTTACCGCTGCGTTAGCAACTGGCACCCAGCCTGTTCTCATCTACAAGTATGACCGGCAGCCTGTGGTATGTGTTATCTATCTGTCCAGTGTGAACGCTGATTATGCCGGCAAGGACGCCACCATGATTGTGCCTTTCTCTACATGGCTAATGATAGCGGCTGACTCATTGTGTGATTAACCTGTTGCCCTTTCGTAAGTTGTCGGATGCCGGTATTACTTGCAGATTCCACGGCACATGCAAGCCACAGACATTCTTGCCCTGTAACGGGACGATGTGGTCAACGTGGTAGACTGTCTTTGTGCGCTTGGTTTTTTTCGCTGCCAGTTCGTAGAATCTGTCAAAGTCTTTAGGGCAAAAGCCAGCTAACGTAGCGTTTCTTTTTCTGGCTTGATAAAAGCGTGTCTTACTTGCCACCTTCCCTGGGTTCTTCTTTTCCCATTCTTTTCGTGCCTTTCCCCTCTTTTCTGGGTTTTTCTCATTCCATTTCCGCGCGTTGTCCTTGGCCTTTTCTTTGTAAACGCTATGGTAGTAAGCTGCTTTTGTGGCTTTTCTTCTCTCTGCTACTTCCGGTCGAGCAAGATACTTCTTTCTTTTCTCTACAATTCGTTCTTTGTTTTTTTGGTAGAAGGATTTTCTATAGGCGCGGACTTTCTCCATATTTTCCTCGTAGTACAGCCTGTCCTTTACCGCTTTGCAGCCCAGACATTCGCCCCAGTAAGCCCTTTCTGTGACATGTCCATACTTACATGGCTTGCCGGTATAGTAGCGCGACAGCCCTTTCTCTATTGCTTCTTTGCGTGTGATTATCTGCATGTGAAACCCTCCTTTTCAATGCCTTATCATTTTGTGGTTGACAGCTTTTTGCCGCCGTGTAAAATCAGCTTCGCTGTATGTAGCAAAGCATTGCAAGTTATGTATTGCAGCTTGACTGCGCAAGTAAAACAGATTGAAACAAATATATAAAAAACATGATGCTTCGCTAAACTTGCAAAGCATCGCAAGTTAAATATAACTTGCAATGCTATGCTACGTTTCTCCTTTTATTTTTCGTCCAACTCTATTGCCTGTAATAGCAGGGCAACAGTTCTGTTGATGGGAACCTCTCCGCTTTCATAGTAACGAATGGTTCGAGGCGATAGGCCTAGCTTTTCAGCAAATGCTTGTTGAGTGTATCCAAGCATCTCGCGCCTTTCTCTAAATTCCAGCGCTTCCATCAATCCTCCAGCCCCATAGGGCGCTTATTAAGCCACAAGGCTTCGGATGCGTCCATGATGTTACCAATCCCCCATGAGTCGAGCGCAGCGCCGTGTATCTTCTGCACGATTTCAACTTGTCGCCTTGCTTCCTCAATTGTCTCGCACAACTGCCAGTCGTCTTTGTAGCTGGTCTGGTCTGCTATGTTGGTGGTGAATTTTACGCGGTGAAAAACTAATAGCATTTTTAGCCTCCTATTTCCCATTGAGTATGATATGGCAGGCTGTTGCCCTCGCTATCCTTTGGCGGTTGTATTTGGTATTTTGACTGCATTTCTCTAACTGCCCTTCTCATCCGTGTTAGTTCAGACATGAAGTAATCGCCATCGCAGTCATCTACCGTTTGAATAAAGCCCTTCATGGCGTTGTGCGCTTCAAGCATATCTTGCTGGGCTTTCTCAAAAACCTTGTATTTTGCTTGCAGCTGTTCCATCAATCTTTGGCTTAAATCATCTATTGACTCTTTTTGCTTGCGGTTCTTTTCTTGCAGCTTTTCGAGTTTCTTATTCAATGCTTCTATTTGTTTTTTAGTAGCCATCTCTAGCCCTCCTGTTTTACTGTGATGCCTGTTGGCAGTGTCACACCATCAAGAACAGTCTTGATAATGTTTAGATGCTGGTCGCTGATGCCTGTTAGGTCTAGGCCAGCTTGCAGCCATTTCTTGTGAATTTTTCTCCGCTTTGCTATGCTGCAATCGCGCAGATAATGCCGGTATCCATAAGCCCAAAAATACGCCAAGCCTAAATAGTTACCAGTGCCGACGAATGTTTTGTCTAGCCTCAAAATGCCCTCAAACGCCTCAAAGGTTATTTCTCTGCTATCGAAATCTATTATTGCATTACTTGCCATTGTCTATTTCTCCAATACTAGGCCGTGATATTTGGCATAGCCTATCAAGGCATATTGTGCTTTGGCATCAATCATGCCATCAAAAACCTTCATTATGACTTCGCCCTTCTCTGATAGTGACAGGCTGCAAACGTAATCAACCCCACTATCATTTTCTGTCATACAGTCCAAAACTTTACCAGTCCAACACGCGGTAAATGGCTCGTTATGTGTTGATACTATCTCGCCAAGTACGCTGCTTATAAAGCTGCTGGTAAATGCAAAGGCACTAAGCCCATCTAAGTTTTTCATTGTCTAACCCTCCAACTCGACAGCTTCGACTGACTCGGCTGTTGTTATGATGCCGCCGGTCAATGCTGCCCATTCGCCCTCGGCGGTGCTTTGTGCAGACTCAAGGCTGTCTGCCCCCACAATTACAGTTCTTTCGACTGTGCCTATTACTGTGATTTGATATTGTGCCATTTCATGCCC
>JACLAB010014176.1_pt1 | contig 24907 bp, 34 predicted proteins | sample 8027921 | NCBI WGS metagenome assembly JACLAB01 (sample SAMN15725117, study PRJNA655200) | protist metagenome | isolation source: fluorescence activated cell sorting (FACS) single amplified genomes of... | place: USA: West Boothbay Harbor, Gulf of Maine | collected 2000-07-19
ATGGGTCTGCTTTTCTTGAGTTTTATGGGTCAAGTAACACTTCAAACTATGACAAAATACTTTCAGTAGGGGTCAATCAAACTCATGCCGGTGTAGATAATCTAAGGGATCTAGGTTCTAGTAGCATTAGGTGGGATGATGTGTTTGCTACCAACGGCACAATTAACACATCAGATGAACGTTTAAAACAACAAGTTGCAACACTTAATACCAATGAGATCAATGCAGCTAAAGCAATTAGTGCATTGTTTAAAACATATAAGTGGAACGACAAGGTTGAAGAAAAAGGTGACAATGCTCGTATTCACTCAGGCGTAATTGCACAACAGGTTAAGGCTGCAATGGAAGCTAATAGCCTTGATCCAATGAAGTATGCCTTCATGTGTTGGGATGAGTTTTACCAAATAGAAATGTCAGGTGATGACATTTCGACACCGTACATGGAAACCTTTGAGGTTGACGATCCAGACATTCCAGAAGGTTCTACATATGTTGACAGGTACTCTATTCGTTATAGTGAACTAATGTCCTTCATTCACGCAGCCACAGAGCAGAGGCTTGCAAGTATTGAATCACGACTAGCTGCATTGGAAGCTGAATGATGTCTGGAGATAACTGGCACCTTAGCAAGTCTGTACCGATTACACTGATCTTTGGCTTACTTGTTCAAGGGGCTGCAATTGTATGGACAGTAAGTATGATGATGTCTGACATAGAAGCTAACAGAGAAGACATTGTAGCAATAGAACAACGTATGGGCAGACTAGAAGACTCTGTACACAATCAAGCAGTATCACTTGCCCGTATTGACGAAAACATAAAAGCAATAAGATCATCAGTAGAAAAGATGGCGAACAATGATTAATAGGATTTGCCATAATGATAGAAGTATTAGCTTTAGCAGGTGCAGTTACTAAGATAGCTGGTGCAGTTAGTTCTGCAGTTAAAGCTGGTAGTGATATAGCAGACTTACTGCCTCACTTTGGTAAGCTTGCAAAACTAGAAGCTGACATTAGTTTAGCTGAACAAGGTAGGCATAAAGGCCCACTAGGTAGACTTACCTCATCTGAAGAAGAAGGCTTTGCAATTGCACAAGCTAAGATGAAACATAAAGAAGCACAAAACGAACTACGTGAAGTATGTAGACTATATGGACCACCGGGCATGTGGGATCTTGTTGTAAAAGAACAAGCTGCTGCTAGGGTTAGACAGAAAGAAGCCCTTGAAGAACAGGCTAAAGCAAGAGATCGTTTATTCTGGGGTATATCACTAACTATAGGAATACTTATATTCTTAGGTGGTTTAGCCCTAATGATCTGGGGTCTTAACGAAGTAGTAAATGGATAATAAAGGCATATTAAATGATACAGTTTAAAGGGTTTAAACCAGAAGCAGAAGAACGTCTAGCTCGTATGATGGGTTATTCAGGAGATATGAATGGCTTTGCTACTTATCTAGCACAGAACCCTGATAAACAAGACCTAATGAATAATTATAAAAAACAAGCTATAGGCATGTTAAAAGGTGGTGTAGTTCCAAAAGAAAATAATATGGCTAGGGGCGGTTATCGTACAGGTAGCGGTGAGTACACTGAACTAGGACAGTCTATGGCTGAACGTGCGTACAATCCATATCTTCCATATGGGGGTGCTGTTACTGCACAAGGTATAGGCTTTAATAAAAATCAATTTATAAGTGGTAAATCTGGACAAGTTGGTGGTCGTATTACTTCAGGTACTTCACAAGCAAAATCATACACAGCGGGTGTACCAAGTGGCGGTTATAAATCTAGCTACACTATGCGGCCTGACATGGTTACAGATGATCTACAAAGGTTTACACAACGTATAGATGGTGTGCAAGGTGAAATGTCTGCTGACAGTTATATTACTGCAGCACAACGAGAGGAAACACTTGTAAGTGGTTTAGAAGCAGAACAAGGTGAAGCTATCCTTATGGATAATCCTGTTCAACGTGAACTACAAGAAGGTGAATTAGTAAAACCTGCAGCAAACGCACAAACAGCAGCTAAGTTTACAGAACAGATACAAGCGGCAACTGCTTTACCCTCAAAGAAAGCTACAGTACAAGGCCAGCTTGAAGGTTTGATGGAAGACTTTGAAGGTGGTGAAACACCTGCATGGGCAGCAGGAGCCATGAGAGCCGCTATGGGCACTCTTTCTTCTCGTGGCTTAGGTGCATCCTCTATTGCTGGACAGGCTGTTGTACAGGCTGCTATGGAGTCAGCACTGCCTATTGCACAAGCAGATGCAGGTACTCGTGCAGCCTTTGAAGCACAGAACTTATCTAACAGACAAGAACGTGCAATGCTGGGAGCACAACAACGTGCTGCATTTATTGGTATGGAGTTTGACCAAGCCTTCCAAGCACGTGTAATGAATGCGTCTAAGGTTAGCGATATTGCTAATATGAACTTTACTGCAGAGCAACAGATTGCATTAGAAAATTCTCGCATGGCTAACTCTATGAACCTGCAGAATTTAAATAACTCGCAAGCTCTTGTAATGGCTGAAGCTGCTGCACTCTCTCAACTAGATATGGCTAACTTGTCTAATGAACAACAGGCTGCAGTACAGAACGCACAAAACTTTTTAGCAATGGACATGAAAAACTTGGATTTGCAACAACAGACTTCAATGTTTAAAAACCAAGCTATTCAACAAGGTTTATTTACAGATGCTGCTGCACGTAATGCCGCACGACAGTTTAATGCTACAAGTAAGATGCAGGTAGATCAGTACTTTACATCTATGAAAAGTCAAACGTCACAGTTTAATGCGTCACAACTTAATGCACAAGCACAGTTTAATGCTGGTGAAAAGAATGTAATTAATAGATTTAATGCAGAGTTAATCAATCAACGCCAGCAGTTTAACGCAAAAAACCGTTTGCTTATTGATCAAAATAATGTACAATGGCGTAGGGAAGTAGCTACTGCTAATACAGCAGCAGTTAACAGGGCCAATGAACTTAATGCTAGTGCAGTACTAGACATGTCGGAAACAGCGTATAATAATTTGTGGCAATACTACTCAGATAGTATGGAGTTTGCATGGCAATCTGCAGAAAATGAACGTAGTCGTATTAACCAACTGGCATTAACTAAGTTACAAGCAGATGCTAATGCAGATATTCAAGATCTTAAAAATGACTATGCTTCTTCTGTAAGTTTTGGTAATTTAATTGGTACGTTCTTAACTTCAGATAGAGGTCTGGACATAATAGGCGGTTTATTCACGTAAGCGGAGATATAAAGTATGTATGGACAAGCAAAAAAATCATATCTAAATATGAGTAGGTATATTAATGAGACTGCAAAGACCGTTGATAAGCCAGTTAAGTCTACAGGTTTGTTAGGTAAAAAGATGGGATCTGCACCACAAGCAGACACTACTAAACAAGAACCTAAAGATAAAGTTGCTAAATTGGTAAGCGATATTCGTAAGGCTAGAATGGAGATAAAGAATGGCAGAGAACCAATCACCAATGATTGATGGCCCCATTGCTGGTATGGCAATGGCAGCAGAACTAGGCAACAGACCTTGGCAGAAACCTCCTAAGTATGCAACTGTTGAGGAAGCATTGGAATTTTATCTACCACGTTTGACTGAGCCTCAAGTATACGATCAGTTACTTGATGTTATGGAATTAGGAATACCTCTTACCACCATTGCAGAGTCAATGCAAATTGGTGCCGTAATGGAAGGTATGCACACTATTGATGTAGGTATATTAGTTATGCCTGTCTTAATAGAAATGATGGCATACATTGGTGATGATGCTGATGTAGAATATAACTTAGGTATGGAAGAACGTATTGATGAAGATAAAATATCTGAGTCAACCATTGCTCTTGCAATGAAGAAAGTACGTGCTCGTTTACCTGAAGAAGTAGAAGAAGTAAAAGAAGAAGTTGCTGATATGGAACCTGCAGAACAAGCAGAAGAAATGCCAGCAGAGCTTAGTGGATTGATGGCAAGGAGAACTTAAATGGCGTTTAATTTTGGTGGTTTTATGGCTGGCGTATCTGAAAAGATCGTTGAGCGTGTTGAAACAGAAGAAGATCGTCTAGCAGAGATTGCTAAAGAACAACGTTTACTATCTAACAGACTTGCATTTGATCGTCAAAGTGAACGCCGTAAAAAGAAAGCTGCTACTGAAGAACTGGCTAGTGAGTTAAGTGTGTACTTTAGTCCTGAAGAAACTGAGGTTATTTTAGGTAAAGGTCAAGGTGCAGCTAAACAATTTTTACTTATGGGGCAGACTGCTTATGCTAACAATAAGTCTCCTTCAACGCTTGTTAATATGGCAAATGCTGCTGATCTTACACAAGAAGAAACTGTAGAATTTGCTAACGAAGTAGTTGAATCAAGCGATACTACACTACAAACTGGAACTATGTCGGATAGTTTAGAAGCTGCTCAACCCGTTGCTGATGCAGCCCCTACTTCAGTTAGGGGCGGTGGTTTAGCCAATTTAGATGCCTATTCTGACATTATGGCACCTGCAGATGAAGAACAGGCAACACTGACTGCAGCTTATGATGTTGCAATACAACAATCTTTAACCAGTCCCACTAAGGATAAACGTAATGAGAAGAAAAAATTAGCAGAACAAATCTTGATTGAAATTAAAAAGAAAGATGCTGCACTTGCGGCTGAAGATACTGACTCTAGCCCCTTTAGTAAGTCTAGTATAGAGGGAATGCAAAAGACGCAGATGAAAATTGCACTAGAAGCAAATGATTTTGCTGTAGATATGGAAGGTAGACTAGCAGAAAAAATAGGCAACAAAGTACCTCAGTACAATGTAGCTGTTATACAAGCAAACACTAGAATGCGTACCTTAAATACGGGTGAAGATGGTCAATATATGAGTCCACAACTACACGCATTAACTAGAGATAATGTAACCCAAGCCATTAAGAAAATACAATTAGATGCACGGCAACAGCATACATCTCCATCAACAACAGCCGTTGGTGATCGTCGTTTAAATTCCGATGCCCCATTTGAAAGATTTACTACAGGTTCTGACGGACAACAGGTAGACGTGTTACAACAAAATGCGCAGCAAGGTAAGTACAAAATAGGTGATATTGTTTATACAACAGTAATGGAAAATGGTATTCCTATTACACGGTTGCAGGTATACACAGGTATTACTATAAATCCTAGACATACTAATTTTATTGATGCAGGTAAAATCTAAATGGAAAATACTTTTTTGTTTAACGACATTGAAGAAGAAGAAGTATCTACACAACCTACATTACCCGAACAAGCAGAACCTACTTCACTATTCAATGACCTAGAAGATGAACCTACGTATGTTACTCCAAAAACAACACTGCCTTCGCAAGAGGGTGGTGCTTCTTCGTTGTTTGATGATGTAGAAACAGACGAAGACTTTGACATGTCAGTTGATCCTGCAGTTGAAGAGCCTATTGTACCGCAAGAAGATTTAAGTAGTGATGTTGATAGCCTTGCTAAGGTACAAGACACAGTAACTAAACTGTTTGAAGATAATATAGAAATGCGTAGGGAGCAAGTTGTAAATGAAGATTATTACAACGCTCAGTTTGATTTGTTTAGTAAAGAAGTGGCTAAAGAAAATAAAACTCTGCAAGGTTTAGCAGATGCACGTGGTGTATCTTTAGACGTAGTAAAGAATGAAATACTAGAAAAAAATCCTGACTCTCAAGTTATGATGTCTGCAAAAGAGCGTACTCAGGAACGTATCCTCACTAAGATACAAGGTGCTGAAGCACAAAGGGATGCTTTGATAGCCAGATTAAAAAGTAAAAACCTAGTTACTAGCGGTTTATCTGCTAAACTATTACAGGCTGCAGAAGAAGGACATTTAAATTTACCACAGATAAATGCTATTGTATTTGCTGATGAAGTATTTAATCCTGTAACGGCAGTTGCAGAATTGCCTGTGCACTGGACAAGTATACAAGAACATGTTGCTAAAGGTGAGTATGGTTCTGCTGCTGCTGATGTAGGGTGGGCAGTGTTAGATGCTGCTGCAGCCATACCTGTGGCTGGTGCTGTAACCAAGGGCATAACAAAGACATGGAAAGCCGTAGGAAATGGCGGTGAGTATAATCGTGTGCAAGACGCAATGCTTAACGAAAGTAAGCTTGGTGAGCAAATAAAGAAACAGAATAAAGAAAAAGCTAAAGCTAATACTGAAATTAAAAATGAATTAATTCTTAACTTTCAGGATCGTAACAACGTAGATATATCTGTACAAAATGACGCAGGTAATTTATCTATTGATCCTACTAAAGTTCGTACTGCAGGTAAAGCTAAATTAAAAGAATACTACATTGATGATGTGTATCAAGGTAACAATGTTGACAAGACAGTAAATCCATTAGATGAACTAGCTATAAATGATGAAGATGTATTAGCAATACCAATGCTTAATCCAGAAAAGCTGGATGCATTAGTTGGTGTAGTTGCTGACTTGCGAGAAGCCTTTCCTAATCTACTAAAGACACCTACAGTAAAAGTAGCCAAAGGTAAACGTAAAGGTGAACTAAAACGTGCTAGACCTCTAGTAGATCAGTTGTTTGATCTTACTGTTCAAGAAGACTTAATAGCAAACGATACTCTGTATAACATACTAAATAAACATGGCATGTCCTATGAAGAATACATGCTAGGCGTTGTGGGTTCAGCTTCAGAAGCAGGGCGTTTACTTAATAGAGTAAGTCAAATGTCTCGCTTCAAACCTAAAGGCATTAAAGAAAGGCAAGCTGAGAAAGCTAATCAAGCCACACAAAAAGGTCTTGCCAAGTTCTGGTCTAACACAGTGTTACGTACTGAAAATATACGTAGAGGTTCAATGGTATCGTCACTAGCTACTGCTGCACGTAACCTTCAGTCAGGTGTTATTAGAGCGCCTATGGAAGGCTTAGGTAACATATTAGATACAGCACTAATTACATACTCTAAATCCGCACGTGAAGGTGATAGATTTCGTGGTGTTGTAAATGCCACTAAGAATGTATTACCAATAGTACGAGATGGCACATACTCAAATGCATTTCGTCAAATGAAATATATGTTTGCAGATCAAAATACTGCAGAACAATATACAAAGTATATGCTAGATAGACCTGAATTAGCTCAACACTTTGATAGACTAAGCAGTAACATTGCCGAACTACAAGAGTTAACTGGCAGAGGACAGGCTACTACTCGTGTGGGTCAAGGCTTAGATAAGATGGCATCGCAACTAGAAGACGGTGTTGCGTTTTTAAATGGACCCAACCGTTGGCAAGAAATGATGCTACGTCACAGTACATTCTTTAGTGAAGTAGAACGTTTGACTAATGCAGAATGGGGCATTGACCTACGTAAAACATTAGATGAGGGTAGAATTAAAGACGTAATAAATGATGCACCAGAACTACGGGGTGCTAATGGTAGATCTTTTATTGATATAATGGATGAAGCTACTACAAAGGCACTAGATGTTACGTATGCAAAGCAGCCTGACTTCTACCCCTTCAAAGTTATATCTGATACTATTACTAAGTCTGGTCTTACTGTTATTGTTCCCTTTCCTCGCTTTATGTTTAACTCTATGGAGTACATGGCGCAGAATGTGGGTGGCATTGGTATTATGGCTGCACGTAAAGCTATGTTTAAAGATACTCGTGGTGTTATGACAGCAAGAGATAGACAAGACATAACCCGTAACCTTGTTGGTCTTGCTGCTATATACGGAATGTATCAGTATCGCAACTCAGAGTTTGCTGGTGAGCGATATGAGTCAATGGAATATGAAGATCAACAAGTAGATCTGACACCAGTATATCCTATGCGTCAAATAGGTTGGGTGGCTGAGTTTGGTAAACGTTACAATGAAGATACATTGGACACTTGGTATGGTTCTGACTTAGATCACATAGCGGAAACGTGGTTAGGTACGTCTGCACGTACTGGCGTAGGCAACGTAATGATCGACGAAATACGTGATATAATTGTAAGTACAGAAGATATTGTAGATGAAAACAGACGTGCTAAAGCAATTGGTGGTGCTGTAGGTCAGTATGTAAACACTTTTTTAACACCAATGTTTCAGCTTGTAGAAGGTCAACGTGCTGCAGATATTAAGAGTGATGTGTACGTAGACGCAGCCACTGAACCCACGCTTAATGATGATTGGGGTACATCCTTTGGTTCTGGGTTTAGCAGGTCACTTATACAACGTGGTATTGCTGCTCCTTCTTATGAAGAAGACTTACCTAATCGTGTAGCTATTGATACAGGTGACATCAAACGATACGATCCTCTAAAGAAACTATTTCTTGGTCTTAATATTAAAGAGGCTGATAATGACGTAACAGAATATCTATTAGAGATAGGATTTGAAGATCCTACGTATGAGCTAGGTAGCAGGTCTAAGATACCTTCAGAGAAACGTGCAGAAAACCAGTACCTGTCGGCTATATTACCACTTATAACAGAAGTTTCTAAAGATTTAGCAAGCGATATGGGTGACACTAAAAGTGAACAACATAAAATTGCACGTAAGTATGTTAAGGATTTGTTAGCCGATGCTAAACAGGAGTTCCTTACAGATGGTTATGCATCCCCTTATGCTGTTGCTGTAGATGATCTATCACGTGTTCCCTATGATGATAGGCAGTACGCACAAATTATGTTTAAGAAGCTCAATGATGGCAGGAACCCTGATCCACGATCCTTACCAGATCTACTTCAACTAATCGAATTATCTGATGATGCAATGTAAAAGAGGGGGCAATTAAGCCCCCTTTATTTTTGTCTATCGTGTGTCTCCACTGCCACCTATTGTACCAGCAGTTTTTCTAGCACTCAGCTTTGCTTCATTCTGACCAGCTATCATACCCAAGGTAAGGTTGAGGTCAGTAGCAAGTGCAGCACAGTACCACAGTACGTCACCTATCTCACTAGCTATGTCCTCTCGCCATGTCTCAGGACGCTTATCTGGCCCATCACGTATAAGCTTCTTTACTTTGTTGGCTACCTCACCTGCCTCACCAGCAAGACCCAGTGCAGGATATAGGATCTTGTGTTGATCAGGATAAATAGCAGTCTTAGATGCATTACGTTGATACGAATTGAAATCAGACATGTTGTACTTCTCCTGTAGAAACTGCTCTGCTTCCTGCTTTAGTTTGTTCATACTTTAATACTCTTTTTAGTTGTTCAAAGTAGGCTTTATTGAATCCCCTCTCCCACTCTCTGCATTGCATTGTATCCTTGTGAAAGGGATTAACTGTCTTCCCACGTTTGAAGGCTGAGTAACCTTGATCGTATTGAAACCGTAATGGTGCGTCATACTTACCAAGGCCACGGTCTTTTCTGCTAGTCTTTTTTATCATAAGAAACTCCTTATGCTACGTTGATTAATGTTGCTTCGGTGTAGGGCACATGGTAAAATTGTTCACCAGCGTAGATGTTACGTCCACGTGCTTCACGTAGCTTGTCATCTGTTAGTAGTGAACTGTCTATACACCAGCATTTGTCCATGTCATTGCTGAAGATATAGAACTGTAGATTATCATGCTTAGATAGTAACTTCTTCTTGCGTTCAAGTATACGTATCTCTGCCCAAGTGGTAGGCCAGTCACCTACCCACGCAGTCTTTACTTCTGCTTCACTGTAGTATGTTACTCCATCTTTTTGTGTTACAACATCTGCATCATATGACTCTGTGCTATCCACAAGTTCGTGACCCTCACCAATAAGGTGAGTGATCAGTGTTTGCTTTGCTGCTTCGTCATACTTAGCGTAAAGATCACGTGAGAAAGGTTTTCTGTATGCCATGTCTTACTCCGATTCTGCTGGTGTTTCTAGGGTTTCCTTTAGTTTAGTAGTCAGCAATTGCTGAGACACTTTAAGACTATTAGATTGATAGTCTAGTTGTGTTTGTACATTAGAGTTATAAACTAACTCTTTTACGATATTGTTTTGTACATCTGTAAAGTCATCTGTATCATACTCTACATCATCTACTGTAATTTTTGCCATCTATTTATCTCCTTATGTAGATGTTGGTAACTGAATGCAGTACGTAACTGCTGTTGCTTCTGGTGAGGGTTTAGTGCTCACTAATCTTTCTTCCATTGGTGCAGCTACTTTTCTACAACTAGCATAGTCTGTAAACAATGAATGATAAGTCTGTATCTTCATCGCACCTTGGAAGGTCATAATGAGCACTAACACATACATTAGAACAGCCCTGACGTAATATCCATAACCATTGGAACAACTAAATCTACTACTACTACTGCACCTGCTAAGAATGTTATTACTTCAAACATATTATATCTCCTTTATGTTATATCTACTATTTCACACACGTCACCAGAGCAAGCCATAGTTTGCATTGCTACAGTGTTATCGTCTTTCTCGTACTCAGACAGCCCAGCCCAATCAATTCGTTCAGGCATAGTCTGTAATACCATCTTATATGTGTCTTTGTCTACCTCTTGATAAGGTGCTTGCTGATAAGTATGTTCAGAGTGTGGTAAAAATGACACACCTGACATCTCATCGAAGTACTTGTACACAAATGCACCTACTTCCATCCACTCTTCCTCACGTACAGAGATAGTTACGCTAGGTTTGTGCTCACAGAAATGTCGTTGATACATAAGCCACATCTCTAGTTGCTCAATGGCAGTCATATCATTACGTGTGACTGACTTTGCTGGTGAAGCAACAGGAAAACTAAACACTGTAGTCGTGTCACCCTTCATTACACACGGCTCATTGGGTATACCCTGATCCATCATAAACTGTGTCAACGGATCTTTATTATCACCACGGACAGTACGGATATAATGGGCACTGTGGCGAGCATGTATGCCACTGGCACTATCCACCAGTTGCGAGACTGTGCCTGACGGTTTGACACATGTAATTGCAGCAGCAACAGGTATACCAAGACGGTCAGCCCATTCAGCATTAGTAGATACAGCGATCCCACGAAGATGTTCAAGTGTTTTCTCCAATCCTTTGTTACTTAGTGTCATTAGAGGATTGTCCATTATCCCTGTGAGTGACACACCGAGCAACCGTTCTTCCTCTGTGTTGGTAGACCACACCTTTCGCAGATACGGAAATTTGGTGTAGGTTGACTGGATAGTTCCGAGAATAGTTGCCAAACGGATTTTACGTTCCAGATCTGCCAGAGTATCTGTAGCCCTGACAACAACTTCCGTAAGATTACAGAACTGATATGGACGAAGGATGATTTCGCTGCAAGGGTTAGTTCCAAACTCGTAATCTGCATCTCTACGCCCAAACTTTTTAGCTTGGTTTTTAGCTGCTTGCCTATTGTATACACCACGTTCTCCTGATTTACTTTCTACTAATGACTGCCATTCACGCATGTATGTTTCCATATCTGGTTTCTCTGTATAACTAACACTGTTATTGGCTAACGCACGATGCGCTGCAGTCTCCCACCATTGCCCAGACTTAGCGTGACGCATACGATCATCCGACAAGTTAGACAAACTAATCATGGCTGATCTACGTACACCACCTACAACCACAATCTGCCCAATGAAGCACATAAGATCGTGACACTCAATGCTTGAAAGCCTACGTCCTTGTGCACCCTTGAATGTAGTAACAGCAAAGTTGAATAGTTCAACTAAAGGTGCAGGGCCACTAGCTCTACCACCAAAGATCTTTAGTCGTGCACCTGCAGGACGCACCTTAGAGACATCCCACTTGGGTATCTCACCAGCCCATAGGAGAGCAAGAACTTGTCGGAACGCTTTAGCCCAACCTTCCTTACTATCTTTGACAACGACTGTTGTATCACTGTCGAACAACTCAGGAACTTCAGGGAGCTTAGATACAAACTGCCTCTCAACACTGAAGCCGACACCAGTACCGCACAAGAGGATGAACATAGCCTCATCGAAGGACTTAGGGTCATCTACGGGTAGGTAGCTGCAGTTGTACCCTGCAGTGTTGTCACGCTCTAGTGCCTTACCAGCGGTCATCATAGCTCGCATAGAGGGCATTACTTCTAGCGACACAATAGCGTCACGTATTTTGTTTACATAGCTGTCATCACCAGCCTTAGTACGTACAACGTTATCCATGTAACGTTCTACTGTTTCAGACCATGACTCACGCCTACCTTCTGTGTCAAGCCATCGTGCATAACGTGACTTGTGAATGAAGGATTGATAGTCTGTCGGTAAATAATTGTCCATATGTATCACTCCGTAATTAGTTTCATTGATTTAATTTCCATGCCATCTACATCGTAGATAAATTCCTGTAGTGCATCCTTTATTTCTTCATCGACAAAGCCATCCACAGGAATAGGATATTCGTCTTCGTCTAGTTTCAATGTAAGAAAGACTTTAACTATCACCGTTCTCTTCCTCAATTAACTGGTTCAGATACCACTGTGCTTTTTGTAAGTCTTCTACACCATTCTTATATCTGTACCGCCATAGGTATTTCATAATGTTACCCTGTAGGTAATACTGAAAACCTTCTTCACCAGTTGCTGCACGAATAGCGTCAATACATTCTACTCCTGCAAAGTTGTAATGCTCTGGTGAGTTTACCATATCTTTGTCTGACATATGTATCTCCTTTACCTAAACTTCACTTGAACCACATTATCTTCTACACTCTCCACTGTAGCTTTTGGTGTGGCTTCTTCTTCTTCTAACACATCATTAGCATACTTGGCAAGTGTATCTCGTATGTCATTATTCTCTTCCATAGCAGGGATAGATGCACAAACCATATGACACAAACGCATTAGGTTTACGTAGTCATCATCTGTAGTCGTGTTCTCTCCCGTAGTCACGGTGCCTACCATCAACTCGCCTGTCCAGTTACCTTTCTGGTCTAGGAAAGGGGTGATACGTACAATGAAATCATTTGGATCAAAGTCCATGAATACTTTTTCTTCTGTCATATTATTTCCTCTTCACTTTTTTGAATGGGAAATGTATTAGATCAGGATGCATATCCTTACCCTTTTCATTTAACCAATCTTCTGGGATGATCCTGTCATAGTACGGGATCTTATTCTTTTCACACCACTGACCGTAGGTTGTCTTTGCACCCTTACTCAGCTTACGTCTACTGCTTTCAAACACAAACCTAATGTCTAGCTTTGGATGCTGTTTCTTAATAGCAGCATGTTTACGTCTATCGTCTGATGTAAACCTACCCTTAGTTTCTATTATGATCCCATTAGGTAACACAAAGTCTGGGGTATAGGTGCGGTACATAAGATCTTCCCATTCAATCTTGATGGCTTCGTACTTGACACGAACATTACGTTCTACCAAGTAGTCTTTTACTTTGATCTCTAGCCCACTCCTATACCCATGTTTCAGAGCAGCGGCAAACTGCTTGCCATTCATTAGATACGCCACAACCCATTCCAAGGACTAGGCAAACTACTTACAGTAGCTACACCTAGTGAGCGTAATTCTTCTCGTACTGCTGCTTCTGCCGCCTTACGTGCTTCCATAGCAGAACGTAGTCCTGCATACTTAGCTTCATGCAATGCTTTCTTACGATCAAGAAGATCCTTTTCCATAGCACTGATCTGCTCTTGCATTTCTTTTATTTCATCATCACCTAGCATTTAATACTCCTTTACTTCTACGTATGCCACAATGGGTTTTACCTTAGCCTGAGATACCTTAGATGGTAACTCTTGTAGCGTAGGGTAACACTCAAACCTGTAGTCACAGAACTTACAATTACTGTTCAGTACTTTGTTGCCTGAAGCCTTACCCCTGAATGTCTCAGGTACAGGATCAAAACAACGCTTGAACTCGTTAGCATTTACTGTGTCAACAGTATCTTCTAATGTAGTAATTTCTGCGTCAATGTCAATACCCGATGCTGGAACATATTTAATTCCACCATTGGCTTTGTTGACTACCCACCAGCCACCTGCTTTCTTACCTGCAGCTTTAGCGTAGCCAGCCAGTTGACCTACGTAACCAAATGGATCACTATCTTTCAGTGTTTGGAATGATTCAAACTTGTTTCTGTATGACCAGTCCGATGCAGACTTAACGTCATCGACTGCCCCATCCAGCACAAGATCATATGATCCCTTTACTGTAGTGTCACCTAGCTGTAGTTCAACAAAGTTGTCATCGTCTTCGTACTTAACTCCTGCTTCTGTTATGATACCCTTGAACGCTGCCTCTACGATGTCACCCATCAGCATGTTCATTACGAATGTTGTTGGTTTAGGCAATGCCTTCTCTGGTTTATTCTTTTCAAACCAAAGCTGACAAGTCGGTCTGCCCACATTGGACATACGCAACCGAAACTTGTCACGCTTATTGCCCCCACCAAACTGGCGTCGAACAGCATCCATTACATCTGCACCAATCTGTTTGATTGTTTCTTCCGACATTGTTGATTTACCAGATGTAGCATCTTCAAGATACTGATTGATCGCCAGTTCAGCAGGATGGTTCATTAGACAAAATCCTCTGCGTCAATGTCTACGAACTCTTCCACAGTACTTGTGTCAACCTCTTCATTCTTATGCATGTTCTCATCCCATGAGTTGAGGATATACGTATTGTAATTCTCAATCCACGCAATGAAGTTAGCAAAGTTCTCCTGTGCTTCATTGTCCATGTCCAACGTATTGTTCAAGTCCAGTGAAGTGTTAGGCACATAGAAGCTGCTACCATTAGGTAGCGGCACTTCTGTTGTGGTCATTGACACATAGTGCTGTGGTGGCAAGCGGCGCATCTTTGACAGCTTAGTGAATACTTCACCCACTGTTTTAAATGCGTCACGGTTGTCAATCTCCCAGATGAATGGGGTGGACTCTACGTCAACAGAGTTACCTTGCTCATCCGTAGGATTGACCAGTTCAACGACACCAAACAAAGCACGAACACGCTTGATTGATTTGATCAAGTCTTTCATGCTGTCTGGTAGTGCAGCCCAGTCTTTGATAAAGCCAGCAGGTTTACCACAGTTGAAGCCACCATCGTTGTCCTTCATGTCATTGTTAAGATCATTACCCATAACAGTTTTGACATAACGGTTTGGTCTTGAGTCATTACCCATTACAAACTTCTTATGCATGAAGCGTTGTAGGTAAGGACGAATAGACACACTCTCAGCGTACACTGTGGGTGTATCAGGGATCTCTAGCTTGAACACGCCACCAGAGATTACTTCTACGTTCTTCATCTTACCATTGATCTCTTGCTGACCCATGATAGGTGAGTGATGAATACGTAAACGTGCAAGTGTACTTGCTTTGGATGACTGCTGTGCAGCATCTGCGTTCATGCCCATTGCTTGGGCCATTGCTGAGAAATTGTTTGTGTCGATTGTTGATACTTGATTCATATTAAGTCTCCTTTTCATTTAGACGAATGGTGGTTATATCATATTACATCTTTTACGTCAAGCCAATTCGGGCCAATCTTTGCCTCTAATAATAGAGGTACATTGAAATCTATGCCCCACTTGCGGTTGACGATTGCGATTAGTTTGTCATTAGCTGTGCTAATAACCTTTAGTACTTTGTCCTTCTCATCTGGGTGCACATCAATCACAACTGAGTCATGTACACTGTTTACTACACAACTGTGTAGCCTGTTTGCTGTTAGTAACCTATCTATGTATATCAAAGATATGGGTACAATGTCAGCGGTTGCAAACGATTGCACTGGATAATTTTTTATCTGTGTGAAAAATGTCACACCCCCAAAGCGTCTACGTACAACGTCAGGGAAAGCGAACTCACGTCCAGATGGCGTAGTGATCTTGCCTGTGTTCAATGCTTCTTTGGCTAGTGCCTCATGCCACTTGGCAATACCAGAATACTTTGTCGTAAACTGCTGATAGTATGTCGCTTCTGCCTGTGACCTACCGAAACCACTGGCACCGTACAAGGGAGCAAACGTATGTGCTTTAGCCTCTTGCCGTGACATAGGTTGACCTGCATCACTGATGACCTGTGCAGTGTAAGCATGTACGTCAAATCCAGTAGACACTTCCTCAATGGCAGTAGCATCTTGTGCAAGGAACGCAGCAACCCTGAACTCAAGCTGGGCCATGTCAGCTTCCATAATCTGACCACCTTCCCAACGTGATGTGAACACACGCTTGACAGGGAACGTACCACCACGTGGCATGTTCTGCATGTTAGGGTCTGCACCTGATAAACGGCCTGTGCCAGTGCGGTGTTGCAGTAAGCGTACATGCAGCTTACCGTCAGTCTTTACATGCGTTGCTATGCCCTCTACAAAGCTGCTGAGATATGTTTCTACTGCAGACAATCTACGTAGGTTCTGTAAGAATAGCTCTGCCTCTTTCATACCCTTGGAACGTGCAATGCCCTCAAGGTATAGCAAGTTACCTTTGTCTGTACCAAAGCCATTGGAGCTTACCCACTTGGCTGTAGGTGGTGAGAACTTTAGACCAGCTAGAGAAGTTGAATCAGTATAGTAGAAACCAGATCCACTGCAAGTATTACACTTATTAGTTCTAGCAAAGGGTGTACCATCTTTCTTTACCTTTCTTACCTGACCAGTGCCATAACATTCCTTACACTGGTGTGCTTTCTGTTTGTACAAACGATCACTGTGTAGTCGTACTGTACTGCGATACTCTGTGTCTGACATACGTTCATCAAACAAGTCTGCCCACACCTTCTTGTCATGTGGTCTACGGCTGTAGATTACCCATGACTTCTGCTCTGGGCTGTTGAGATTGATAGGTCTGTCACCCATAAGGTCTGCAACCTGTTCTTCTAGTGCAATTGAAAGAACATTACGTTCTTGCTCAAACTCGTCACGCACCTTCATCAATGCATCCATGTCCACTTGAAAGCCACGCTGATATATACGTGCAAGATGTATTGCAAGCTGGTTAGTCAGTGTGATCGTTGGCTCTAGTGTGCTGCATTCCTCGTACTTCGTCTGCAAACGATTGAACAATTGCTGCGTAGCATGTAAGTCATGTGACAGATACTCCGACAGTTCAGCGTGTGGTATGTCACGAGTAGACAAGCCTTGCTTGAAGTATTCTTTAAGTGTGTCCTGCTTCTTAGTATCAAGCTCATAGCGTTCTGCACATGCCTCAAGTGACAGTGCATCTTTCTGTCCACGCTGAAGTACGTACTCACCCAGCATGGTATCAAAGATGTCACCGTCATAAGTAAAGCCTGACTCCCATAACCATACAAGATCGTGAGGGGCATTGTGTGCAACCAACAGGCGGGTAGAGTCCAGTGTATCCTGAACAATAAGCCGCCCATCTGTGGTGGGCTGTTGCTCTGCGTGATCAAACGTTACAATCGTTTCATTCATGTGATCATCTAGCATACCCACCATTACAAGTGTGTTGTTGGGTTCAAACGGATCAAGGTGCATCTTGCCGTTGCGTTTAGTTACTGTGTTTTCTACGTCGAGGGTCAGTATCATGTTGTCTCCTACTTTATGTCTCCATCGTGCCAATCATCCCATGTATCTTGTTCGACATTGTACAGGCTGTCAAGATGCTCGTGAAACTTTTTATCTTCTGCATATGTATCTATGGCATTTATGCACTCTTCTAGTGTTAAGTTGTTACGTATCATAGCATTATGTAGGCGTATCTCACATATTGATTTTGATGTAGTCATATTAGTAAGTCTCCTTTCAGTAGCACGTTCAATTTCTTCTTGTGTCATAGGTCTAATCATAGTCACTCTTCCTCTAAGCAAAACCCGCACATATCATTCTGCGCTGGGCCACCACAACTTACACAGGTCTGCCACTTATCGTCTTCCAGACCTTTCTTTACTAGCGTTACAAAGCCTACGTTGAATATGGCTGCGAATGTTTTAGGGTCACACTCTACTTGTAGTGTAGCACTACCATCCTCGTGTTCTTCTACCTCTGTTACTTTTATCTCACTCATCACTCATTCTCCCTTAATGCTTTCCATGATACAGGGAACAGTTTAGCCATCTCTGTGTCAATGTGACCAGCTACAACCTGTGTTTCGTACTGTGTGTCAGGCTTGCAACGTAGGTTACACATGTCTGCAAATGCATCCAAGCTACCTGACCAGTACCACTCAGTGACCATGCTCTGTGGCAGCACCATACGTGCTTGCTCTTGGCACACACCTTGTTCTAATAAATGTTCGTAGAAATAAACAGCGTCTTCATAGTAGTCTTCTACGGTAGTCCACCAATCACCAAATTGTGAAAACTCATCACCTTGGTATGTATTATATTGTGGTTTTACTTCTACAACACCCTTGCTACCTTGTTTAGCGTCTAAACTGCGACCTCTCCATTCTGTAGGCTCGTAGAACTTAGGCTCACTGTCTACATACCTGCGGCTGATCTCATTCCAACGTAGGAACTTGTGCTTGACTAGCTGACGTGCTACAAACACAGGTGCCTTGACATGGAAGCTGGCAAAGCAATGCCCAAAGGGGCTGATGTGCTTGTGCTCTGCAAGATAACGGATTAGCTTGGCGTCTTTGTCTTTCAACTTAGGTGGACCCCATACGTCATTCGTATCCATTTCACTACGCTTACCAAAGCTTACTCGTGCTGCATTAGCCACAGATAAGTCTGTACCCATGTGATCTACGTAAAATGTTTGTATCATTCTATCTCCTTTATTATATCTATTGCTTGCTGCTGTGTCAGCTTAAACCATTCACCGTTGTCATGTTTGTTCCAAGGGTGTGTTGTTTGTGTCGCAGCCATCTTGTGTGCTGACTTTTCTGCAGTATTACGATCATCAAAGTATCTGTAGTACAACAGAGTGTAGTCACGCATGGGTGAACTTGTTTGGTATCCATTGAGCCTGTCTTCTGCATCAACAGCCTTACCAATCTTCACCCACTCAGGCCATGCAGCATTTTGTATTGCATATACATAGCCCTCACTGATCTGCTTATCTTTCTGTAAAGAACTAAACGCAGCATCACCAAAGGACTTGTATCTACCTGCCTTATACAAGGGGTGTGATTGTGGCACATACTTACCATTTACGTACATCCTTGCTTGGTTTACGTGTATCTTGTAACAAGGGTTACATATATACTTTTTGTGTGTAGCATGTCCTTCTGCCCAATTGTCGTTTAGCAGTAAGTCTACTTCACATTTGATGCATGAATGGCTCATGATACATACCTCGCTATCTTGTATTCAAGATCTGTGTGAACAATGCCATGCCACCCAGATAGTTTGTTCTTTACCACATTGATGTGGCGTTGATTGTCTTCTTCCTCTTGACCCTCAACTGTAGGGTTCTTGGAGATCATAATCATAAGGTCAGCTTCTGCTGCCTTACCTGTACGTGAGCCTTCCATCATGGCTTGGTTGAGTACAACCTTACCTTCTGCATCAGCAGATAGCTGAGACATGTAGAACACTGCACACTCTTGCTGTTTGGCAATCTGACGTGCATGTATGGCGTTAGCTTTGAGTGCTTCATCAGGACGTGAGAAGCCAGCAGTACGGGCAAACTTATCACCCATATCTAGTATAATAATATCTGGCTTGTAAGACTTGCATACAGACTCAACCCAATTCATGTCACGTCCTGTTGCATCCTTGAACATTAGATTAGGTTTAATCTTTAAAAAAGATTGTAGTGCTTTCTTTCTAATCTGTGGATCTTTTAACTGGTGTTTGTCGTAGCCACTTACAGCATTGATATAACGCATTACCACACGTCCATAACCTTCCTCATTACATAGTACAATTACTCGTGCACCTTGATCACAAAACCCATTAGGCCCAGCAACAAGGGATGCATGAAAGGATGTCTTGCCTGTGTTAGGACGTGCACCTATCTCAATCAAGTGACCTGCATTGATACCCTCAACTTTACGTGTCAATGTAGGGATGTTGAATATCCAACGTGCCTCAAGGTCATTGAGTTCCATGATGGTATCAAAGTCAATGTCTTCCCACTCAACATTTAGATTAGGTGTGAAGTCATCGCCATACTGCTCAAGCATCTGACGTAATGGCTCCAGTGTAGACTTGCTACCGTTTACGTAGTCAAAGCCAAGGTTGGCAATGTCCTCACCAATCACCTGTTGAAACAACTTAGATAACACTTCCTGTGCTACATCACTGCCCATTGGCTGTTCCTTGTTTACCTGCCCAAACAGGTGGCTGTAGGCAGTCTTCTGTGCGGTTGTGAGGGTGGGATTGTTCGCCATGAACAATGCCTCAATCTCTGCTGGTGTAACTGTACGCTCATAACGATCCATAGCAGTATCAATAGACTGCTTGATCTTACGTACATCTTTACTGAATAGTCTGTCAGGACAACGTGCACCACGATGCTCGTCATAAAAGTCTTTGTCCATCAGACTACGTATCAATGATAATTCCATGTGTTAGTCTCCTAGTGTTGTAAGGTTTTCAAAGTCGGTAGGGTTACGATATTTCAAATCGTCACGCAAGTACAGGATCTTGATAGTGTCCACATACTGACGCAACTCTCGTGCAAACTGCAGTGTCTTGGGTAAGGCATCAGGGTCTAATGCAATTATTGCTGTTGAGAACTGCGACAAGTACCTCTTGTGTCCATTGGACAATGATGTACCCAACACTGCGACCCCGACATATACACCACCATCACCTACAATAGCGGCACTTACGCAGTCCTCAACAACTACAGCCGTTTTACCACGTCCAGAAGCGTATGGCAAGTCACTTTTACCATATCTTTTCCACTTAGGTATACGTTTACCTAGTGATCTGCCTGTGGCATCGACTGTAACTCCGTTATGTACAACAGGGAACACCACACGATGTTCCTTAACGTCATACAACAAGCCTAAATCTTGTGGGTCTAGCTCCCACTGGTCACAGAAGTCTCTGATCTTTGCATCATCACGTACAAACCAATCTGGTTTTGAGAATGTTGATACGTGTGTCTCTTCTACAACACTACCCAATGACTTACGTATGTCATCAGCAGTCAGTTGAGTACGTGTGCCACCCGACACACTGCACCCAGCTTTGTAACAGTTCCATATGATCTTACCCATATTATTAGTAATAGTAAATGTATTCTTAGTATTACATGATGGACATGTCATACGTTTAGTTTGACCATTAGACAATTCTAAATCATGTATAAGATCATTCATATTCATGCTGTATCACTTTCTATGTTGTTCGTTCCACTCAAGGATACACTTACATTTCTCTGTGTCAAGGCACTATTTGCACTTGTGTAAGTATGTTTCATATATGGTTTCACAGAAGACACATGATTGTGTCCTGTCACCGCCATAACTTGGGGCAATGGTACACCCGCATCTACCATCTGTGTCACACCTGTCCTACGCAAGTCCATAAGACGTAACTCTTCGGGTAGTTTAGCTAGACGCATTACCCTTCTACCCACTTTGGATAGTCTTTCCATAGCATAAGGGCTATACGTACCATCCGTAGGTCTAGGATGTGGGGCAACGTAGTCTTGAAAACCAAAGTCATTACGCTGTTCGTTTAACATATGTAATAGATCCTCTGATATTGGTAGCTCTACGTCAGCCCTACGTTTACTCTGCTCAAGAGTGAGCTTCTGAGTACGGAAGTCAATGTTATTCCACGTCAACATACGCATGTCACCTAGTCGCTGGCACCACTCGTATGCCATCTGTACAATCAAGCCAATGTTACGGTACTCAAAGTCGCTGTATGCTACGTCAAGAAACTTGACAACATCATCGTGTGTCCACACTACCTTACGCTGTTGTGGTGACTTACGCTTGATGTTTGCCCAAGGATTGTACGTAGTATGTTCCATCTGTATCGCATAATTGTACACCCTGCTTGCACATGTTGCAGCATGATTAGCAAAACTGATACCACGTTTGACCCACTCTTCGTAGGCTTGCTTTGCAACCTTAGAGGTAACGTGTTCATACTTACGCCACCCCATAGTCTGGTGCAGCACAGTTAGAAAGTACCTGTAGTCAACCTTAGTTGTATGACGTAATGCATTGAAATCATTAGACATATAATAGAAGTTGATGAGTTCAGTCACCTTACTGTTGGACTTTATTCGTACAACCTGTGCTTGTTCTTCACGCCATGTGTCAATCGCCTTGTTGTGATCACGAACAATTTGACGCACTTGTTTTAGGTCTGTTCCATATTCCTCACGTGTTACCACACCCTCATCGACAAGGTTCTGTGGCGGGTTAAAGCGGTATGAGATGTCACCCGTAGGTGACACTCGTTCTTGTACATAGCGTGGTAGCTTTGGCATGTGTTATGCAGCCTCCAAAGTAATGAACCTGTCATCAGATACCCACTTAGATACCTCTTGCTCACGTGACCACATGCTTACAGCCTGTGTGTCATTGCCAGTGTTACGAAGGTTGAAACCATTACGCTCATCAGCATACGATGCATAGTTGGTGAAGGCAGAATACAATGCCCACTTGTTGTGACCACGTTGTGAAGCCTCTTGCATGTACAAGCTGTACATCTTCTCAGACTTACGCTTAGATGCAATCATGCTGTCAAGCAGTGAGCTTACATCTACATACTTGAGGTCAGTCTGTGCCCACACTTGCATCTTGCTGGCTTCTTCATAGAAGTCCTTACGTGCTCGTGTCAGTTCATAGATAAAACTTTCCATAGTAAAGTTAGATGTGTTCTTCTTACGCACTTTGTCATACTCCCCTCTAATCATTCCATTGGTACAAAAGAAATCAATAGCACCAAAGTACACCTGATTGCTGCACGATCCGTCAATACCATGTAATGATATAATACGATTACCAATCTCAGTGCTGTGTTTGTCTGTCTCAATGACAGTTTTCATGTTGGGCAGGGTAATGTCAAGCATAGCCCATGCCCCATTACGTGCGGTACGCCAATGTGTATTGGCATTTGCTAACTCATGGTCAGACAGTTCTTCTGTCACTGTGTCAAGGACACCACGATAGAAGTCACCATGTGATGCACAAGTAAAGGTGTTACCTACTACACCAAGGTACTCACCTGATGTAGCATTGATGACATACTTCTTGTCCTTCACTTTGGTAGGCTCAAAAGCTACGTCAAAGTCCATGTATTCTGGTACGATATTCGGGTGATTAAAATCAAAAGCCATACTATTTTTCTCCTTGTGTTAAGTATGTGGCAACTGTGCCATAGTTATGCAGGGGATACTACCCCTATACTAGTAACGATAAGCTATTTGTAGAACAGGTGTGACCCATAAGTCACAGTGTACTCCAGTTTGTCAGCCCAGTAGGGCCGCACATAGTTTGCATGATAGTGCGTTGCACCTTGTGTCATGTCTGTCACATCAATACCCTGACCTATCAAGGTATCTGCTGCAACCATCTGCGCATAAGCCCATGCATATGCCTCACGTGGCTTGTCAGATTTACCGTCACAGTACCAACTGAACTGGCAAGTACCGTCATTACGTGACTGCTTAACCACAGAGCATACGTCATTGGGGAACTTGCTGGACTGTACACGGTTCATGACTACCTGTGCTACGGCATACTGTCCAACCATACTGTCGTTACGTGCCTCAAAGTACACGTTAAGTGCAAGACACATCAATGCTGCTTCAATCATTTATCTTTCCTCTTAGGTAAAGGTGTACCTGACCAATCATCACATGGATCATCAGGCGGCATCGGTTTCTTCGGTAGGTCTGTGGACTTGGATAAATATACGTGTACCATCGCCATCGCTTTCACTGTCTGATGACAGGCGAACTTCATCCCCTGCATCGGCATATTGCTTCAGCTTTTGTATACTGAGCATCGTGTCACCACGACCTGACCGTCTGAAAAAGTTTACGTGTACTTCTTCACCGTCTATGTATTCGCCAAACACAGTAAGCTTGTTGCCTACTTTAAAGAATGGGTCTGTGTACTCCATACCAAAGTCATCCAATAAAAACTGTTTTACAGTTTTGTTAGCATTGATTTCTGACTTCTCCAACATACGTTCAGTTAGTTTTATCTTAGCGTCCATAGCTATCTCCTATTGTAGTGCAACTGGTGCATCGTAAATGTACCCAATGTCTGAGTACTCATCTGCTTCGTATTCTGCACATGATACGAACTCTACTTCCTTGTCAGGGTGAATGTGCTTTGCCATCAGGACTGCCATGCTGCAAGCACTTGCCCAGCTATCAATGGCAGGAAAGGTATCATCAAGTGTGATACAACTCTCCTGTCCATCAATCTCTAAGACAATTTCGTATGCCTTAATGCTCGGCATTGTAATACCATGCACGATCATCGTCAGGTAATACCTGTGGCATGTAGTGTGCAGGTCTGTCTGGATCATCGCAATGCTTCTGACTTCTGAAATCAAACATACCACGCAGCTTCCATGCCTCATCACGCAAACTACGTAGATCACTTAGGCTAACGTCAAACGTTTCACCTGCATTATCTAGGATGCTGTCGATTGCGTTGTACAAGTCACATAGTTTCTGTACTTCGTCACGAGTTAGTTTTGTTTTTAGTTTAGTCATGGTTTTGCTCCTTCTGCATATAGGTATGGTCGCATAACTGTTTCAAGTGGACAGTTATATCTTGGTTTTAATTGTAGGACTGCACGTTTAGCTGTACGCACAGGTCTTGTGTCAATCACATCTACAAACGTGTCAAACTTGTATGGATTGTATGACACGTTTGTATAGTCCACATAGTCTGGATCAAAGTCGTTAAAAACTGTTATGTCACCACGCACAAAGGCATGAACATTCTTCTTGCCTTCACGCAGTACACGTTCACGCCCTGCCTTACGTACCACAAACGTAGGGTTGTCTATGTGTACTTCGTCAGTGTGTAGCAGTACTCTGCCCGTCCTACATGAACGAACA
>JACLAB010004546.1_pt1 | contig 24890 bp, 13 predicted proteins | sample 8027921 | NCBI WGS metagenome assembly JACLAB01 (sample SAMN15725117, study PRJNA655200) | protist metagenome | isolation source: fluorescence activated cell sorting (FACS) single amplified genomes of... | place: USA: West Boothbay Harbor, Gulf of Maine | collected 2000-07-19
AAGGTTGGCGCGAAGTTGCTGAGCGCTTGGGCGCGCATGGGCGCGGCTGCGCCGCGGGGCATGCGGTGAAAGTGCTCTATCGCGAGTGGCTGCTTGATTTTGAGCGCGTCAAGCGCGCTCGAGACATCGCGAAGAACGCCGCCAAGTTTCACGCATGCGCGCACGAACTCGATCGTGAGGACAAAGATGTTATCGATGCGTTGATTGGTCTAGAGCTTGGGGCGTCTGGTGCGCCTCCACAGAGGCCAAAGTTGGAAAACGTACGTCGCGACGACGCGTAAACCATATCTTGGGTTGTTGGGTCATCCGTCCCTTTACGCGCGCGCTTGACCCGCGCCTGCGCGCGCGAAAACCCACCGCACGCGCCAATGCGCGTCGTCAGTCGTGAAAACTAACCATTTCGTGTGCATCACACCCAACAGGGATTGGAAGAAATCGCCCACCAGCTCGCAGAGGTGCACGAAAGCGACGCCAATTGCGCCGTGTGCGGCGCCCCCGGTGACGAGGAGGCGATGATCTTATGCGACGGGTGCGATCGAGGGTACGTCTATCGCTCGCGTTTTCGTCGCGAATGCGTGCTCGGTTTAATGTTTCATCGTTTCATACGCGTTGCGCGTCAATGCCATCGTCGCGTGCGGGGATAATCCGCGGGTAACCGCGCCGCGCGCCTCGATCGACGACGGACGCCCCGCGGGCCGAGGCGGTCGACGGTTACGTTTTCCGACGTGTCCGCACACGCGGGTGTTTTTGAGGGGGGCGATGATGATGATGATTCACGGTTCACGACGCTGCGTCGGGCGAGTTTGTGTGTTGTTGACCCGCTGTGCACGTGAGAGTTTATATGTACTGACGCTAAACGTGTTATTGTGTGTTGTCGTTGTCGTATGCTTAGGTCACACATGTACTGCCTGACGCCGAAGATGACGTCGGTGCCGAGCGGGGAGTGGTTTTGTCAAGAGTGCAAAGACGTCGAGGACGAGGTGCGGAGGTTGAGCGCGGATGAAGGGCACGAGTATACGCTCGGGGAGTTTAACGATGCGTGCATAGAATTCGATAAGGCATTCTTTGGCGAAGAAGCGAAACGAACTGGGATTAGTATTCAAGCCATTGAAGAGTGCTTTTGGCGCATGGTGGAAGAACCGACACCCGCGGATGACGTATGCGAAGTGAAATGTGGTTCGTGCATCGACACCACGAGACATGGAAGTGGATTCCCGCGACCTGGAGAGACGCCCAAGGTGAAGATTGAAGGCGCGAGTGCAGAAGACGTGAAGCAATGCACGGAGTCGTTGTGGAATTTGAATAATATCGCGCGCGCGAATGGAGACCAAGTCTCAATGTTAGCTGCATTGAAGGAGGATATCGTCGGAGTGACGACGCCATGCCTTGAGATTGGAAGCACGTTTAGCTCAACGACATGGCGTCGTGAGGATCATCAGTTGTACAGTATCACTTACAACCACTGGGGTGCGGCGAAGACGTGGTACAGCGTTCCAGCGAGTGCAGCCGAACAATTGGAGAATTGCTTCAAGAATCTAATGCCGGATGTTTTTGAAGACAACCCAGATGCGTTAAAACGGCTGTTCACTATGCTCTCGCCAAACGCTTTGATGGCTGCCGGCGTACCAGTGTACACGTTGGAACAATATCCGGGTGAGTACGTGGTGACATATCCGGGGGCGTACTACGCAACCTTCAATTGCGGGCTCAATTGTACGGAATCCGTCAACTTTGCTCCACCAGATTGGTTGGCATTCGGCCTTGAAAGCGTCGAGAGAAATCGTCTGCATGCCAGTCCTTCGTTGTTTAGCCATGATCAGTTGTTGTGTGACTCTGCGGAAGAGCCAAGTGCAATAACCGCACCGTTTTTGTGGCCAGAGATTGCGCGATTACTTTTGAATGAAACGAACGCCCGAGATGAACTTCTCTCGAGTGGCGTTTCGCGAAGCATGCGTATTGTTGTGGATGAAGAAAACGATGATTCGAGCAAACCTCGTACGGTGAGACCAAAAGATGAGCCATGTGGTCATGGTGAGTGCGTCGTTTGTCGACACATTCTCTATCTTTCTGGCGTTTGCTGTTCTTGTGATCCGTCTCGCAAAGCGTGTTTGAGACACGCCGCTGAGTTGTGCGACTGCAAACTATCCAATCGAACGATGTTTTACCGTAAAACGTTGGCAGATTTGGAAAAGTTAACCGAAAAGACGGAACGCGCTGTACCATCAAAAGAATTATCCGTCATCAAAGCTCAGAATGCGGCATTGAAATCGCCCGTGCAGAACAAGAATCATCTCAAGAGAGCTCAAGCTTGGGTCAAACGTGTTGGCGAAGAACTTGTCAAGCCACCGTTACCGCCATTAGATGACTTGAAAAAGCTCGCCATAGGAGCGGAAGAGTTTATCTGGGGCGGTTCGGATATGCAAGGTGCACGCGACGCACATGCGCGCGTGATGAACGCCATCGCTTGGCAAACGAGTTTGGCGGCATTGAAACAACGCCTTGCGTCAGGGTCTGGCGCTGAATCTAGTCATGATGATGCCAGCGAGCCACGCATTGGTTTACTTCGTCTCCGCGAGCTCTTAGATGAGCCTCCAGTGCCAATGCCGAAGTCTGAAACTCAGCCTTTACACGAATTACTCGCCACTGGATTGAAACTCGAGGAACGGATAAAGACTGCATTGGACGAGTCACCAAATCCAGCACCGCGTGCGTGCTCAAGTCTCCAATCCGAAGCAAACCGATTCAGCGTGGAAGTTCCTTCCTACAAAAAGCTGAAGGACGTGATTGCTCGCGCCGGGGCTTGGTCTACGAAAGTTCGTCAAGCCCTTCCCGGGCGACGCCAACTTCCGCCTCGAGATGAATTGGCAAGCGCACATGAAATTGAGGAGCTCTTCAAACAATCGACAGGATTACCAGTGCAGCAAAACGAACTCATTACTCTGCGCAAATCTTTAGAGGAAATCAACTTTTGGCGTGCCAAGGCGGAGTCTTTATTTGACAATAAGGTTGACATCGACGATGCCGAAGCACTTTTGAAGGAAGGTCTCAGCTTATCATCGAGGCTGGATGAGGTGGATCAACTTGAAGAACAAATAACGCTCGTGAAAGCATGGGCCAAGCGTGCAAGAGAAAGTGACTTCCCCAATGCGCGCGTGCAAGACTTACAGCTCCTTTTACAACAAGGCGAAGGATTCAGCGTCACCATCGAGGAAGTTGATTGGTTGAAGAATCGCATAGTCGTTCGCGAATTAGTTGCCAAACTCAAGGACATGATTTCGTCGAAAAAGCATACCCTTGCTGAGCTCGAGACACTCGTGAAAGATGGTAATGATTTCCTCGATTCCGATGATAAGGAAGTCGCACCCGACGAGGAAGTGCTTCTGACGCAGTGCGAAACTCACATCAAGGCTGCAAAGAAATGGAATGAAAAGGCTGAATCTATGCGCAAGTCGCTCGGTGGCAAAGATCAAGCTACACTGGACGATGCTTTCTCTCTTATCCGTGAAGGCAATGCGATTCCAATCATTCTAGATGGATTTGATGTTCTTTCAGAGGCAGTAACGGTGGCAAAATCGTGGTTGGATCGCGCTCAGCCATGCTTAAAGGGTAAGCAACTCACGCGTCGCGGCGTGTCTAACCCGATTCCTCCGCTCTCTGAGGCTCAAACTCTTTTGGAGGAATCTAAGAGCCTGAAACTCTTTGTCAAGGAAGTAGAAGCTTTGGAAGAGCGCGTCGAGGCTGCTGAAGAGTGGGATGTTGATGCCAAGGACGCCATAAAGCGTTGGCGCGAGGAAGGTGCAGAAGTGACATTGCATGAACTCGAGCTCTCGCACGAAGACTTTGGATTGGAATTACCAGCGATGCGGATGGTGAGACTGCGCGTCAAGGCTTTGGATTGGGAACAAAAAGTGAAGAAGATCATCGCTCCAAAAGCCAAATTGGTGGAAGATACCGAGTTGGATGAACTACGAGCGGAAATTGATCATCTTGAAGACCTCGATCCCGCGCTTCGTGATGAAATCATCAAGCGGCACAAGATTGTTGATGATTGGCGAAAGAAAGCCGATCGTTTACTCGATCCGCCGCCCCTCGAAGATGGCCGCCTTCCGCCGAGTGCGTCACCAGAAGAAATTGATGCACTCATCGCGGAGGGCAAGGCGTTGCCAGCCGATGTTTCAAAGGTGGAAGATTTGGAAGCTTCTTTAGCTGATCATGCAGTATGGGTGGAGTCCGTGCGCAAGTGTCTGAATAGCGTAGCAGATGGTCGACCTCGGCCATCGATGGATGAATTGTTCGAGTTACTAGCTGAAGTTGAAGACTTAACCTTCAAATGCTCTGAACGACAGGCGTTGACGAATGCGTGCAACGCTGCCAAGGCATGGACGGAGAAGTTGACCGCTTTACTATGGATCAACGAAAGAAATGAATCCGAGACGGACGACAAGACATTGATCGAAATGCTTTCGGCCGTGCTAGACTCCGTCAAGGCTGGTATTGAGGATATTACTGGGAATGGCGAGCCGCCTGACACTGAAGAGGGCCAATTCTGTTTGTGCCGCCAAGCTGGTGGTATTCAAATGGTTGGTTGTGACGACTGCGGTGACTGGTTTCACTTGAAATGTATCAACGTTTCTCCTACCATGGCGAAGACGATGCATAATTACATCTGCCCACCTTGCGTGGCGAAGAATGGTAAGGCAAGTGCGCTTTCTTTGGAGACCTACCGCTCGGTGCATCGCACAAGCAGGCCAAATGTTATGCTTCTGCGTGAGCTTCTCAATGAGGCACAACAATTTCCGGGCGAAGTACCTGAAGAAAATATTCTTCATCAGCTCATCAACACACATGACGCTTGGAGACTTGAAGTTCGTAAAGCACTGCATCGTAAAAGCATGAAGGAGGCGCAAGACAATGCTATTACGCAGGCGGCAAAGATTGCTCAAGAAGCGGCCCGAAGAGAGACAGAGGAACGCACGAGAAGGCTCCACGAGGCTGCTGTGATGGCAACACCTGATGATCCAAACCCGCCAGCGACGCTCACACCGTTGCAGCAAGTGATGCTCATGGGGCAAGCAGTGACGTTTGCCGCGACGCAGCGAACGCATGCTCTCAGCATTTCTCCGTGTTCGCCAGAGGTTTCAGAAATCATCACCAAGCAACTCAATCAGCTTCAACAGCTCGCAATGCAACTGGCGATGTGTCAAGCTCAAATTCACATGGCACCAGTGCGCTCTAGGCCTCACATTCTGCACGTGTTAATGATGCAACAGCAACACTTGAACATGACAAAGGAGCACGACGAAGAGTTGGCGAAAGCTGGGGCGAGTGACTGGCTCATGCAAGCGACATTGCAGCTTTCAGGAATCATTCCTCCGGATGCGGCTATTAATGAAGATCCGAAAGCTCGGAAGAGTGACAGCAAGCAGTCCGCTGGAAAATCTGGCGCGATGAAAAGTGAAGAACCACAGCAATTAGTCATGCAACCACCTCCGTTGGCTGTTCCACCGCAAATGGGACACGACATGGGCATGGGCATCCCGATGGACATGGGCCTCAATGACGATGTTGATCCAGCTTTGCAAGTCTACGCGGGTATGAAGGGTGCATTGGCCATGGAATTGGAGCCTGTTGAGGAGACGCTTGCATTGATGAGAGAAGTATGCGGACCTGCTTGGCGCGAGCAAGCGACGCGCATCATGACCGTCGCACCGTTCCCGAAATTGATCACTCTTCATGAGTTGAAAGAATCTGCCATGGCTGCAGGTTTATGCCCTGGCGCCGGGATCGATCCCCTTGCTGATCGTGCACATGCTTTGGAAGTTGCTGGACAAATTTGGCTTGAGCGTGCCGCCGCAGTCGTGCAAGATAAAACAATCCCAATCGAAGCGGCGCAAATGCTTCTACAAGAAGGTCGTTCGTTACCGCTGCAGCTCAAAGAAGAATTGGAAGAACTGGGCGAGCGATGCGAGCTGTATTGCGTGTGTAGAAGCGCATACGATGCACTAAGAGCGATGATTTGTTGCGACAGATGTGATGGATGGTTCCACTACGAATGCATTGGCATGCAACCGCCTGCACCGGGAGAGGAGGACGCAGAAACAGAAAATGTCAAGTTTGCATGCCCTGACTGTTGCACTGCACAAGGTATACCGTACGTCCCGTTTAGGCCTTCTCCGAGGATCACGGACGAGGCAGCCGCGGTAGCACCACAGATAGTTGCGGTACCATCTCCAACCGCCGCGGCGGAGGAAACTGAAGCGACCGAAAATGCAAAGAGAAAACGAAAAGAGCCTACTCCTGCACCTGCGAGTAAAGGGTCGGGTCGCAGTAGACGACGAAAATAGAATGAAACGCATAATTTTAGAATGTATTACAAGTTTTAAGTTTTTGGATATTATCGTTAACCCGTTAATTAAACCCGAGATCTCTCTTCGGTAAGCGGCGTCCGACGAGTTTGCTCGCATCGAGCTCGGCGAGCAATAGCTGCTCATCCAGCAACTCTTCACAAACACCGTCGTCATCTTCATCGGCACATTCTATCGGTGACTTGCCTGTCATATGACGTTCAACGAGCAACTCCAAGTACCCTTGCCTAGCATAATTCGGTATGAGTCTCGACATATACACGCTTCTTAAAATGCGTTTCTCTTCATCCGTCAAGTCTCCATGAAATCCTTGGCGACGCTCTCTATCAGCTACTGCGTGCGACATCACCATGGCTGCCGCAACTGAAATATTCAAACTTTCTGTGAAACCATACATAGGTACGAACACCGCGCCATCTGCCATCGCCCGAGCTTCATCAGAGATGCCTTCGCGTTCGTTTCCGAAAATAACCGCCGTGGGAATGGTCCAATCGTAGTGCGAGAGCGGATACGCGCCCTCGAATTCTGTCGTCAGAATGCGATACCCCTTTTGTTTCGCCGACTTCAACGCATCGGTTGTGTTGGTGAATTTTTCAATATTTTGCCACTTCATCGCTCCGCCGCTCGTGCGTCCGCTCGCCTTGAAACTCAATCCTTCGCTCGAAATAATACTCACGCTCCCGATACCCAACGCCTCTGTCGAACGACACACCGCGAGCATATTCCCTATATCATAAATCCCTTCTAAAATCGGCATCAACGAGAACGTCCGACTATTCAATACATTTTCTAATCTCAACTTTCGATCCTCCGACAACAGCGGGCCGACAACGTCAAGCATGTCTTCGGTGCTACACGCCGCGCCGCGCTCAAACGCAAACCCATCCACGTAAGGAAACCTTTCGCCAGCCGACGACTCCGTCACCCCCATCCCACTCTTGCGCACCTTGACCAATCCATGAAACTCAACATCCGGCTGAAACCGTCGCGTCCGTCGACTCTCCTTGGCGCTCATCGTCGTCGTCGCGCCCGACGCCCGACGCCCCGACGTCCTCTGCACCTCATTCACCGCGCGCGGCGCCGTGCGCTTCACGCTCACGTCAATGTCCCCGACGTGCGCGGACATCGGGGCGTCGACGACGGTGTCCTCGTCGTCGCCGCCACCACCACCACCACCACCACCGCCGCCACCCGCGCGCGGCGACACCGCGGTGTCGCGCGCGCACCGACGACGCCGACACGGACGACGATGCGGTGCGGCGCGAATCGACACCCCGCGCGCGCCCCCGTGGGTGTCGTCACCACGACCACGACCGCGGCGACCGCGACGCGGCGTCAACGACGACGACGCGGACGACGACGCGTGCATCATGCCCTATCTATCCGCACCCGCGCACCGCGCACACCGCGCACCGTGAATGACGCCTTTGCGCGCGTCGCGAACCACACCAAAACCAAAACCAAAACCAAAACCAGACGACCACGATCGCGCGCGCGGCTCCGTGCGACAGACGTCGACGGACGGTGAAACATCGAGATGGCGACGTCGAAGGCGATGCGTGTGATGCGTGGGGGTGGTGCGATGGGACGCATCGCGCGACGGAGGACGACCAGGACGACGACCGAACGCGGTGGTCGTCGTCGTGCGTCAGCTGGAGGAGGATTGATGATGGTGTTGTTGTCTGTCGTGGCGCTTGGTATGGGTTTTGTCGTCGAAAACGCGCACGGGGGGAGGATGTTGACACAAGAACCGACGCGACGGTGGATGAATCATCTTCTCGTGTCGCATCCGGAGATGCAGTGCACGCAAATTCCCATGAAGCCGGTGGTGATTGGCGGCGACGGGGGCGGTATCGGGAAGAGCTTTGAGGATTTCTTGAGGGATTCGAACGCGGTGACGTTTGGGCCTGTGGATGAATTCGGTAATTCGGACGCGGAGCGATTGAGTGGATTGGATGATATCATCGTAGACATCATGGCGTGGGCGAAGAGACCGTTATATGAACCCGATGAGATGCCCGCGGCGTTGCAAGCGGATGTGGCGAAACATTTATGCGACATGTTTGCCAGGCAAGAAAAGTGGCTTCATCCGGATTTAACGTCGAATTCATTGAGTAAATCGAACGACGTTGGTCGATGGGGATGGAAAGACCCTTTAGCGATGTACTTGTTGCCGATTTGGCGGGATGTTTATGGGTCTTCGGTGACGTATATACACTTGGTGCGCGATCCTCGCACACTTCCGCTTGGCAACTTGCACGATAAAGAACGCGATTTGCAGCGCGCCTATTTCGGTAAAGATCGATGGGAAGCCCTTACAGCAAAGTTTGAGGAGGAATGGTCGCACTTAGAGCGACACTCGCAGATGTCAGGGGTTAAAAAGAGCGACGTTATTGACTTGCTTCGCACCACGGCGTACTGGACTTCAGTGAACTTCGAAATCGGTGCTCTTCTGCAAGGACCGTTGAAAAAGTTTGGCATGATTTTGCGTGCCGAGGACTTAGCACAGCCGGATATGGACCATTTCCGCGTGAGTAAAGAAACCGGCAAGACGCCTGAAAAGTATCAAGCAGCGCAAAAGCCAATACAGGCGCTCGCGTCTTTACTTGACCTTCCTCCCAGCATTTTCAACCAGCTCGCGGACTTCACGTACATCCGAGACAACTTGAAACGATTCACAGTGCACCGGTCCAAGTTCACCTATCGCGTGAATTCTCCTATCACCGATGTGCAAACGAGAATTGCCAAAAAGGCGCTCGAATTATATGGGTACGAAACGAGCTCCGCCGTGTTCGTACCAGATCATCCCGACACTGCTGGTGATCATGGCCATCGCGTGACGCCCGAAGGTGAACACATGCATGAAGAACACACATATACTCCGGATGAGTGGACCGCCCCACCCACGAAGGTTCTCAATGCCGACGACCACACCGAACATGTATTGGGCACGCAACTCAAGCCGACCAAGCGCATCGAGCTTGAGCGCCTGAAACACACTCCCGAAGAAACAGAGCAGAGTCGTGAGGTTTTAGCGCATCTCAAGCAGGCGCGTGAGAAAAATTTCATCTTAGAAAACGCCAAGGTTGGCGGAAAGTCGCTCAAGGAAATGATCGACAACTTGTAAAACTCACCGCGCGCCGCTCCCGGCCCTTGTAATTTCACATCCCAGTATATTATCTCTTTTGTGCATATCAAACCCGAAACCCATTGAGAACGTTGAAAGAATCACAACGTTCGTTGTGCTTTTCGCGCCCGAGAACGCGACGTGCACGCGCGCACCCGCGGACGACACGGGCATACGAACGCGCGTAGCGACGAGTGTTGTACACGCGCACGTGTTCGCCAATCTCGAGTGCCGCTATCGACGTCGTCATGGATGAGTTGGCGTACGCGATTGATGAGCTTTGTATTCTTCCCCCACCGGCGTTGAGCACGATCGGTACGTTGCGTCGCGTGCACCACACGCTGCACGCGCATGGGTGCGCTGGGATATCTACAGAACCTACAACGGATGCTTCAGCGCCAACAACGAGCGCTGATATCGCAAGGCTTCATGAAATATTCGACGCGTGCGTGACGCACGGCGCGCCGAGCGTCGTCGCGCACTACGTGGACGAAGTGTGCCGAAACGAGAGCTTCGTATCGGATGATGGCGTGGAGGCGTACTTGAGAGATGGTGAATGCGTTCTTGCGTGGACTATAAATGCGTTGAAGTCTGGTGAAGCGCGATTAGACGGAGCAAGTGGACGACCAAAGGATGCGCAAGTGTTGGCGATAGAAGACGCTATGCAAACGTTTGACGCTTTGCGGCGCGTGACAGAGACCTTAGGAGCGGATGTGAGTGGTAGAACCGCAAGCGATGTAGCGCCGCAGTTTAAACGATTGCAATCTGTGCGCGATGAGGTCGTATGTAGACAGCTCCAAGCAGAGGCACTGCTTTGGGCAGCAAACGAAGGTTTGAGTTCGGGCGCCGTTGGCGCCAGATTTGGAGGACCCGCGGCTTGGGCCGGGGCTGTTCAACGTCGAAGAGCGCTTGCTACCGAAAGTGGAGGCAATTCAAATGTGAGCACGTTTCTAGATGATCTCTTAGCCGGCGTTGGAGAGCACAAGCCAGCATACCCGTTCAAGACAGTCTCGGAAGCAGCGCGCTGCATCTTTGTTGATGGAAGCGCGTCTCCGACGGCATTGATTGCAAAGCGATGCCTTTTCTTGTACTTTTTACTTGACTCTGGATTGCCGCATGATGAAGCTCCGATGAGATACGCCACCCGCGCGCGCTTCAACCCAAGACTGTTTCAAGAAACTCGAGCCGCGGTGCTACTCGACGACTCAGCAAATGAAGCATCGTTGAATGAAGCGTGTTCTCTTCTTCCGCAAATAGCGCATCCACTCCTTCCAGTGAAATTCATCGGACACTTAGCAAAGTGTGGGCGTACGGCTACAGCCTTGACAGTTGCTCGAGCCCGAGCGCCGAACGCCGCGCATTTAGGTGCGCAAGATATTGAAACCATTTCCCTCGATGTGTCGATTCGTCTCGCATGCGGCCTCGTTGCTGAAGGCTTTCTCGCTGTACGAGACGCGTTCAAGGCGCTACCAGATTTGCACAAGTCGAGTTCTGGTAAGCTTTTGATAACGTTACTAGTGGATCATGGAGTTGAAAACTTATGCCTGGATGCGATCTTATCACTTCCATTTTATGGAGACATGGAAAACGTCTTGTTGAATCTTCTGTGGGAGCGCCGCGACACCATTCCAGTTGAGACAGGGGTGTATTATCTTTTGCACCGAGGTAGAGCGCTGGAATCTGCGGCGTTTTACAAGCGAGCAAAAGATGATGGTCGATTATCGGGTGAAAGAGCAAATAAACTCATCGAAATGTTGTGCGAAAGAATTCGGGACCTTCCGGTTTCGCAGAAAGCTGTCGTTCTTCCTTCAGCTGATGCTCAATTCGAGCCTAAAAAACTCACACGAGAAGTCGTTGTAGCAAAACCCAGCGAAAGTGACCTGGCACGAACGCCGTACGCGTTGCTTGAGGATAATATCCTCCAATTTGAAGCCATCATAAAAGGAAAGAATGACGCCGAAGGTGGAGCACTGCCATTCTTGAAGCCTCCGATTGAGCTTACTCAGAGTTTGCAAACTTCGACACTTGCGCAAGCGACCGCTGCATTAGCCTCTGCCTCCATAATTAGTAGCCCGAGGAGACCATTAACTTGGGTGAGACCTTACGAGTCCAAGGATACTGCTGAAAATCGAAGTCCAATGCAGTCAACTGCCCCGATTGCGAGGATCGTAGAGCCACAGTTATTCTCACCATTTGGTCGAAAGCCGACCGTTTCGGCACATGTGCCCGATAATGACACGCAGAGTGTTTCAAAAAGTCTGCTTTTTGGAGCGCCGCGCCCTTTGAAATCGGGCGGCTCGAGTTCATTTCCAGCGTTTATGACGCCAAAGAAAAACACGAGTCAGCTTCCCGGAAGCTCAAAAGAATGAGTCTAGCAGCGTAAACTTTAGAGATGTAGATAAAATTATTAGCGAATCCATTAAAAAGTACAAAGACTACAGTTCTAACAATGTTGATAAATGTACTCGCGAAAAGATCACTTCGTGAACGATGCAGCGAATTACTTCCATAGACGCCAGAACGCAAGCTCGTTACGGTGGTTTTCAGGTCCGAATGCAAACATGGCGGCTGGGAAGAATAAGACTGCCCAAAAAAAGCTACAAATAATGGTCCAACACACGAGAAACGAAAACTTGATGAAGAATGTAAGAATGCACAATGCGAGGAAACATCCAGAGAAGCACGTGGTCACCGCACCTGCGAGGACAGAAACGCCAAGTTGCGAAATCCCGTCTTGCATTCGTATGTCTCGTTTATCGGACGGAGAAGCGGTGTAAGCGTTCGCCAAGTGAACGACATAGTCACATGCAAAGCCTACAACAATAACTGAAGCGATTGACTCCGCACTTCCCAGGGACCAACCCATCATGGCACCAACACCAAGACCCAAAACTGAAGTTAAGATGCCACCAATCGTACACGTACATATGATGGCTATCAACCAATTGCGAGTTGAAAGTAACAACACCGCAAACACCATCGGAAACGTTATTTGAAACCCGCGGTAGACGTTTTGTAACAACGTACTTGCCGTGATGGAAAATAACCAAAAGATATTTCCAGAAGTTGCCTTGACTGAGCCAAGAGAGTCAGGCGCACCAACGGAATGAAGGCTGGCGTACGTTGTCCATGCACTCTGAACTTCCGCAAAGTCTTTAGGAGACTGAGGCAAACTCACTGATGACGTTGCTTGCATAAGTATGTATTTTGGCGCGATACGATTATCGGAGCAATCATTGGTGAAGAAACCAACGTGCGAAGGATATCGAGTCGTTGCAACCTTGTGATATTCACAAAGCTGTTGGTTGAACGCACTGCCAACGATTGGATTTGTCTTCGGATGATACTGCGTAGTACCATTCGTGTTGAGCCAATAATAGAATCCTTCGACAATTTGCCCCGAGCTGTCGGTTTCTGCAAGGATATTTAAAAGGTCAAACCCAGTGCCCACGAGAAGATTATTTCCACACGCGCTCACCAAACAACTTGCAGTCTTCAGTTCTTCATAAGTATCCATGATCCATGCTTGCGCGGCTGCAGTTGAAGGATCGAAGTCATCCGCGTAGTACAACTTACCGAGATCGCTGGGATCCCACTTATTCGCGCCGGACCTGTCCAATCCGCCCAATCCCCAGACGAGGCTCACTTTGATACTCGAAGTGTCACCGATACCATTGAAGACGTTCTTCGCGGATAAATCTTTGTATGCAGTATACATATGATTCGTAGGAAACCACTCTTCTGGCTCAGTCGGCAAGTCGAGACGCGTCCAGTAGTACACCCCAACAGAAAAAATAGCGCTAAAAGTGACAAGAATGACATACTTCATCTTGGTCTTCATAATTGACGTGTACGGGCCGCGGAAGAACCGTTCTATTCTTCTCCCTCGTGTCGTCTCCACTGTTGTTACTTTTAATTCAAGGCCTGGATCGTGGTAAGGTTCTATCGAAAGCCAAAACATGGCTCGCCAGCACTCTCGCCAACTTCTACGCGCAAACGAGCGCTCATAAATCACGATGAACGGTGGCAATACGAGCAGGTTAATCAAGAATAGTGTCACAAGAACGATAGCCGCAAATATACCAAATGAAATTAGCGGCAGCAAGGGCGTAAAGGCTGTAGCCAAAAACGCCGCGGCAGTGGTGAAGCTTGTGACAAAAATGGCATGCATCGAGCGCCGCATCGTATGCTTCAGTCTGGGAAGTAACGTCGCTGGCTCTCCAGCTTCGTGCAACTCATCTCCAGACTGTGCGTACGCATCTACGAACACAAACACATCGTCTGCACCAATGCCCAAAATCACAAACATGACCAGGATGTTGATCCACTGGAAAAATTCCACGCGAAACACAACTCTGAAGAAAAAGTAACCCACTGGAACGGCAAATATGGTCTCCAACATCGCCACTGATGCGATGAGCATCGAACGCGTGTGCACTGAGGTATAAATATATACCGACACAATGCACAAGATTGTCCAACTAAAATCTTTTGACGACAAAGAGCTCCACTCGTCGCGTTGTAATCCCAGTGACCACCACATCACTTTCAACGCCCCATCCGCCGTCGACTCGATCGCCTTCGTTTGATACGCGCTACGTATAAACGTCTCCTTCATCCCAAATCTAGTAAACAATTTCTCGTTCATCTCACTAAATACTCTGTCGCCGAGGAATAATTGAACTTCGCGGTGAATTTCTGGATTCTTGTACCCGTCCAACGGCACGCCGAGCATGTAAAACGACTGCACGTGATGTGCTTTCGGTTGAGCCGTGGTAAAGTCACTATCAAAAAGCAAGGCGGTCGAAGCGTCTGACTGGATCTCCAGAGAAATCATCGAATCTATATTTGCTTGTGAATCCACGTAAGCACCGTTGGCTCCGCTTTTTGCCGTAATCGTCGTAGTAGTAATATTCGTCGTCGTATCCAACGTCGCCGTAATATCATAAAATATCGTCAGCAAGCTATTCACCGTTGCCGTAATGTCACAATTCGTTTCCGACCCTGATTGCAAGATGCACACCATGCCAAATTCTTCATGCTCCAAAAGCGTGCGTTCTATTTCTAGCATTGCCTTTATTTTTGCCGGAGTCAACGCGTTCGAGTTCCCATCAATTGCTTCATAGACGAAATGTAACACTTGATCATCCGACTTCACCGAGCGCGTAGGAATAACTAAATGTTTTCCAGCCTTGGTTTCAGCCGCATCCAACATGTACGCCCCGCTCACCGTTTCATCCGTCCCCACGAGCCAGTCGTACGTGCCGCTCTCATTCATCTTAAACTGCAACAGCGCGCTCACCGTCATCGCCATTAACAGCGCCCAAACGACATAAAACATCAATCTCGGTTTCGCATAGCACACCTCCGCATACGCACTTAACGGATCCCGCCACCACCGTCTCGACGCGCCTCCGCCTTTGTCCTCCTCGCGCGCCCCGCGCCCCGCGCCGCCCGCGCCAACTTCCGCAAGTTCCCCGGCACCCACGACGCCATCCACCGTCTTCGCACCGCCGCGATGTCGCTCGAACGAATCATCCATACCGCGCACGAGTTCCCGTGCCGCACCACCCCGCGACATCGCGCGCGTTCACCCGCGCGCGCGTCGGAAGCTCGCACCCACGCACCCACGCCCGCGACACCGCGCGTGGCGACGACTGTCTACGACGACGACGGCGCGACGACCGACGACGACGCTCGCGCACCCGCGCACGCACGCACGCACGCACGCACTCGACGACTCTCGACGACCGGCGGCGGCGACGACGACTGCGGCACGCCACGCCCACGCCGACGGGCGCGGATAAAAATATTCCCACGCGAAGTCGCGAAAGTCGCGAAACGTCGCGCGCGACGTGGGTGGTCGGTCGTCGTCGTCGTACTCACCGCCGTGTACGTCTATCTATGTGTTACGCGTGTGCCGCACACGCGTAACACATAGACGTACACGGCGGTGAGTACACGCACACGGTGTGCGTGTGCGCGTGTGCGTGCGTATGCGAGTATGCGACATCCACATATATGTATACGGGCGCACCGTCTCTAGTATATGGGTTCTGATCGTCCTGGTCGTCCCTGGTCGTCCCTGATCGTCCCTGATGGTCCCTGATCGTCCCTGAGTACGGAGGACACGCACGACGACGAACGAGGCCCCGCGGCGGCACTCGACGACTGTCGACGAGGACGATGCGGACGAGGACGATGCGGACGCGTGTGTGGTGACGACGACGACGACGAGGACGAGGATGGGTGATAGTGATGACCGCCACGTGGCGATGGAGTCAACACGTAGGCGACGACGAGGCGGACGACGACGTGGACGTCACGGCGACGACGACGAGGACGACGACGACGACGACGGTGGCGCAACGAGAATGCACATGCACATTGACGAGGTTGGGGAGACGACGATGACGCGAGCGGTGGCGAGATTATTCACGGATGATGACGACGAGGAGGAGGATAATGGACGTAGACGTGTGTATGGTGATCGTGGTGTTGATAGCGAAGGGTCGAGCGCGGGTGAAGGGGAATACGAGGACGACGGACCGCGCGCCGGGGACGTGGTTGCATTCTTTGCGCCGCCGAGCGCCGGGACGGCGTTGGGACGACGACGCACGGGTGAATTACGGGCGTATAGCGCTCGAGGCGTGCATGGAGAAGTTGTGCGCGGTAATGCTCGACCGGTGATACGAGACTCGAAGGATGTGCCCGTGTTTTTACCGTCACCGTCGCCGCCATTAAAGGATCGAGACGACGAGGACGAGGACGCGCGGCTGGGTGTCGAGGACGCGTCGACGCAGCTCGAGGTATTGCGGTTTGGCAAGTACTATGGTTTTCGCTCGCACGCGGCGGGAGGGAAATTACTCCAAGCTCGACGACGGTTGGATAGCAGACTTTGTTTCTTCAATTTTAACTTTGGCGTGTGCGAACAGTGGGCTCTCGTGGGTGTCGAACACGCGGCGCGCTTTGGACGCGTGTTGACGTTTCGAAATAGACGCTTGCAAGCGGTGACGATGCATGTCGTCGTGAAGAATGTGTCTAGAAACCTCCTGCCCATGTACGCTACGGAAACAGTGGACAATTATGAGGATGAGCTCGAGCACATCGAGCGCGCGACGTCGACGCCGCGCCGACAACGCACGATGCGACGTCTCGCGCCGCCGCCGGGCGAATCGCCGCCAGTCGCACCGAGTACGTCGTCCATGTACGACGTCATGTCGACACATCTTATCAGTGAGTGGTCCGAAAAGCTAAGCGCGGAGGTTCAAGTCAGGCGAAGTGTTGAACATGAGCTCGGAGCGTTGAGGGACGATTTACAGCGAGTGTACGAAGGGACGATGATTGAAGTGCATTCGATGCAAACTATACTGAACGATTTCAAGGCAAAAAGCGCGGTGCATCTGAATGCTCAAGGTAAAGCGAGCGTGCGTGCCGTTCAAGAAAAAGCAGTGCAACGAATATCAAAATCATCCGCAAGAATGCAACGAAATTTTAGCTTTAGGCACTGGAAAGCGTACACGCAACGGGCGCGCATGGAGCGTATGTCTGTCGTTCGTTTTATGATTCGCAAGGATGGTCGTCAAATCAATTTAGTTTTCGCGGCATGGAAACGCATGGCACAATACCTAGCAAGTATTCGGAGGAAAGACGTGTACGCGCGTGCACGGAATAGAACCCGTCGCCTGAATCGCTGCTTTCTTATTTGGCGCAAGGCTGCGTCTCGATACAAGGCTGCGTGCCGAATAGCCGAACGAGCGCACAAACTCGGCGTTGCTGAAAAGGAACGCGAGCTCAAGCTGAAGATTTTTTGCACGTGGCGCCTGTTGACGAAAACGAATTTCCACGTCACGGCTTTCAGGGAACGAATTGTGGGAAGAATTCGCAATCAACTGGTTGTCAAGGCTTTCCACTCGTGGCGGCGCAACGCGCGCGTCCAACGCGTGCACAAGCTCGCCGTGAACAGATTTTTCAGCAAGACAGATCGTCGCATAGTTCACAAGTATTTTCATACGTGGATCAATACTGTTCACAACACAAAGGTTTTAACGCGTCGGCTGCTGCGCGTTTTCAAGATCTGGGATAACCGCACAGCGTATGCTGCGTTGAACACGTGGCGCGAAATGGTGCGCGAGCGTCGCTCTCAGAAAACAAGACTGATTTCGATTATTTCTCGAATACGCAATGTGAAAGTACGGAGCGCATGGGATAAATGGGTTCAAGCAACAGCTCAAGCCCGCCACGTGGTTTTCACTGATGCGTCGGTGCGGCATATATTAGGGAGACTCACCGTGCGCAGACTCTTCGTCAAGTGGAAAATGCTCTCTCAAGCGGAACACGAGGAAGACAAAAGACGTATTATCAGCCATGGCTTCACCGTCTTGAATCGCGCTTTCATTCGCTGGAAAGTTGTGCTGCGCATGAAGGAGGACATGAAGCGAATGATTACCACTAAACGAGTAACCAACAACCTCTTTCTGGACTGGCATTGGTCTGTTTTCGGCGAAGAGTTTACACGACTCTTCGCGAAAGCGGGCATCGAAATCCGTGACGATTTGTCAGGTAGCACAAGCTAGTACCATTCACCCGAGGGACATTCGCCATCAAAACTACTGTGGTCTCCTCCCAAACCGCGTAGAATACTCGAATGAAAGATTACGTCAACGTGCTCCGCGACGACGTCGAATCCGCCTCGGGCGATTGCGATGAACGCGTAGGCTGTAATAATATCATGCATGCGCGATGTAGTACACTTGGTTGCCCAATAACGTGCCTTAAACTGTCCCAGTCGATACGAGCGACGCCGCGCGGCACGCGACGGAGGACGCGTCATTCGAAATTTTAATTTTCAACGAGAACCATATGAAATGGCAGGACGATACGAAACGGAAGGAAGATATGAAAAAGAAAGCTTATGCGGATTGGGTGTTCAGAGCCACGGGTCGATACCCGGTCGGGTACGAAGCGCCGGCTTCGACGTAGTGGGTTGTAAGACGCAAAAATGAGAAAACGCGCGCGGTTTGTCGCTTAGATTGATTATTGATGTTACACGCGCGCGCGAAAGAGCGGGATGGGAAAAGAGAGAGAGAGAGAGACGCGGCTGGACGTCCAGAACGCCATGAGTGGAATGTACAAATCCGGCGCGTTGATATCGTTGCGCGGTGTTTTGTACTCCGTGCCTCCCGCCACGCTCTCGGACAACTAACGCTTCTTCTTGCCGACGTCTTCGCCGAAAGGTTTTTCATTCGCCAACATGCTCATCATCAACCAAAGCGGTACTATTAAGTACGGAGCATAAATTGCGATCAACGCAACTCGTTGTTTTTCACTCTTAAACGTCTCATCTTCCCATATGTACTGCAGAATTGGTACCAACGTCGTCGCCGTGTGCGCACCGTACGCGATGCAATACCCACGAATCCAATTCTTCCTCCCCATGAGCGCCTTCACCGCGACGAAAAAGAACGGCAATTGAAACAACAACTCGCACGCCACGAGTCCTCGCAACCACGGCGGTTGGTTCGCCATGAGCACGTCGTTATTCGTCGCGATGTGCCACTCCAGCGCTTTGCGCGCAAACGCGGGCACGAGCGCGCGCGGGAGCACGACTTGCGAGTCAATCATCATCGTCGCCGGAATGTGCGTTATAAAGTACGCGAGAAATATCGCGCGCGTTCGTTCGCCGATCGCCATCTTCGCGTCTATGCGTCAATGAGTGCCGGTGACGGTGCGTGACACCTGCGCACGTCGTCGACCACGTCACCGGTGACGCGCCTCACACGCACGCGCGCCTCGCTTTCGAACGCAGTGATTGCACGCCATCGCGCACAATGTCCGCGGTGTCGCTAAACGTACACACGAATGGGTTCTTACCCGTGCGCGCGTCCATCGCGCGCGCGAGCCCGGCGCGAGGGCTCGCGACGGCGTCGACGATGACGAAGATGGTGCCGAGAGCAGCGGTCACCGCGAACGCGAACGAGGATGCGAGCGAAGAAAAGATTGAGAAACCGGCGAGAACGATGACGAGACGACCGTTGATTGTGCTCCCGGGCATTGCGGCGAGCGTGGTCGCGGGACGTGCGAATGCGGATGGAGAGTTTGCGAGCGACGCGGCGATGGCGTTGTTGAACCGTACGGGTGAAGTGGCGTTTACGGACGAGGAATGGCAAAAGAAGCTCGATCCGTTCACGTACAAGGTATTGCGTAAGGAAGCGACGGAACGACCATTCTCGTCACCGTTGAATACGGAAAAACGCGTGGGACGATTTGTGTGTGCGGGTTGTGGGAGCCCGTTGTTTGACTCGTCGACAAAGTATGACTCGGGTACGGGATGGCCGAGTTTCTTCCAGCCGCTTCCGCAAGCCGTGACGGAGGTGCCGGATTATTCCATCGTGTTCTTACCGAGAACCGAGGTACGATGCAAGACATGTCAAGGACACTTGGGGCACGTCTTTGAAGACGGACCAAAGCCAACCGGTTTGCGTTATTGCATGAACGGCGCAGCCATGGCGTTTGAGCCAGCCGCGGCATAGAATAAAGCATTGCATATTTTACATTGTTATTGAAGTCTTTTCATCTAAAGTACATCATCTAACGTCATCTAAAGTACATTTGTTCTTGTCTACCCATTTGAACCAATCTCTCCACACGCCACTAACCGATAAAGTGCGACGGTTACCGAGCACGACGAGGCCGCGTTTGGATCGCGTAATACCAACATTTAATCTTCTTGGATCGGCGACGAATCCAATCTCCCCGCGTGTGTTACTTCGAACCGTGCACAAAATAATCATTTCTTTTTCACGACCTTGAAATCCGTCGACAGAGCGAATTTCAAGCTCATCCATTTTATCCTCTTCACTGTAGTCCAAGTAATTTCGTTTTTGATCGCCGCGCGACGATGGAAACACCTTTGCATACTCCTCTTGCAATAAGCGGACTTGTGCGGCGTATGGCGAGATTATACCTATATCGCCAAGACCGGCTAGGTCACCTGAATCGATGAGTTTCTTGACAATCGCAATCGCAGCTTCTGCTTCTTGTGCGTTGTACAAACTGTTGCCATCTGGCGCTCGACTTTCCGACGCAGCAATTTCGACAAACGCCACCGGAACATCTTTCTCGGGCCAGTTTAAACCAGACACGAGAGGACGATCTTTTGGCGTCGGCACGGAACCAACTCGTCCTTCATAAAACGCCAACGACGGAAACTCGGCGATTTTAGGATGCATGCGATACTGCTGATCAAGCAAACACACCTCGACTCCGAGCCTCTCCATGCGCTCAAATAATGAAACTTGAAGACCAGCATCCGACGCCGCACGAGAGACCACCGTGGGAGGGAGCTGCTTAGAGTCTCCTACCAGTACGGCTGTTAATGCCTTCGTTACAGGAATCAATGCCCCTGGCTCGGTGCATTGCGTCGCCTCATCGACAACGGCGACGGGAAATATAAGCTCTGAGAGTAATTCGTCGCCGGCACCGACAGTTGTCGCGCAAACGACATCAACTGATTTTAAAATACTCTTTGCCGCCGTAAGTTCGAGCTGCGTCGCCTGTTTCCGAAGGCGCGCGAATTCTTTGCCCGATTTTCCGCGAATCGATTCGCGAATACTCGCCGCTTGACGTCCCAAAGGATGCAACGCTATTTGAGCATCTAGCGTCAGTTGCTGCAACCAGGGTTGCACCTTTGCAGGTGCACCCAATCGAACGATTCTCAAAGGTTTACCATTGACGATAAAAGATTCTTTGGCCAAACCTTCAAGAATATTGTCAACCGCAACGTTCGATGCCGCAGAGGCGAGCACAGTTGGTCCATTCCTACGTCTGCCTTGAGCATCTGCCAAATGCACGGCGGCTCCAATGTAAGCAATCAAGGTTCGCGTCTTACCAGTTCCGGGAGGTCCTTGCCAAATGGAAAGCGTTTGACTCAGCGCACTCTTTACCGCGACGCGCTGGCTCGGATTTAATGGATCTCGTACCTCCTTTATCGCCGCTTGAAGGCTCGTCTTGTTTGTCTTTCCTGCCCACGCTGGCGGCGTGTTGGCCAACTCTTCGAGCGTGCCGTTTTCATCAGGCACCCCGAGAAGTGAGCGTTGCAACGTCGCATATGCCGTAGTGCTTTTCCGTTCGCCACGCACCATAGACACTCCAGGCATACCTCCAGGCTCGGAAAACGCAACAAGCGCTTCGAGCGAGCGGTCGTGTGCCACTGTATTCGCGGTTAAATCGAGTCTCCACCTCGAGCCATCTTCAATCAGACGGGCGAGATCATCTTCGTGCACGGAAAGCGTGAGAAAATGCATCGATCTGAGGGCAATCACACCTGTGATTCCATTTGTAGCATCGTGAATAGTACCTTCGCTCAGTGTCACCATGTCACCGGTCGTGAAGCGATGATACGGCAATTCTTGCCCGAGCGGCGAGTATTCAGGACCTTTTGTCAGAGGTATAGTCAAACGCACGAGCGCATCTCGCTGAAGCACGCCCTCGTATCTCGCTCGCATACGCAAGATGGCGTAACCTTCTTCGATGAGCTTATCGAGCGTCCATGTGTTCAAACGCTTTTCAGCGAGTTCCATTTCCTCTTCGAGTTCACATTTCAACGCCTTGGCGAATCGCTCTCGATGCGCGGCGTAGCCGAGACGCAATGCCGCACGATTCGAACCGCGCCCCCGTGTCGTGCTTGAAGATTTTCCACCCATACCTGGAGCCCCCGGATCGAGCAAGTGTGCATAACTTGCGCCGCCACCGCCGCCGTTCCCAGTCGCGCCCAAACGCGCCCATAGTTTCTCTCGCTCTTCTGCAGCCTTTGTAGGGTCTCTCGACGCCGATTTCGTGTACTTGACCGTCGTGCTCGCCTCTTCAGGTTCACTTCCGAGATCACGAACCGAACGTCGCTTCACCACCGCACCCGCTCTCGCTCGCGCGCCTTCTCCGAGCCCGCGCTGTTCGTCCCGGCGCGACGTCGGCGTCGGCTGCGCAGTCTTCCCCTTCGACGACCCCGAAGCCTTCTTACCGTGTCCACCGCTTGCACCACCACCACTCTTAGCATTTTCCTCCCTCCGCCGTTCACGCGCCGCGCGTCGTTCATCCCCTCTCGCGCTCCCGAACGCCCCGACGACGACGACGACGCTGGTGCATCGTTTTCCTCCCAGCCTCCCCGTCGTCGTCCTCGTCCTCGTCGTCAGCGACGCCCACCGCGTGGTGACACCGCGCGACGACACCGCCGTCGTCGCCGTCGCCATCCCCGTCGCCGTCCAAGTCGCCAAAGTCGTCGCACGACGACCGCGCACTGCCGCGCGCCCGTCACCCACGACCGCGTTTCAAACTCGATTAACCGTCCACTCGTGCGGGGATGGTTCCATCCGCGGACGATTCACGCACCTCGGCGCGTATCACGTATTCAAAACGAGACCATCAGACCATCTGCGCGATGGTCCGTGTGTGAAAGTATCACACGCGGCGGCGGTTAGGCGTGGAATGGACGCATGGATTGACGAACCAACCGCGCGAATGGGGTGGTTGACTGGTCAGTGCGCGACGACGACGAAGACGACGACGACGGATGATGATGATGATGTCGACGCAACGCATGGTGACGCCGGGCGGCGCGATGACGGCGACACGGGGGACGACGAGGACGAGGACGGTGTGTAAGGCGGCGAGGGACGAAAAGATGCCGAGGTTTTCCACGCACGCGCGAGGAACGTCATGGATGGCGACGACGGCGAGGGGTGATGCGCGTTCGCGAGCGAGCGTGAGGACACGAAAATATGTGTGCGCGCGTGTGCGATTGAGTGCGGGTGATGCGGAGACGAGTGAGGATGTTGAGGGCGCGCGAGCGACGCGGGAGACGACGCGTCGGTGGGGTAAACCCGCGGCGGCGTGCGCGCTCGTCATCGGTGCGTGTGCGTTGACGGCGATGGTGATGCCGGAAAGTGCGCTTGCTGCGAAGTCTGCTGCGGTTGCAAAGGCTGCGGCGAGCAACGAGAGTATGTTGACCAAAGTTTTAGGGTTCGTGATGCATTTGGACAAGCACCTCGCAGAATTGTTTGCGTCGCAAGGAAAGATGGCGTACGGCATCTTATTTGCGATTATTTTCGCCGAGACTGGGTTTGTGGTCACGCCGTTCCTTCCGGGTGATTCATTGTTGTTTGCCACTGGTGCGCTCGGCGCATTAGGGGTGGTAAACTTCCCGTTGACTGTGGGCTTATTGTTCGCCGCGGCGGTGCTCGGAGACACGGTGAATTATTCCATCGGCTCTTACGTGGGCAAGTCATTCATGGAGACGCACCCAAAATTATTCCCACCAGAATATATCGAGAAGACGAAGAACTTTTACGAAAAGTATGGCGGCAAAACCGTCGTACTCGCCCGTTTCTTTGTGATTGTTCGTACATTCGCACCTTTTGTCGCCGGCGTGGCAAATATGAACTACGCCAAATTTATCACGTACAACTTTGTGGGTGCGGCTATTTGGATTCTTAGCTTTATGGGCATTGGTTTCTTCTTTGGTGCCATGCCTGCAGTTCAAGAGAACTTTGCGCTCGCCGTTGCCGGCATCATTGTGCTGTCCTTGGTACCCGTATTCATCGAGGTGGTTCAACACATGCGAGGCGGTGGCTCGGGCAACGACAAAGTAGCGACGGCTTGATTAATACCGTAGATGTTTCAATATTACTATTACAACTTTGTTTACTTAAAATGAATGTTTAATCTAATAATGTTTAATCTCATCTACACACGCGTGCCAACCATTTGGCGCTGCAATTGCTGCTATCTATCGTTCTGTCGTATGTGCCTCCTGTGCGTTCGCGAATTCACTCAGCTCGCGCGCATTCTCAACATCGCCTTCCGCGTCTACGTCATCCCCGGGTTGATAATTGTGAGTGATGGCGACGAGCAATGATACCTCTTTGGGGGCATACGTCCAGCCACGTCTATGTGCGTGCATGCACAAAATGCCCAACGACAACACTTGAATAATCTGATAAAAAGCCGGCACACCAGCCGCCCGTCCAACTACATCGCACGACGACCCTGAAGCACAAGATGCGTCGTCATCAAACGAACTTAAAATTACGGCCAATGCTATGGCGGTGTTTTGATAACACACTTCGATCGCCACCGCAAGCACCTGAGGCATCTCGAGCTTTGCGTAGACGGCAAATTTCATAGACAACAACAGACCCAAAACGCACGGAATGATGAGCCCAATGTAAAAGCTAAAGTCCTGTTCCCAAATCGGCGTCGATGAGTTTGAAGAAAAAAAGAATCCAAGTAACACGAGTAATATTCCGCATATGTTTCCACCTAAATTCAGCATTGGTCTCATTTTGGCAAACCGCGTGCCAACGAACAATCCACCGACAATTCCGAAAATCACCACGCCAATG
>JACLAB010002210.1_pt1 | contig 24867 bp, 10 predicted proteins | sample 8027921 | NCBI WGS metagenome assembly JACLAB01 (sample SAMN15725117, study PRJNA655200) | protist metagenome | isolation source: fluorescence activated cell sorting (FACS) single amplified genomes of... | place: USA: West Boothbay Harbor, Gulf of Maine | collected 2000-07-19
GAGGTTCAGCGGTGCCACAGCCTCCGGTGTCTCCAATTCCAGAAAACGCGGTGAAAAATAGTGGTGCATTAGATATTACCAACGCAGGCGGTGGTTCGAAACTTGCAAAATTACGTTGGCAATCCGCGGTGAAAGACATCGCGCAGAAGAAAGAATTGAACATGCTGAAATGGGGGTCCGTGTTGACGCAAGTCAGCACCCAAACTCGAGTCAATTCCATGCAACGTAAACTCTCGCAATTGAACAAGAAACTCACTGAAACGCTTTCAGGGAAAGGTGCTCGAGAAGATGATAAGAACATCTTGTTTGGTTTCGAACGCGGGGACGAGATGGCTTACGAGCACAAAGACGATTCGTTGACGAAAGTTTCCGCGATGATTTGGTTAGCGGTGATCACTGGGTTTATTGCTTCACTTTCCGACGTGCTCGTGGGTTCCATCGACGGCGCCGCGCATCAATGGGGTGTACCCATGGCGTTCATTGCAACGATCGTGTTACCATTGGTTGGTTGTGCGGCTGAAATCACCGCGGCGGTGATGTTTGCGAGAAAGAACAAGATGGACATTTCCATCGGCGTTGCAATCGGAAGCTCCACGCAGTTTGCTTTACTCGTCATTCCAGTCACCGTTTTGATCGGATGGATGATCTCTGTCCCGATGAACTTAGATTTTGGTTTATTTGAATCCGCGAGCTTATTAGTCGTCGTTTTAGTCGTCAACGCAAACGTCGTAGACGGCACGTCGAATTGGTTAAAAGGCGCCATGTTGTTGTGCGCGTACGCGTGTTTAGCAACCTCCATATGGTTTCAGAAGTTCTAGTTGTGGAAACATTATCATGATCATATAGCGTTAATATCTTTGGTTGTTTTACATTACAATTTGTATTATATTACTTTCTGCTCTTACTCTTTTTACTCTCTCTCTCTCTCTCTCTCTCTCTCTCGTTCTCATCTATATTTTACATTCTTTTTTGCTTCGCGTCCATGAGATATTCTTGCGGGATATTCTCCAACGGTGCCGTCTCCAATAAGTAATCGAGAACTTGAATCTGCATTTGCTTCGCAGTCGACCCGTCGGACGCGTTCTTCATCGCCTCGGCGATATCCTCTTCCTGAAACCCCCACTTGGCGAGCGTTTTCGTCGCCTTTGCCTTCGCCTCCTCTGGCGTTTCGTTCTTCACTGGTTGCGGTTTCGGTTTCGGTTTCGGTTTCGGCGTAGATTGTACTTTCGGCGCCGGCGGAGGCGGTGGTGCTCGTCTCGCCGGTGGGTTATTCGGTTTCGTTGGTTTCGGCTTACTCTCTACGCTTCCCATCGTCGATTGCGCCGACGCCGCCGGAGCGCTCGCGTTCACGTACTCTTCCTCGACTTCCTCCTCCTCCTCGTCCTCCCAATACTCCTCCTCTTCCTCTTCCTCCCAGTTCTCCTCTTCGTATTTCACGTAATTCTGCGCCCTTCTCTGTTTCCTCTCCTCCGCCAAAATCTCCAGCACGTTTTGCGCGCCGCTTTTCCTCTTCGCCTTGGTCGTGTTGAACATTTGCGACGGTTTATACATCGTATCCGCGTCTTCAAAGTACGACTCGTCGAACGAGCCGTAGTTCGCCCAGTCTTGGCTGAATCCACCACCACTTCCTCCGGAACCTCCTCCTCGGTCTCCCGAACCTCCTTTTTTCTTCGTCGTTTTCTTCGCTCTGGGAACGATGGATTCAAATCGTTTTATCGTCCTTCTCCTCCCCGAGAAGCATTCATCATTCATCGCGGTGCAGGCAGAGGAAGACGCCGTCTTCAGCGAGAATGCAAACATGTTCGCGCGCGCGTGTTATTATGTACCAAACGCGTATCTGTGTGCGCGCGTGTTTCTGCGTTTATCAACAGAGAGGAGGAAACAACAGGAGCGCGCAAAGTGCAGAGAGAGAGAGATACGATGGGGGAGATATTAATGATCTCTCGATGGATAATCTTTCTCCGGTGTTTTTGCTTTGGTGTAAAAAATCTCTCTCAAATTTTTGAATAGAGAAACTCTCCGCGTTGACTGTCCCGCCCCAGAAAACGACCATAATTACGAGGCAAAAGAGTGCAACAGGTGGTCAAACACCGAGAACATCATCGAGAGAACAAAAAGAAGAGAAGAACAAAAAAGGAAGGAAAAAAAGAAGGAAAATCACACAACGAACGTTTTTAGTATTCGACACATCATCTTTCACACCCCCCAACAGACACACGAGTTCTTTCAACAAAGAGACTCTTTGACTTTGTTTTGCGAAACGAAGAAGGAGAGAGAGACCGCGCGTGATTTAAAAGAAGTGCACGTATATATATATTCAGCTTTGCAAAAGAGAGACTGCGCTTTGTCATCAAAAACACAACAAAATCATAATCAGCACATTTTTGAAAATCCAAGGGGAGAGAGATGAGCAACACTGCGAAAGAGACGACGACGACCGGCAATAATAGTAACAAAGAGTTTAAGAAGAAAGAAGAGAAAACGATGGAAATGGTGAAATCAAAAGCGAACAAGATTATTGACGACGACGACGATAAAGAAGAAGAGGATGACCTCCCGAAACCTCCGCAATTGAAACCGAAAATGTTCATCGCCCCGATCGTCCTCATGGGAAGCAAACGCTTAGGCATCGATTGGAACGACGAAGAGACCAAGACGAAAATCCGGATGGCGTTTACAATTTCCGTGACCTTATGTTACGTAGTCATCTTCTACATGTACAAGCAAGTGAAAAGGAAGGAGAAAAAATTGAGCGAAGATACCGTGGAGGTTACGGCGAAGGACCCGTACAACAACGGCGAGGAGAAGAAGGAGACGTTGACGTATTTCGAACACGATTTGAGAGAGGTGAAGAAAGCGGGGACGAGCCAGGCGTTCGGGTTTTTGATGACGTCGGTGTTGCATTTTTATTTCAAGTTGAATCCGCCTATCGTGTTGCAATCGATCATGTTGCCGCTGAACATGATGGAGACGCCGGCGTTTCAAGTGCACGTGCTCGGAAAAGACGGGAGTTCGAATAAAAAGTTGCAAAGGCCGTGGATGCCGGAGGAGAAACCGAACCCGTTCGCGGATTTGGCGAAAGTGATGAGTCCGCCTCCTGCGGAAAAGAAGAAGTCGGAGAAGGAGGCGAAGAAGAACGGGGAGAAGGAGGACGCAAAGAGGAAATAATACTATATATATTAAAGAGAGAGAGAGAGAGAGAGAGAGAGAGAAAAAGAAAGAAGGAGAGCGAGCGAGGGAGATTTATTTGTATATAACATACTCACTATATTTTACTTAGTAACAATAAGAATGCCTATCGAAACACCTATCGAAACTCATCCCCGTCGATGTCAAAATCGAAAGTTTTAAAAGCTTTACTCAGCTGTCTATCAGGATATCGAGCAAAATCTCGCATTAAGATTCCAACGCCTTTTTGCCCGATATGATTCATATTATTACCCATCATTTCGTCTTCGCTGCATCCGATGAGTTCGATGGCCACCGTGGCGTCTATTTTTGTCGCAACCTCGCGAAAGCACAGTTTTGCGTGCGCTTGCGCCAGTCGAATGGATGATTCCAACGCGCGCACGGTCGCTCGTCCTAATTCCACTCTGTTTTCTGCGACTTGCCTGCGTCTATTTTGGTAGTGCGCGGAGAGCATTCTTTCCGCGTCTTCGTCCAACGTTGGTTCAAATCGCGATTTGACAAATTTGATGTATTTTTTCACGCGCGAAAAGCTCCAAAGAGCGGTGGATTCGTCAAAAAATTCGACATCTTCGGCGGTTTCCTTTTCATCGTCCTCGTCGGAATCTGAGAGTTGATCGTCACCGAATCCTTTTTGACTATAACTTCGGTAGCGATTTTTGTCATTTGCGGGAACGTACAGTTCTCGATTGTTTATGTTTATGTTGTTGGCGTTCCCCGCGTTTTGACTCGCGCGCCATCCGTCAAAGGAGAACGGTTTCTTTTGCGCCGATGCGGACAGCTTTAACCGCTTATTAATGGTACCGTTGTTATTGTTATCATCCACTTCTCCGAGTATGTGCGACGCGACGCGCTCGTCCCACTCTGGATCTCTGGCATCTCTCAGGACTAAAACGACATCAAATCGAGAAAGCAACGGGGGCGCCAAACCGGTATTCACCGCTAAACTCTCTCGATCGTCAAACGTGCCTCTTCTAGGATTCGTCGCCGCAATAACGCTCGTTCGCGAATTCAACGTGGCAATAATTCCAGCTTTTGCAACCGATAACGTTTGCTGTTCCATGGCTTCGTGAATCGTGGCCCGCTCGTGTTCGCGAATACCGTCGAATTCATCTACGCAACACGTGCCTTTATCGGCGAGGACGAGCGCGCCAGCTTCGAGACCCCACTCGCCGGTGGTGGCGTCTTTAACGGCAGCACACGTTAACCCAGCAGCAGTTGAACCGCAACCGGTGGTAAACACGGACCGTTTCGCTAATCGACACGCGGTTTTTAGCAACTGCGATTTACCTATACCCGGATCGCCGACGTATAATAAGTGCACCTCGCCTCTCACTTTCGTTTTCGTCTTGACATCCTCTCGAGCGACGCCACCGACTAAGGCGAGCACCATGGCTAACTTCGCTCCAGCCATACCAAATACTCGCGGGCAACACGATTTCAATATGATATCCCTCGCTCGCAACGGATACTTTTGAGCGCTCGTCGATTGCCAAAACTTCTCGAACGACGCCTTCATCTCTTCGTACTCTTGGTCGTCCTCGACGTCGTTCGTTTTCCGGTCGCCGGCGTTTCCTTCCTCGTCATCAACGCTCAAAACGGTGAGTGAGTTACAATGCGCGACGAGCTCTATTTCACACCTTCTATCCCGACTGGCTTTCAACCATCGTCGACGAATCACGACGGACATGAGGAGTTCGTCGCCGCACTTGACAGCGTCCACGAGGTCGTCTTTTAGGACGACGAGCAAATGTTTTTGCGCACCGCCTAAATTCGCTTTAGAGCGTAAACCAATCGCTCGCAATTCATCGTCGGAATCAACGTCGTCGTTTTCTGAGTCGTCTTCGGGGAAGTATTTGCGTGCTATTCGTCCCGGTCGAGCGGAGGCGTCGTTCCCCGAATGCGCTAATTTTTGCGCGTCCGCCTCGAATCCATCATCGTCGCCGTCCGAATCGCTTTCTTCCTCATCTTCCTCATCTTCCTCGTCTTCGCATATTTGCACGCAAATCTCTTGATAATCTCTCGCCACCGGCATTGTGCATTCCACTCGACGAAACGTTCGATTCGTGCACGCTTTCGTTTTCTTACTCAATCTCTCAGAGTCTGCGGCGCTGTACTTCTCCATCTCCGCCGCGCTCGGACACTCCTCCGGCATCGTCGGTTCTGGCCTCCCATCCTCCAAATTCCTCGGCAACAAAAACCGGTGACCGCATTTCGCGCACTCGTACAGCGTGTCGCTCTCGAACGTCTTCGTCAACCCAACTCTGGTCACTTTCGCCTTCATCGTCCACATGCGACCGGCGTGTTCGTTCTTGACGTACCTGGAAATGTTCAAACTCGGAAAGGAGCTTTTGAACCGTTCAAAGTCCACGCGAACGCGAACGGTTTGTTTCACCTTGTGCCTTCGCGCGAATTCTTTCATTTTCTCGTCGATGTCTTCCTCTCCTTCAAAATCATCTCCTCCGCCTCTTCGCTTCTCCGCTTCCAACTCCCTCCTCAAATCCTCCACCATTCGCACTCTTACAATCTCCTGCGCCGCTCTCGCCGCTTCGTCCAAAACCCCCATAGACGTCGTCGGTCGCGCTAACACCGCGTTCGCTAACTGCGGCAACGCGTGTGCGAATTCAATCGCGCACACGTGGATGGAATGCGGCGTCCGAGTGTCCGAATGTTTTAAAATCTGTCGCAACGCCTCGAGGTGATGTTGGACGAGAAATTGTTCGAATCTCTCCGCGAGTGTTTTCGGTGCTGGTTGTTTCGATGCGTGCAAAGCGAAACCAGACGCAGGAGGAGTCGCTGCTACCATTCTTCTTCCTCTTTTTACGACGCAGCAAAAGGAGTATTCCTGCGCATTGTAAACAATAAGGAGAGCGTTTTTGAAGAGATTTTTACTTTTAACACTTGAGTAAAACTGAGGCAAATTTTGAATTTTCAGCGCGGAGTATGAATACGATGACAATGACAACGATGATGTTTTGGTTTCTAATTCGCGCAGTCGAGATGATTTCTCTCTCTCACTTTCTCTCTCTCTTATTCTCTGTCCTAAATTTAGCTAAAACCAAACCCAAAGCAGCACTCGCTGATGGCTTTGACCAGTTTCTCTTTCGTCTCTTCTTGACTGACGTATTTCGGCACGCGCAAGGTGAGGAAACACGTTTGGGCCATGGGTAAGTGTTTGGCGGATTTTTGGTCGTCGAAGCGCAGTTTGAAGCGTAAACCGCGGAACCCGGTGTGAGGGAGCTTCCGAAACGCGGTCCAGAAGTGTAACAACGCGTGCTTTTGCTCCGAGTTCATGGATTTGACGGCGTCCCAGAACCATCGCGAGCGCGTTTCGGCGGCGACGACGCCGGGAGCGGTGGAGTTTGGCGGTGGTTTCGGATCGTACGTGGTCGCTTGTTCCCAAGCGGCGACGTCGATGTCTTGTAAACCACAGACAAGGAGTTCCAAGTCTTCGCACTCCCAACTGCTCACGAGTTCGCGCGGGACGACTTCGTCGAAGCCGCTCGTAAACGCCGCGAGGTTGACCCGAATGTCCTGGTTAGATGTAATAGTATCGCTTTCGTCGATTTGTAACGACGGCGAGGATGAAGACGACGGCGGCATACCGGATGTGTTGTTGATTGGTGCAGTCGAACACCGCAACATGCACTGTTGCGCGTATAAATCGACGTATTCACCACGGTTGTGCTCGTCGACGAAAACGTTCGCGCCGCCGGGTAGGAGTTCTTTCACTCTGTTCGGATCCGCACGCGTCGGCGCGGCGATGGTAAACGCCGGCGGGTCCTCTTTCACCCAGCTGATTTTGGGATCATTCCAATCACACGTCTTGATTGGAAGCAACGTGCGCTTAAAATCATCGTCGACTTGCGCTAACAACTCCGCCTTTAGCGGTTTGTGCAAAAGCGCTTGCCACAACCACGGGACTAACGGCAAATCCGCGGTCTTTTCGTTGGAGATGAGTAAACCGACGATACGCCCGGCAAAGCGTGCGGCGTGCGGAGAACAATCAGAACGAAGCGTGCGCAACGCACCTTCAAATGAAGGTGGGTCGTCGTTATCACCACCACCGTGCATGGCACTCAACGACATCATCGAGTCCGTTCGTAAAGCCTTAGCATTTGACCACGAGGTGAACACAGCTTCGCTCGGTCCCACTCGCGTCGGATGTCCTTCCAACAACGCTTGAATCAAAACTGTCCAGGCTTCTCTCGCAACACCATTTCCAACACCGTCCTCGCTATCAAACGAGCACGTAAATGTTCTCCCTAACAACGGACCGATGGCATTTTTAATTGCTCGCCACGCGTCGTCGCAGGGCATCGCGCGTCGCAACTTTGCCGAAATGTGCGGCACGTTCCCGTGCATGTCTCTCAACAGACGTTTCAAATCGTTCCTCAAACGTAACACACGAAAAGATGGGGGAAAAACGACATTTGCCGCGCCAACTAAATCTAAAGAGCTTCCAAAGTAAAACATGTTCGGCGCAATACATTCTAAACAACTGAACGATCGCTTCCAATTGGCGTGATGGAGAAGGCTTTCAAGAATCTCTCGTGGCGATTCGAGGTGATGATAGGACGCGTGCACGGTGTCACCTGCCCCATTCGAGTCGAAATTGCGCAACTCAATAGCAGCGTGCAAGAGTAATTGGATCATATCCACCAGCTGTTGCGAAGGCGAGTGCACCGGGAACTCCCCGGAAAATTCCCCTAAGAACTTAGATTTACCTATCTGTTGTAAGACGCCGCGGATGCCGGAGTTTTCGCCATCGAGGGCCCATCCAATTCTCGCGAGCGGTTCAACAGCAGCGAGCAGCCCGTCGCCACATCGCTCGAGCGAAGAGAGGACGATCTTGAAGAGATGCGTTGATGATGTTGCAGTCGCGCTGTCATGCGCCGACGCCTCCATCGCTGACCGTTTCGTCGGAGTGCTGATGTTCTTCTTACGATGCTTGGTTTCGCGATAAAGATCGTCGTCATCGTTATCGATGAATTTATCTAGATACTTCGCGTCGACGAATCCAGCTTCGCCGTGCGACCATGTCGCGACAAGCGCAATCAAAAACCCGAATCGAATGCCTTTGCGCGTATTCTTTGGATCTCTGAAATCGAAATTTTGTACCGATTGCATCTCCGAGCCCGGCGCGGGTCGCTTTCTGCTCTTCTTGATCTCGCTTGAAGCAGAATCGTTCGATTCTTTCTCAATCAGCGCGTCAATCGGGGTTTCACCCGCCATCGTCCGCTTTACGGCGGCGGTGACTTCGTTCGCCCAAGTTTGGCACTCAAACAGACTCGTGATGATTTCTTTCGGGAGGGTACTTGTTTTCGCCGTTCGCAGCGCGTTGCGCCAGCGCGGATCGGTTCTCGCTTCTTTCGTTATGAGACGCGATAGGAGAAACAAAACACCAGAGACACCGTCCATTGTTTGTTGGCTCACCGTTTCCGTTTGCGCCAAGGCGCTCAGCATCAACGGCGCACCTTTCGCTACAGCGATGCCCCAATTATCGATATCATCACCGGCGAGACCCGCGAGGACGGCTTTTCTCGCGACTGCTCTCGAGCGCATTTTCTTGTCCGAAACGATACTTTCCTCTGGAATTTCATGCAAATATCGTTTACCGCCAATGCACCAAGACATGAGACATTCGCCGACGTGCGCGAGCGTTTTCCAGTACTCTTGTGACAAAATGCTAGGCGGTTTCCCATCGTTCTCGACAATAGACTCGAGCGCGAATCGAACACACGTCGCCGCCCCTGCGCAAAAAATCGCCCCAGGGTGGCCTTCGACGTCTCGCATCTTTGGGCTATCCGAACGCAAGCCGTGTAAAATGCAGTGAAGCATTGGCACACAGTGCAAGCCTAAACCGCGAACTAAGACGACCATCCAACGACCGGATTCAGGAATGAGTTTCGCCAATCTTTCCGCTACTGGAAATCTTTGGGGATAAAAGTCCGGCGTGATGAACGTGGCGTTTCCTAGAAGCTCCCAACGCACGATGTGTTCAATTAGACGTATAAACATCGGCGAGCGCGATTTCCAACGCCCATCCGGTGGTGGACCAATCGAGCGAAGTTTGCGAACGAGATTTGTGACTGTATGCGTCACGCTAGCAATATCAACCGGGTTCAGATTAGGTCTGAACACACCCGCGCGCGGAGTACCTAGTCGAGCTCTGTCCGAAGGTATGAAAGGGGAGTGTAAATCCATGACTCGACCAAATCTATCATCGCGCATCCGCATCCCTTGAGAGCGTTCATGTGTGGATCTTTCTCTTTCCTGCATCCATTCTCTAGTTGCTCCTCTTGACCGAAGGATGGTGGCAGCGTCAGAGAGCGTCATATTCTCCCTGCGACTGAATATACCCGGAACCCGATGCTCGGAGGTACGGTATCGGTTCGTATCGCGCAGAAGGGTGCGCTCTAAGCGCTCGTTTCGGTCTCGTCGTTCTCTGTCTCTTCTGTCCGTATCGCGCGTAGCAGTCATTCTCCAATCGAATTCCTCGCGTTCCTCGTGCTCACGCTGGGTATCTACGTAGCGCCGATCCCATCGCTCTAAATGTTGCAAGAGTTCTTGTGCGCGACTTCTCGCGCTCCCAACTCCGGTTGTGCTCAAAATGCGGAGTCGACGCATTCTCTCCTCGCGTCTTCGCTCACGTGAGTCGAATGCTGGGTCTGCTTCGTCGTTATCATCATCGTCGTCGACGTCGTGTTCTTCATCACCATCCTCATCATCCATAAGCATCGGAGGAAAACCCGCGTACGGATGAAGTCGAGCACTGTGTGCATCATTAGCTCGCGCCATAGCACCCCGATCAAATCTATTCGCCGGGGGGGTATCAAATCTATTCGCACGATTTGTTCTCCTATCAAAGTCTTCTCTTAATCGCCTCGAATTCGCTATAACATCTCGGGCCGAGTTCAAAAAAGCACTATCGTCGTCGTCGATGTCGCCGTCATCATCGTCGTCGTTGTTATTGGTAATTGTATTGTTAATATTCCCTGCGTTGTTGTGGTTGTGGTTGCCTCCGTCGCTATTCTCGCCGCCAATTTCACTACCACTCAACACTTTCAACGGTGGCGTCGAAGGTATCCACAGACATTCCCACGTCAGTTCGACCGGCACGCGATACTCTGAGCTCGGACGGGTTGGTCCATGAAACGATTCGTGGAGTTGCGTCAATGCGTGTGGCGGAAGCTGCATCACAATCCTTCTTCGTTCCTCATCATCCTCATCTTCTCTTTCCCCAGCCGCGTATAACTTTCTCAACTTTGAATCGTCCGACGCTAACTTCTGTAGGAACGACATTGTCAGCTTTGGCGTCACCGAATCTTTGCTCGAACATCTCCACTCATCTCGCAACGCGCACAATTCCACGAGAAATTTCGTCGCTTTCTCCGGATGCGTCAAATTCGTTTCGTTTAAACTCGTTCCTATGATGCCAAACACGTAGTCCATGCAGCTTTCTGCGCTCTGCACCAAATCTAAACCTAAGGTAGACCCAAGATTGCCGCCTGTTTTCTTCTTCGCATTCCGTCCTTTCTGACCTAAATCGTAGAACTTACCTCCGATTTCCGAGCCGTGTGATGCTGCTTTCAAAATCGGAAATAAGCCGAGCATCACGCGATTGCTAAGATTGACGTGCACGTACGGTAAATCCAGTATCGAGCACCCATACGCTGGATATTGCATGAGCTTAAACGGGTCCAAATGGTTTTTGATGTAGTCCAAATGTCCAGTCGCTTCGCGTTCGCACGCGCGCAGCTCTTTCAAAATTTCAGACGCCGTATCGTTTGACGCAAGCTTCGGCATCGAGGAGGACAAAAGTTCGTTATCTTCTTCCCCTTCCACTTCGTCGAACGTATCGTTTGCGTTTTTCTTCCCGATCGCGTGCATCCACGCCTCGAACGCTGCGATAACTCTAACTAACTCGTTCCCGATTTTCAAAGCCGGTTCTGACACCTTCGCTAAATGTTGCTCGCACCTCTCCAACAACATCTTCTTCGTCCACGTTTCCGCTCGATCGTACGGCACGTCGTTCGCGTTCAAAAACTCCCTCAACTGATGTTCCGTCGCATACTCTCTCCACGTCGGCTCTACTTTTTGCGGCACCTTCACGGCCATTTTTTTCTTCTTGCTCGTCCTCGTCGTCGCGTCCTCGTCAACCGCCCCGCCGCCGCCTTCCGAAGAAGAAGGAATCTGACGATTCTTCTTCGCGCTCTTCGCGTACTCCGCCAACAACTCTTGTTGTTTTTTGACAGGTTTACCCCCAGACGCCGTATCTCGAGCTAACTGCGCGATGTAACTCGCGATCCCGGCTCGAGCGTCTTCGTTCACATTCTCAATCAAACTGTTGAATATTTGGTCCACCCTCGCTCGAACGTTTCGGTCCATGGTAGTATTATCCGCGGTATTAGTATTCGAAGGCGTCGTCCCTCCTGTCGTCGTCGCAGTTCCCGCAGAAGTCGTAAACGTCGTCGTCGTCTGACTTTGCGCTCGTCGTCCCCGCGGCTGCCCGTGTGGTGCCTCCTCCGGTTCTTCTTCTCCCTCTTCGCCACCGCGAGGAGTCGTAGTAGGGGTAGATCCCAAATCCTCCTCTTCCTCTCTTTCTTGTTGTGATTGGTGTTGGCGTCGTCCTCGAGAGGACGAAGCCGCCGCGCTGCGCTTCTGTTGGCTTCCTCGTCGAGAAGACGACATATCGAGAGAAAGAAAGAGAGAGTGCGTGTGTGTTTCAAGTCTTCTTCTTCTTCTTCTTCTCCGTCCTTTCTCTCTAAATCTTCCGTTATCTTTTAACTAAATTTTACACGTGAACGACGAACCCGTTGGGAAAAATAGCTGACAAACGCTCTCTCCTTGACTCTCTGACTCGCACGAAACCACCAAAGAAAAAGAACGCCTCGACCACCCTCTCTTTTTGCCGTTTTCGTCGTCTCTCGTTCGTACCGCGTGTGTATGCGGGAGAGAGTAGTACTACTGCGCGATAAAACTGTGCGTGTGTGTGTATATCGCGCGCGCGCGAAAGAATGAAGAAGAGATAGTCGCGTTCGAGGAGAGCAGACTTTTTCTTTTTTGACTGCCAGATTGCTCTTTTTTGAGATGAATTTTTGCTTCTTTTTTTTCCTCAGACTGTCGGACTTTGAAAGACAACTCGAAAGGAAGCGTTTTAGCACTGTTACGACGACGACGACTCCTTTTATTCTCTCTCGTAAAGTACTCTCTCTCTCTCTCTCTCTCTCTCTCTCCGACGAGTGCTGTTATATAACAAAGAAGAATGTCGACTTTGAAAGCCTCTCGCGCGGACAACTTCTACTACCCGCCCACGTTCACGCCGACCGAAGGTGGAGGTGATGGAAGATTTAAAAACACGCACGGAGCGCTCGGGAAACGAAAACAAAGTGGTTTTTTAACGGTACGGTTTGAAGCGCCGTTTCCTATGCGATGTTTACACTGCTCGAACGCACCTTTAATCGCGAAAGGCGTGAGATTTAACGCGAGGAAAAGTAAAGTTGGGAACTATCTGTCCACGCCGATATACTCGTTCGTGATGTTAAGTCACCGGTGTTGTAATAAAGAGATTGAGATTCACACGGACCCGAAAGGGGGGGAATTCGTGTGCGTGCGAGGGGCGAGGCGAGCGCACGAGAGAGACGTGTACGTTCCGGACGACGTCGAGGTGAAAGGAGGGAGAACTATGGAATACGCTGGCATCGATGGAGTTATGGTGGAGAGAGGCAGTGATATCGATCAGATGAGTTCGCTAGAGAAGGAAGAGAGAATGAAGCGGGAAGGGAAAGAACGGTTGTCGAGATACGCCGAGGATCGATTACGGGCGGAGGAGAGATGGAGTTCAGACTACGAAGCAAATAAACGGTTGAGAAGGAGTAATCGGGAGAGGAGGAAAGAAGAGAGAGGGAGGGACGACGAAGGGAGGAAGATGGGGTTTGCGAGCGGGGAAGATGGTGGGGTGAAGTTATTGCCGAGGAGTCGCGAGGATGACTTGAGGGCGAAAATGGCGATGGCGAGGAAGCGAGGACGACGCGATACCACCGGCGTGACAGATGCGGCCGCGATGAGTCGGAAAAGAATCAAGAATGAGTCCATATTCAGCGCGAAAGCGAAAGCGAAACCGAAGAATAAACGTTAGTAATTATTAATATTAGGAAGTGTAAAATACTACACTAAAGCGGCGATAAATCGATGTCACGAATTAAAGAATACCATCTCGGTAAATCGCTCTTCCCAAACGGCGCCACGTTTCGAGGCAAACCGTTTGTACCGATGATATCTTCCATCAAATCCGTTCGCGTTTCAAAATCCGTGCGTAAAACCGCCCCTCGCGTTCGGCAAAAGAACTCCAAGTCTTGCTGAATTTTCTCGCTCATGCCGGCGTGCGCGTGTTTGTTGTTTTTCGCCGGAACGATGAACATGTCAACTACATCGCCGGCTGTGAGTCGACCAGAACCGCTAAACAAGATGCGCTTGCCTTTTTGGCGCACGGTAAAAGGCGTGTTTTCCACTTGTTGGGTCTTCTCGTTGTCGACTTCGATCCAGGTCAACTCCGACGGGTTCGACGGGTCCACCAAAGCCGCTTTCTTAGCACACTGCGGTTCAATAGCAACCGTCCAGCTGACCGCTTTCGCGACGTCAATTTCTAATCGAATGGTTTTTTTATCTGGCCCAGTACCAGTTCTACGCAATTCGGGCATTTCCGACGCCGTCATGTTATTCGCGCGCATATCCGACAAGATAGGTTTTGGGTTATTGACGGATTCGTAATAGCTCAAATCGTACCCACGAACGATACACGCACGGTCTGTTTTCATGGTCACAAAATCAACCGACTCCGTGCAGTCACCGCCAAAACGCGTGTTTAAGCGGAAGTTTGTGAACGCGGAATATATGCGATGGAACATGTGTTTGTGTCCTTCAGCTTGCTTGCGTTGAATCGCGCGCGAGTGGATGCTTTTCAAGCGCTGATCATTCTCTATTCGCAGCTGTTCTCTTCGAGCGGCCTTCGCTTTCGCGTCTTCGTTATCGTAACCACTCTCTTCGCCATCTGTTGTCGTGCTTTTGTCGTCGTGCTTTACATCCTTAATCGTTGCTACAAATGTTGACGTAGGCAGTACTCGCGGCGGGTCCACCAACAAATGTAAGTTGTCGCGTAAAGCCATCGCTACTGGTGCTAAACTCGATCCAGCGCCCACTCTCGCGAGCGCGATGAAATCAGAAGTCACGTAACTGTGCGCATCAATGTGTGTCACGTGCGTCAAGATGATTGGTTGTGGTGCGACGGCAGTAAATCGGATGTTTTTAAACACGCCACACGTGAACGTCGCGAAAAGGAACATCCCGAATGCGACGACCATGAGTTTATACGTTTGCCTTTCCTTCAATGTTGCGCCTAAGGATATCACCGGGACAGAAAAAAACATCGCACATGCGACAAATCCTAAAGCACCGCCAAGAAGTCTATCTAAAGTGTAATACACGAGCGGATGTCCATCGCCGAGTGTTGGATCGGCGCGCGATTGCACCGCGGAAAATGTCGCCACCGCTCGAAACAAGAGCGGCGTGACGACCCATATGCACGGAATAGCGCACAACATGGCCAAATATTGGTTCGGTGATGTCGTTGCGAAAATATCTAATTCACCTTTAGAATTGTGACCGATCAATTGCGTCGTTGTTTTTCCCGCCTTTGCAGCGGCGGCGGTAGCGGCGCTGTTTGAGGAAACCGTATCGTCGTCGTCTTTCTTCTCTTTCACCTTGTTGTTTTCTTCTTCATTGTTTTCTTCATTTGGGACGATGGAAACGCTCGGCATGAAATGTAAGAAACCACTTTGCCGAGCAATCACTGGTGCAAACACGAAAACCAATTCATACATTGCTAAATTCGCGAGCCAAATGGTGGCGTGGGAATCCGTGCGTTTCCTTACCGCCCACGCTAAAACAGACGTGAAGAACGTCTTACCGCTGAACAAACACCACTTGATGGCGTTTTCAGTCGCATATCGATCCCTGAAGGCGACGTCAATTGGAATGAGGTGCCAATACAAGAAACCAGAGGCTATGTTATACCCAAATATACTCCCGATGCATCCGAATGCACCCGCGAAGAGCATAAAGAACGCGGAGTAACTACCTAGCGGCATCGCTTCGCCGACGAGAAAGGCGAGGGTGAACATGGTCATCGCGCCAAATGCTGTGCCCATGAATATAGCAAACAAAGGGATAACAAAACCAACCAAAGGAATGGCAATCATCGCTTTGAAGATGGTATCGATGGCGAGCTGCCATATCTTTTCGCTCTTGCTTTGAATCTTTTCAAAGTGCGCACCAAATGCGTACTTTACGACAAAGAACATCGAAAACGCGCTGAAGAACACTAACGAGCGCAACGAAGCTAACGTGAACGGTTCGGTAACGATTAACTTTGTTTTCGCCAGAATAAACCCCGGTCGAACGTACCACGCGTTTGATTCCACGCCTTGACGCAATGAAATATCTGGATTCAACTCGGAATCGACGTCGGCGAATTGGTCGCGTTTTTGTAAGAACGCGCCAACGAAAGCGACGATGTTTTCGCCACTAGCTTGCGCGCTCCCACGTCGCATGCCTTTTACTCTATCCCTCGACGTGTGATACACGAACGATCGTTCTACAAACGCTAAATCAATCACTGCCGCACCTTTTTCGTTGTATACTCTCCCGTCCGTTTCCGAGGGGATCACCCCGGATCTAAAAATTTGTCCGTACACGCTCGCCGAGTTTGGATACGGGACACTTTCCGCCCACGTTTCCAGCATGCGTCTCTCAAACGTTTCTCCGTGTATACCTTTTTCCGTCTTGAACAGCATTTGCGGTCCTCCACTTCCCATGGATTCTAAATTTACAATCACCGACGGTTTCGCGTTCTTCTGTCGAAACCAAGGGTGTGACTTCATCGTCGCCGTCGCGCCGATTAATCCAACTTCTTCCGCGGTTAAGAAATGAAACACTATCCCCGTCTTTGCCGGTAGAAAATTTCTCGTCTCTTTGTTCGTCGCCAAACTCGCCACGTTTTCTAACACTTCTAAAGCAATCCCGCAGCTTGCCGCGTTGTCTGACCCGCCCGACGACGTCGACACCGTATCCACGTGCACGGAAATCGCAATCACGTGCATTTTGTTATTTATATCGTTGTTATACGGATCGTTGACGTCGCCTTCGTATTCGTCTCTGTCGTGATACTCCTCCTCGTCCTTCCCACCTTTACCACTACTAAACGAAACGGTGTCTCTCCGCCGTCGCACTCGCACGGAAATAGACCTCAAGTTATCGTACCTGTACACGTCCGATATCCCCCACTTCTTCTTCTTCGCGTTGTCGTTCGTCTCCTCGTTCTCTTCGTCGTTCGCTCCCTCGCCGCCGTACCCACCTAAGTTCGTCGTCCTTGCACGACCACTCCTCCTTTTCGGGTTCCTCGTGATTTCGTCCGCGTCTCGTTTCTTCAACCCGCTGAACGCGTCGTCCCGAATTTCAATTTCAATCTCTTCGCCGCTCGCCTTCGTCGCTGAATATTTCTTCTGAATCGTCTCCACCCTCCTTCGAATAAACTCAAACGCGAGTTGTTCGCTCTCCGTTCCAACCGCGCGAGAGCCAAGCTGCTCTATCGTCGTCGCCGTCGCCATCGCTCGCGATTCGCTAAATATAAACGGATTTGAGGACGATGATGCGCTCAAAGCGCGCGGTAACTTGCGGTCGAACGTGACCGAGAGCACGCAGAGGATGAGAGAGAGGACGGTGGTGACGAGGAACGCGCGGTTTTTCTTGGGGGATGACGGTGATAATGTATACGAAAAGAGATGCGCAGTATTTTGCGGTGGTTGTTGTTGTTGTTGTTTCGGCATCGTCATCGTCGCAACGTGTCGTCCGCGTCTTCTTTGTCTTCTTTATCTTTACCTCGCCGTCTGCGCGCAAAAATGAAGAGAAATCCCTTGTTGCTCGTATTTCAAGAGAAGGAGAAAAAACAAGTAAAAAACCACCAGTCACGCGCGCGTATCTTCATCTCGCATTGGTTTCGCTCGAACAGAAAACGAGCGCAAACGTAATAACGCTCGCGTAACGTTTTGCATCTTTGAACGCTGCATTTTCACGGATATATCTCACACTCACGCGGCACAGAAGATATACAAACACGAAAGAATACGAGGGGAAAGGCGTGAAAGGTCCACAAAATTTAATTGAAGTCAAAGTATTTTTTTCCCCTACTGCGGGTGCTCTCTAAAATATTCGAATATAGGTTTGTTCTCTTCATCGCGCCTCACGCGCACGCGCTCGTCGTTTACGTCGCAAAATCCAGCGCGCGCGCACTTTCCCGTCCGCTTTCGCTATAATTCCGTCGCGTGAACGCAAAAGTTAGCACTGGTCTCTCGAGTTTTGGCGGGGTTCCAGGTGCGCGCTTTGAGGACCTAAAATTAGGTAATTTTTAAGCGTTGACTCTGTCATTTAAAACGTCCTTGGTTTGGCATCAGAGAGCAGCGCGTCGGGAGAGGTACGCGTACATGTATTCCGCGAAATCATCTTTCGAGCGTTATCGTCCTCGTCGACTCGTCCGAGAGGAAGAGGATAAGGATGAAGAGGAGAACAACGACCACGACGGCCCTTTTGCGTTCGTGACGAAACCTACTCGGTTGAGAGAGGACGAGGACGATGAAGAGGAAGAGGAGGAGATTTTCTTGGACCACGACGAAAGCCACGATGAAGAAGACGACGATGAAGACGAAGTGGGAACGTGCTCGACAACCTCTACGGTTCTCTTGGAAAAGAACCGAGAGCTCGATGCGATCGCGATGAAATTGCAACGAACGATTTTTGAGTGCGAAAAGACGACGAAACGGTTGGACGAACGCGAGGGGATTTTGTTGCAAGCGCAGGAGAGTTTGCATCGCGATTGCACGAAATTTGAGAACTTTGCGAGAGAGAACGAACGAAAGATGCAGAAAGCGATGGAAAGCGCGAAGGAGAGTAAGATGGAGCGCTGGGTTTTAGAAAACGAGGTTCTCGTGGCGTTGAGGAGGGAGGCGAGTTCATTCGGGCGGCGGAGGAGACGGTGCGAGAGGAAGAATCGGGCGTTGTCGAGCGTGTTGGAGTTTCTGAGAGCGTGTTGTGGACACGGAAGACGCGAAGACTCGTCGTCAGATGGAAGAATAAGTTTTGGGTCGACGTCGGCAGATTTAGAGACTATTATCGCACCGAGCGAAAACGAGGACGAGGACGAGGCGCGAGGCGGCGGCGACGGCGATGACGGCGGTAGGAAATTTGAAGACATTGCCGATATTCTTTTCCGACACGCGACTCTGAAAGATGTGAATGATTCTTTACGCGCGAGGAAGGAATACGCCTCGAGCGCTTCAGAGGAGGCGTTCGAGAAGTTCTCGGAACATAAAAAAGTTATCAAAGAAACTATAGAGAGTGAAAAATCAGCCGTGTTTACCTTGCGCGAAAAGCAAAAAGAGACGACAATAGAGAGCAAACGAGAGATCGAAACGGCCAAAGCGCAAATCGCAAAAAGAATGATGACCGAAAAGTCTTTGGCACTAATATACGCGGCGATAGATAATTTATCCAGTCGGTGTAATCTTTCTTGCCCTGAAGCGCAAAAACAAAAAGACCGGAACGTTCTCGTTGACCCCGAGGACGAAGAAAATACGACAGTCGCCACGACCAAATTCACTCAAGCACACATCGATTTAGAATTTGTGCACTCGCGCGCAAAGGTTCTGAATCAGATTATTTATTCCTCAAGTGCGAATGTATGTAGTACTGTTGTTGCATAAATATGTATACACTTCAAACTATTCTGTTTCTTCTTCTTCTTCTTCTGTTTCTTCTTCTTCTAAAGAGTTCGACGGCGTCAAGCAGCTATCGAAACGCACAATTTCAATTTCATCTCCTCGAACGACCCAACCGTTCTCGTCGGATTTTGGCATTTTCGCGGTAAAAGTAAACGGTGAGTTTCGTTTACCCGCCATCAACGCCCGCAACGCACCAATCGCAATGGTTTCCGAGCGGCTTCTCAGCGTTACGTCCGTGTTTCCGTCCGAAATATCTTCCGGTTTTTGAAAAAATACCAAATCGGAAACGAGCGAAGGTGGGATTTTACCTCGAATGCAATCGCCTTTAGCGTCTTCGAGACCCAAAACGAGCGGTTTGAACACGCACTTCGTTCTCGACTTGTTGACGTTGGCACTCGAAAGTTTACCCGCTGGACAGTGTTTGCAATACTCGTACACGTCCTCTTTGTCTTTGTGGAGTTTGTTCTCGCAAGTGGCGCATGCCACTTGGACGAGTTCACTCGCGATTTCCGAAACGCTCTTCGTGCCGTTTTTCAATCCAGGCACGCGCATGACGCCATCTGCGGATAAGATGGATTTCTTCGCGCTATTCGTTATGGATTTCTTACGCTGCTTTCTTTGGCACTCAGCTGAAGACGACGATGGAGATGACCGCGAATTCGTAACGTCGCGTTCAATTTCCACGTATTTTACGACTGCTTTGAACTCGACGAACGGCGGTAACAGTCGACGCCTGTTTGTCGTACCATCTTCGTACAAGACGGGACGATTGATGACGTTCGCGTTATTATTATTCACGCTTTCAAACATCTCCGCGATGGAGTGCGTCGTGTTTTGCGTCTCAGTCATCATCATCGCGGCGACTCTCTTCCTCGTTTTCGACAACAACATCTCTTTATGTTTCTTTTCCATCGCCGCTTTCACACATTCTCTGCGTTTCTCTTCGACGACCTCTCGTCCGTACACGCGTTCGTCTTCTTCGTCGTAATTATCCGTAAACTCTTGAAAAGTTCTCTCGTTGATGTCTTGGAATATTTCGGAGACGTTCTCAACTTCAAAGCTTAACCTTCTGTGTGTTTCGCCAACCACCGTCATGACTTTCCTCGCGCGCGGATCTTTGTTCGGATCCAACACTCGAACGGTGGAAATCGTGTCCACGAAAACGAGCTTTTTCACGATTTCTTCCGAGGAACCGAAGTTGTCAACTTCGTCTTCTTTATTGTTTTGCACACAACTGCGGTTCGTTTTTCGTTCGTTTCCGTTCAAAACTTCCGCGATTGCAAAGTCTCTCAGCTCTACGCACCTCCCGATTTTATACACGCTTTCGGCCAAATCCTTCGCCTCGCGTTTCGGCGCCGCCGATAACGTCGCCTCGATAAAGTTCGTAAAATCATCACCCGGTCGCTTACCAAGTGTTGGCGATTGATCTCCAATGAGCATGTTATCAAAACATGCCAATCTATTTAGCACCTGCGGCGACTCTGTCGGTTTCGATAAAATCAGTCGTCGTTGCAACAACTGCTCGTTCCTTTGTCGATCCACCGGTCGTCTCGAAAGCGTCAAGACCGGCCTGACGTACTTCCCGTTGAACGCGTCACCGAACGAGGACTTGACGAAGGAAACGTCCAAAATAACTCCAACGTACTCTTCCAATAAAGTTCTCTTGAATCTTTTCACAAAGCTCGTTCGTTGTTGTTGATGGTGCATCTCAAACTCCTCCTTTTCTTCCTCCTCCTCCTCCTCCTCCTCCTCCCCCGCTCTCCTCTTCGACGACGCGCGAGGAGGCGGAGGACGAAAGCTGGCACCCGAGAAATCCATCCTCTCTTTCAAATGGTACAAAAAAGACATCTTCTCCCCGTACACCCACGCGCACACGGTCAAAACCGCATCCCTGGTCGCGTTATCGTCCGTCGTGCCGAACTTTCGATGTACAGGAACCACTCTCTCGCGCATCTCCTCGATCGTTTTGTTCCCGTAAAACGCTTCGCGCCTCACGATCGTTCGAAACACGCCAGACGCGTTCTCACCACTGACACTAATTTCCATCTCGTTCTTGAACGGATTGAACCTCGCGTGGGCGTTTTGCACTAAAACCACGTCCCCGACGTGAAGCGTTTCGATGTTTCCCGCTCGTTCTCGCCATAAAATCATGTTTACGTTCCCGTCGTCGAACGTGTGATCGCTGACTTTGAGTTTACGAAGCGGGATTTCTCGGTTGCTTTTTTTGGAGTAGACGGATTCCAACGCGGAGATGTGATGGATGAAAACGATTAAAGTGGAGATCGGGTACCGATTCGCGCGAGTATTCACGGTCTCGTCGTCTGAAGCGATTGGTTTGACGAGAGATTGCACGACTGAGAGGGTTGTTGGTGGCATGTTTTGCTCGTTTGAGTGTACTTTATGTGCGTTGGAAGAGTGCGCGTGAATCTGAAGAATTTTCCCCTCGTACGTAATTTGTACTCACACTGGAGGGTGCCCACATTCACTGAAATGGATCAAAAGAAAACAGAACGCGCGAGACGAACGACTCGGCGATGAAGCAGAAAGCAAAGAATATCAATATTGATTATGTAGTTTTTTTAAATACAACGGATGATGATGACTTTTTTAACACAACACGTTTCTTTCTTTCTTTCTTTCTTTCTTTCTTTCTTTCTCGCGGCGTGGCGTAGCGCGTATACGTTTTTATTAAAGCGCGGCGCTATCCCAACTCATTTGAATGGCTTGCATCAACTTTTCGTGTAACGCGGAACTCGCCGCGACGATGCCCCGATCCAATTCCAAGTACCTCCCTTTACTGAAATCGAGAGGCACGCCACCGGCGTCTGAGACGACGCCGCCGGCTTCTTCGACGAGGATGACGCCGCCGGCGTGGTCCCACACCTTTTCTCGGTATTCAGCTTTCGGGAATTTCATGAACACGTCGGCGTCGGCGCGAGCGACGGAGCCGTATTTCACTTGCGAGTATATCCGCAACGGTTTGGATTCGATGCCCAAGTTATCCGCGACTGAGGCAGTGAAACCTTGACTGGAGTTTGCTTTCATCACTGGCTCGCAAAAGCGCGCCTTCCGCGGGTCAAACGCAGACGACACGTGCACTTTCGTTGGACTTACTTTGACATCTGGTGACGTCGGCCACATCCAGCACCCGTTTCCCCTCACCGCGGTAAACACACACCCTTTATACCAATCCGTTTTCGCACTCGAACCTCCAGCCAACATTTTCGACACCGTCCTCGGCGAAAACCCGTAAGAATACGCGTCGTTAAACTCCAAAACGTCCCCGCTTTTTGGCATGTTCGGACAACCCATGGCGCCTAACACCAACTTGCCTTGGTCCATGAGCGCCAACGCGATGGCGTACTGATCGCCTCTCACGAACCCAAGCGTCCCATCCACCGGGTCTAAGATCCAATGCCTTCCTTCTGGACCTCCCTCGCCTTTCCCTTTATCGATTAACGCCACCACGTCGTCGTCGGTCAACTCTTTCGCCTCAGGATAAAACAAATGAATAGCCTCGTTCACTAAAATCGTAATCTTCCCCAAAACTTCCTTCCCGTCTTCGCCACCATTCACTAACGCGTCCGCGTCTTCTTCCCCGAGAAACTTCATATCCGGTTCATCCTGCCCTATTCTCCACGCGATAACCGCTTGCGCCGCGTAATCCGCCAACGTCACCAACGATTTATCCCCTTTCGTGATGGACTTTTCATCCATCCGCATCAGTTGCGCTTGCACTTTATCGCAAATCGTGGACGCTATGCGCACGGCATCCAACGCGATTGCGTTCTCCCTTTCGTATTTCGTTCCTTTCGCGGGTATTTCGTTGGCGACTTGCGTCGAATCCTCCGCCGCAACAGCCACCGACGAAATGAACGCTTTGTTGTTCTTCTTCTTAACAGTAGCGTTGGGTGATCTTCTCTGCTTCTGTTTTTGCGCGAGGAGGTTGTTAAACGCTCTTCGTCCGTTCTCGCACGTCGCGCTCGTCGTCGTCGTTCGCGCGTTGTTGGTTCCTTTCCACGCGCATCCTCCTCCCCGCATCATCAAAGAAGCTTCCGACATAATACCGTGCATATATATTCTCTCAACCGCAACAAATTAAAACCCGAGACGATCGTAAAGAATAACTCTCTCTCTCGTATCTCTCTCGCTCTTTCTCCGCGTCGTCGTATCTCTCGCGCGCACGCAAACGCTTCTTCAATCTTCTGAAGCAACACACACGAACGGGAGGAAGGAAGAGAGAAAAAAGCTCGCTTTTGGATAAAGTGGCACAAATTAGGGTTTGACCCTAAACGTGAAAACTGTGACGACAGTTGGTTTTTTTTTCTCCGCGTTTTCTTCAATTTTTTATCCCCCCGTGTGTGTAATAATAATAACGAGCAGAGATGTTGTTGTCTCTGTCTGAGATGTGTAAAGTCTGCAGAACGTGGTAACTTTGTTCCAACGCGCATCCTCCGTTTCGCACGATGAGTTCTTCCGCGACGAGTGCTTCTGCTTCTTCGAATGCGAGAGAGAAAGGCCGAGCGCGTTTAGATGCGTATCGAAATCAGAAGAGGAAGAAGAAGAAGAAGAAAGACGTTGAAGGAGGAGGAAAAGGAGTCACGTGTGCGCCTCCTCCTCCTCCTCCTCTCGCGGCGAGCGGCGTCGTCGATGGTGGTGGTGACGTCGAAGAGAAGACGGTTCCAATCGTTGGGGTGTGCGACGATGATAAAAAGTTTCCACCGAATGAAGAAGAAGAAGTTAAAGAAGAAGAAGAAGGAGGAGGAGGAGAGATGCGAATTGAAGACAACAAAGCAGGAGGAGAAGCGAAGACGGAAATACTACGACACGAAGAGGATGCGCAAAAAACGAGAGGGACGTTTATGGAAGAGGCGCGAGAGAGCGAAGAACAACATCGACAGAAACTCCTGCTGCTCGAGGAAAGAGAGGAGGAAATCGAAGCTTTGCGAGAGAGTTTGTTGGAAACGAACGAGATGTTGATCGAAGAGCGTAAACGCTCGGAAGAATTGGAGGAGACGACGAGAAAAGCGGAATTAAGAGCGACGACGGCGGAGGAAACTTTGAGAGTGTACGCGAGCATAGTGCCGGAAACGAGAAGTAAAGAAACCGTCGAGGAAAAAGAAAAAGAGAACACGATGGAGGTAGAGTTAGCACCACAAATAGAAAAAGAAGAAGAACGCGAGAAGGAAAACGAACATGACGTGAGTGAACGAGATGTTTTAAAAAGCGCCAGAGGCGCCATGCGACGTGAACGCGACCAGGCCATCGCGAAGCAGAGAGTCGCAGAAAACAAAGCGTTGGAGTTTGAAGAGGAGTTACGCGACGCGGAGTATACGATCATGGCTTTGCGTCAAGATTTAAAGGCAAGCGAGGAGCAACAGCGGCAGCAAGGAGAAGAAGGAAACGATCGAAGAGAAAGTGACGACGACGAAGCAAACGACAACGAGGAGTTTGGAGGAAGCGAGAAGCAGACGAAAGCCGACGCCGCGCTCATCGCCGAACTTCACGCCGAAAGGCGCAAAAACGAACACCTCGCCGAAGCGTTGCACCAATCAAAAGAGCAAATTGCTGTTTTTAAAAACTTATCGGAAAAGACGAAATCGATGGCAGATAAAGTAGAATCTGAAGCGGACGAGTTGGAAAACGCCATCGTCGTCGGCGAAGAAAAGACTAGGACGTTGGCGAAATCCTTGTTGGAAGAACGAAGGAAGGTGAAGAATTTGCGCGAGACGGTTGATATCGTCGCGCGATTGGTAGAGAAAATGACGACGCTAGAAGCCGACGACGAAAAGGAGCAGAACTATGGGAACGAGAGCGCGAGAAGCTTAGTCCCCGAGTCTCCCTTTCG
>JACLAB010004333.1_pt1 | contig 24824 bp, 12 predicted proteins | sample 8027921 | NCBI WGS metagenome assembly JACLAB01 (sample SAMN15725117, study PRJNA655200) | protist metagenome | isolation source: fluorescence activated cell sorting (FACS) single amplified genomes of... | place: USA: West Boothbay Harbor, Gulf of Maine | collected 2000-07-19
AAGCGACTCTGAGCATGGCGCCGGGAAAGGAAAAGAATGGAATGACTCGAGAGAAAAAGATGAGGAAGTTGTTGAAACAGAAAATGTCGCCGGAAATCAGAGCGTTGAACGACGAGTTGTACATCAACGCGCACGTACTGTTGGACGTGTTTAAAGATTTGAACTATAGCGGGACCGGTTTGGTCATCGTGGATGGTTTTTTACACGTGTACGAACGCAACGACGCATTTAGACAGGAGTTAAGGAATGCGAGGAACGATAAGTCGTCGCATTCCTCTTTCGAGCAGGACATGGCGAGAACGGCGACGGAAATGGGCGGTCGCCGAAGAGAGAGCGTGGACATCGTGAGTTTCTTTAGTTATTTCTGTCGCGCGAAAAGCATGTTGCGACCGAAATTACCGCCATTACCGGAGATACCGATGAACGATGGCATGGTCTCTCCGGGGAAAGCATCCGTGGAAGGGCCTTCCCGGCAAAGAAGAAACATTTTGGAGGCGAAAATTGGCATCGGATCGGGCGCGTATGCAGCGAGCAGAAGGGAGGGTGGATTTGACGGCGCGAGCGTCAACAGCGTAAGTACCAACGACTCAACGAAGGAAGGCATCGCGCAACACTTGAAATTGACGCCGATGAAGAGCCCGAAACGATTGACCTCGGCCATGAAAAAGATGAAGGTGCGAGAAGACGAGAGAGAGGAAGATAAAAACGCGAGCGCGAGGCAACGGCTCAACTTTGACCACCCTTCGAGCAGGGAATCAGGGAAAGAAGGTATTACCTTAGAGAATCTCGATAGCAACGCTTCGACGAACACCGAGAAAAACTACAGGATCTTGTCCATGGTCCTAGACGAAGACGACCGAATAAACGAAATAGAGGACGAGGACGATGAAAGCCATATAGACGAGGAGGCGAATTTGCGCGGGTTAGAAATGGAAGCGTTAATCCACGTCCTTTCCATGCGAGAGATGAATAAAGTGCATCGATAGTTTTACGCGAGATGAGCGCTCATAACATGTTCCACGCGAAACACTTAAGTAGGTTTAGAAAAGAACGAAACGTTTTACATAGAACGAGTAGGAAAATATATAAAAACATTTATATCTTTATGTGTATTATTAAAAAGAGCGGTCTTCTCTCGTCTTAATCGATCTTCACCGAGCTATAAATCGTTCGCACAAACGCGTACGAGGCTAAAAAGCCAATCGAACCGGTCAAAATGTAAAACCCGTACGACACTACTCCCATGTATCCAAAGTACATCATCGTCGGTACTTTTTTCGTAATCTCCAACTTTGTAAAAAAATATACCGTCCCGTATGCGAACAAGTAAAACGCGCTCGAGCCGCTCGAGTGAAACGAACGCCACCACCATCGGTAATCTTCGTTGCACAACTGGAAGTACGTCAACACGATGGTTATTTCAGCGCACGTTATTAACAAAATAATCACCACCAACGCCAAGAACCCGAAGACGTAGTAAAATTGTTGCAACCAAATGGACGTCAAGATGAAAAAGAGCTCGATGAACACCGCGCCGAACGGCAAGATACCGCCGGTTAAGATGCTCACCGCGCCGCTCATGTACCACGGTTGCTCGGGGATCTGTCTCGGAATCTTATTCGTTCGGACTGGATCCTCCGCGATTTCTTTCTTCGTCGCAAACCACGCCCCGGCGTATACCAACGGAATCGAAATGCCAAACCATAAAAACACGAGAATGAAAAACGTGCCAAACGGAATGGCGCCGCTGGACTTTTGCGTCCAAATGAAAAAGTTCAGAAACGTGAAGACGCCGAACAACACCCCCGGGAACATCATCGCCGCCAATCCGGCGTTTCCTTTCCATTCCGGACCTTTAAAAATCTTATAAAACACCCCAGACACGTACCCGTTCAAAAAACCCATAAACGTGAACAGCAACACCATCGCCGTCCCTAACCCGCCTCTATTCGCCGGGGACAAAAACCCGAGAATCGCAAACGCCAACGTGACAAACGTGCAGGCTAAAATTTGAACCCCGGTCCCGACGTGCACCGCTAACAACCCACTCGCCTCGGGCGTTCGAAACACGTCTCCGTGCACCAACTTCCACCCGCTCTCTTCTTGAGCCTCTTCGCTCGTTTCCAACTGATTGTACCTCGAGATATCTCTGTGTAACGTTCTGAGCATGATCAACGCGACCATTCCGCTCAAAAACAAAACAATCATCATGGAATTGATGATGGAAAACCAGTGAATTTGGTCGTCCACCATCAACAAATACGTGTCCCATCGCGAGGCCCATCTAATGTCGCTTTGTTTATACAAAACGTCGTACGAAAAAATAACCTCCGAGCCTTCCTCTACAATCTGCGGCGCCAACCCGTGCGTCACGTATTGCATCCTCCCCGGATTACACGTCGTCAACGTTGGCGAAACATCGTCCCATGGCTCCTCGAATTCGTGTTTCACCGAAAACGGTTCCACCTCGAACCCGACGATTCTCGACAAATCCGTCTCTTGGTCCTTGTGATACAAAATCGTAAACCTCAAGTGGTTGTGCAAAAAACTCTTCTCCTCGCCGCCCTCTTCCACGCTCGCTTTAAACCCAACCGGATACCCTCTCTCGTACGTCTTCCTCTCCACGGTCTCGCCTTCCCCGTCCTCCGTCGCTCGTATTTTCACCATCGCCACCGGTAAATTATCCAAGATCATATTCACGCGATACTCCTCCTCTATTTTCGTCTCAAAGTCTTTCGTTTGTTGCTCGGATAAAGAATCTATCTTGCACACCACCGAACACTGCATATCGTTTCGCATTTCCAGCGAATACAAGGAATTCTCGATCCGATCTCCTCGTAAAACTTCCCCCAAATTCTCCGCCGAGTACACGATCGGATTCGGTTTGCAATACGGCATGGTGTAGTAATCGTACGGGAGTTGCGTTTTCGTCGACGTCAGTTTGTTCACCTTCATGAACACGATGTCGTCTTGCGCGTAATCTGTTTTACAATAACAGTGCGCGTCATGAGATTGTTTCATTGGTCGCAGTCGTTTCAAAAGAGAAAGGGAGAAAGAGAGAAAAAGGTCAGCGTCGTTCCGCGATCCAAGCGAACGCGTTCGAGACTTAATATGCGTTGCCTTTTCAGACACCATTCAGCGCACGAAGAAGAACGAACGAAACAAACGAACGTGTAAAAAGTTCGCACCTTGCGGCGCGACGCCGGGTAAGTAAAACCCGTGCACACCGACCACAACCCCAAACTCGTTCGAGAAGGGCGTCGCGAAGAGCAAGAGCAGCGCGAGGATCATCATCAAAATCATCTTTTCTCGATAAGTTCTTTTTCTGAGGCTTACAATGGCCTGAAAAAATGAAAAACGAAAAGAATTGATTTGAGCATTTTTTTACCAACGGCGTACTTGTTTTGGCGAGAGGCATACTACGTGTGTTGTCATAATGCACACTACTGATAAAGAAGAAGAGCGTTTGCAATAGTTAGTAGTGTTATTCGTGTTGTTATTATTCTTTACGCGTGGTATATTAGTGAGTAAAATGACTAATTTCTTATTGAGCCAACATCTTTTTGACGACGACGTCGTTGAACTTGTGCCCTCGCTTTACGCCTAACAAGTTCATGGTCATGTATTTGCCTTGGTTCGGGGCGCGGTGTCGTTTCGGGTCGAAGATTGGGTCGAAGAATGACCCGTCGACTCGGACGAGCGTTAACGCGCACGAGTGCTTTCTCGCGCCGGAACATCCCATGACGTAGACGTTGTAGCCGTGGTTGGCCATAAATTTGACTTCCGTTTCAAACGGTTCTAAATCTAACGAGCCTTTGCGTTCCCAGTAGACGGCTTGGACTCTGCCGGAAGCTAAGGCGCGAGACATGCCGGTTTTGACTCTGTGTTCGAGTCCTTCGACGTCGATTTTGACGAGCGGGATGGACACGGAGTCTGGGATGAACGCGTCGAAGATGTCGTCTAAAGCGATGACGTTGACGTTTTCGGTTTTCATTTTACCCGCTTGGTCGGCGTATTTGTCGTAGGAGTGTTCCGGCATGAAGCTACCTCCGGTGTCTGCTTTCCCAGGCTGGTAGTAGAAGGTTAAGTTCCCGGGTTGTTCGGCGACTCCGGCGTTGTGCAAATGGACCGATTTCAAATTCGCGACTCTTCTGGACATAATTTTAAACACCTCCGGGTTCGGTTCAAACGCGTGCACTTCGCAATCTTTCGCGATGGGCATCGACTTCAACTCTTCCACGTACTTCCCCACGTTCGCACCGACGTCGAAAATCGCGCAGCACCCGTTTTGCGGTTTCGGTGAAATCGAGAGCAGAAACTCCATCAAAATTCTCGCGTCCGTCGTCGCTTTGTTCCGAAATCCCGTCAAAGCGTACCTATCGAACACTTCTTTCTGTTTCTGTTTCAACGACGACGTCGGGACGTGATCCCACGCTCCGTTCCCACTCGTGCTACTACTCGACGTTGTTTTTTTACAGTTTCTATTTTCTAACGCGGTCGAATAACTCGACTGCGTGTGGACGATCGGATGAAAGAACATGCCGTTTGTGTTCATCGTCAAGTGCGGATGGCTGTCGTCGTCCTCGTCCACGGCGTGGCGCATGTACGTCCCGTCTTCTTTGTGCACCGGATTTTCCGCTAATTCTAAGTGATGATCGTGATGATTCTCCTCCAAATCCTCCTCCTCTTCCGCGTTACTGATGCTACTTCTCTGGAAAGAAGAAGAACTTAAAGACGAAGAAGACGAAGACCCATCGAGGAACTTCCTCTTCGTCGTCTCGTCCATCGCCTCCAACATATCCAATCTCCCCGTTAAAAACAAATACCCGATCGATATCATCAGTAAAGAAAACACGAACGATAACGCTGAAATTGTCACGAGGAGTGGTAAGTGTTTATCCGGCACGCGTCGTAACGCTCGTCGCAACTGCATGTTTAATACTCCAGAACACAAATGACGATGATGATGAAAATGGAGTGCGCTGCTTAGTAATCGATGGTATTACCTTTCTCTCGCTCTCTCTCGGGACACAAAAACGACGACTTCAAAGAGAACGCGTATACTCGAACGACACCAAACGCGTCTCTTCTTTTCGGCGAGAAAGAGAAGCGTGAAGGCAGTTTCAGAGCGGTACCGCAGCGGTGATTTGGAGGCTGAAAAGTGAGGTTTTCCGACACAAATCCAACGCTTTGGATTACATCATCGGACGAAGACACAGAAGACGAATAAAGGCTTCGTTTTCGAAGAGAGAGAGAAAGAAAGAGAGAGAGTAAGAGAGTTACGACGAAACGGAAGAGAGACTGAGTGACGAAATTCAAGTCGTCTCGTCGTCGTAGTGTGCGAGAAGTATACGCGGGTGGTGTTGTTACATTGGAAACACATTCAAACGTTACGTACGACGACGACTGAGATATATATGCGAGCGGCATCGATCGCGTGCCAGCGGAAAAGTACTTTCGCATTCTTCGCGAAAAGGATGCCAGTGCAAACTCGCGGCAGTGATGGTGCGAGCAGTAAAAAAGCGGGGTCGACGATGATGATGTCAGAAGGAGGTAAAAAAGGTGCAACTATTCGCGTGACGACGTATAACGTGCTCTCGTCGCACCTGGCGGAACCGACGTATTTCACGTCGTGCGATCCGAAAAACTTAGACGCGCTCGTTCGGTTAGAGCGAGTGCAAAAGAAGTTATCTGTTGAGATGGAGAAGAGATCTATCATTGGGTTGCAAGAGGTGAGCATGACGTGGTCGGGACCGTTGCACGCGTTTTTCGCCAATAGGGGGTACCACGTCGTCTCGCACTTGTACGGGAAGCCGTTTAATAATTACATGGGAGTTTTGTTGGCGATACCTTTGGATACGTACGAGTTATCGAGAGTGGATGTGCAGAGGTTGTCGGATTGCGCGAAGTGGCCGAGGAAACCGAAGGATTTGGAGGAGAAAGGCGTGGTGAAGAGGTACGTGGTGGATCCGATTGTTAGGATGTGGAGGGCGGCGAGGAACGCGAGGCCGCAGTATCCTCCGCAAGACGATTGGGAGTTGGCGAAAGGGAGGTTTAATTCTATCGTGTATGCGAACGTGACGCACAAGCAGACCGGGGTATCGTTGGGCGTGTCCACGTATCACATGCCGTGCATGTTTAGGAACCCGAAAGTTATGACTTTACACAGCGCGTTGGCGGCGACGTATACGATGCGAGAGAGCGAGAAAGATGGAACGAAAAATTCAATTTTGATGGGCGATTTTAACGTCAAACCAATCGACGGGTCGTACGAGTTGTTAACCACGAATAACTTGGATGAAAACGACGTGTTTTACCCGATACCGTACGAAGGAACGGAGTACATCGTGGAGCCGCCGGCGAGAATGGTGAGTTGTTACAAAGAAGTCAACGGCGAAGAGCCGGATTTCACAAACTACGCCAAGATTAAAGACGACGAGCCGTTCATCGATACTTTAGATTATATTTTCGTGACGGAAAACATTCGCGTGGACGCGGTGGCGCCACTGAAACATAGAGATGAGGTGACGGACGGGCCGTACCCGAGCGAGAATGAACCGAGCGATCACGTGTTGTTGGCGGCGGACGTCACGGTGTTTTAATTAAATAGCGAGAGAAGACAATTTTATTTTTAGTCGTCGCGTGTTTTGTTTTCGCAAATGGTTGTGTTTATTTTCCGCCGCGCCAAGCTGTTAGTACTTTCGAATGAATTATTATTACAAATGTATATCGTCGCCTATGTGCTCGAATTTTCTGCTCCTGTTACCATCTCTCGGCTCTTTCCGTATTTCTTTTGTGTATGTGTATGTGAATTTCTCGATCGATGTATGCGTGTACTTTGTTCCAAGTCCAAAACTGATGGTGAAAAATGTGCGTTTCTCAACGCCTCATCCACTCACGCGGACTCCACTTGTTTTCTACGTCTTCTTCCTCCTCTTTGTTCTCTTTATCTTTTTACATAAACTTCTCCAACATGCTTCCCACCGCGTTTTGCACGGTTTCGGAAAGCGACGCTCTCTTTTGCACTTTCGCCAGAGGTTGCCTATTCTCCTCCGACCCGATGTCCTTATTCTTTTGAGAATCTTTCCCGATGTTTTCGAGATTGTTGTCGTCGTTGTCGTTATTATTACCATCGTTGCGCGTGAACCCCATTCCCCCAACAATTCGAGGCCCCGCGTCTTCCATCGGTTCATCTTTTACCACCACCGCTGGAGCGGGTTTCGCGCGTGGAACTTCATCCTCAGGTGGAAGCTCTGGAAGCAAATTGCCTCGCGAAAAGAGAAGATCAAATTCCTCCAACTTCAACTTTTGCTTATCCGCGCGAATCGCGCCGGCGAGTTCACCTTTGTTCATTTGCGCGCGACGCATGTTCTCCTCTTCTTCCTCTATATCGATTATCTCCGGTCGTCCATTGTTCTCGCCGTCGTTTTTCTCGGCAACTGTACCAGTCGTGCGTTGTTGGACCAACTTGACGATGTTTGTCTCGATGGAATCTTGGACAGTTAATATCTTTACCGTCACCGGTCTCGTTTGACCCATTCTCCACGCTCGGCCAATCGCTTGATTTTCAAGCGCCGGGTTCATGCACGGTTCGATCATAAACACGTGCGAAGCGGCCGTCAAGTTGATCCCAACGGCTCCGGAACGAACGGACAAAATGAAGACAGTCGTCGGCGGGTCTTTTTGAAACGCCTGGATGGATTTATCGCGATTCTTCGCGGACATCGAACCACTGATGGTTCGGAAACCAAATCCTTCATCCGGTAATCGCTTTTGTAACCATTCGATGGTTTGCGCGAATTGCGTGAAGATCAAAGCTTTGTTCGTCGGGTCGTCTTTGCGCATTTTTTTGAGCTCGGCGACGAGCACGCGAAGTTTCGATTCTGCTTCGATGGATTCCACCTCGTTACCGTTATTAGGGACCATCGGAGCCGCTTCTTCTTCTTCTTCTTCTTCTTTCTTGACGCGTTTAACTCCTCGCTGCTCGAAGTTATCGCCTTCGCCTTCGGCGTCGCCGTTCGCTTCAGCAGCGGCAGCGCCTTCGTCTTCTTTGATGGTCAAATCCGCCGTTGTCAAGCGGCCGCCGGAGCACAATCTTCTCGTGGGAAGCAACAAGGACATGATACCAAACGTACGCTTTGCAACGTGAGCGTGTCCTTTCGCCTTGTACTTCGTCTCCCACGTTGCTTTCGTGTCCGCGTGCAATTCGTCGTACAGACGCTGCTCCTCTGGTAAAAGAGTTACGGGCACGTGGATAACCGTCTTTGGCGGCAACGAGAGCAAGTCCTTGGTCGCGTTTCTTCCGAGTTTTTGCGTCTTCGTGTGACGAATCGTCATTGGTTTCATCACCGTCAACACGTTCTTGATTTCTCTTGAAGACTTCTCTGTCATGTCATTGCGCCCATAGCGACGCGGACCCGCGTTCGTACAGATGATGTTGTTAAAGTCGTCCCGAAATCGTTTGAGATCGGTTCCCCATGGCGAAACGCCAAGCATCGCCAATTGCCCAAAAAGATCCACGCTATTCGTAGCTATTGGGGTACCAGTACACGCCCAACGTCTAACTGCGCATATTTCCGAAGCCGCTTTGGACTGCCCGGTGTTGTAAGATTTCGTCATGTGCGACTCGTCGCAGACCAAGCGATAAAACTCAATCTGACCGAGAGGATTCGTTCTGGAGCGGTCGGCTGCGAGCGTTTGGTACGTCGTAACAACCAAGTCGTAATCTTCCGCTATTTTTTTCGGGTTCTTCGTGCGTTGTTGTCCATGATACATGAGAATACGCAAACCTGAATCTTCGTCGAGCTTTGATTTTGCCTCGTCGATCCATTGACCGACGAGCGAAACGGCGCAAATAACGAGCGTCGCGCCCGAACGATAAGGCTTCTTCACGTTCGTTCCATTCGACATGTTCGAGCAGTCTGCAACCGCGCCAGCTTTACCGAGCGTTTCACCGTGTTCAATCCACCCTTGTGGAGGTTTTTGTGCCAAAATCAACGCGAGAACTTCGATAGTTTTTCCTAATCCCATCTCTTCGCAAAGAAAGCCACCTCTCGGTGTCTTGGGAATACACCCAATCTTCGCGATTTGATCAAAACCGGGAGAATACATCCATCTCTCCTCCGTAGCGTCCAACGACGCATTTTTCATCACATCACTCACGTCGTACCACACCAAATCGCGAAATCCACCGGGTATTCTCTCTAACTCAAGCATTCGATTTAACGTTTGCCTCTGGTAGTCGTGCATCGTCACCGTCAACCCCGTAGGTTGTTCGACCGATGGATATTCTTGCATCTCCAACGCTTTCATTAGCCCAACCGCTCCTGCTGCGCCGTGTCCGACTTTGAAGCAATTTTCTGCTTCGCTCGCTTCTCTTTTTAACGAAGCGTTTTTCGATAATTGCGGTAGTGTAACTCTCAATCTACGCACGACATAACTTTCGTGGTCACCCGATTTTCTGAAATTGTTGTAAAGTGAAGGCGGCGCAAGCATGTCTCGCACTTCGTTCACTTTCGCATCCAAACCTAACGCTTGAACTGGAACAGCGAGGCGCATTCTCCATCCCGGGGGTGGAGTGTACGCTAAATCTTGGGAAAAATTGTGTGCGTACGGTTTGGGGTCAGCAAGAGTTCCAGGCCTTCGTGCGTAGATATCGACGTCGAGATACCAAATTTCGCGCCCCTTGTTGTGCATTTGCTTTCGCATTTTCGCCGCGACTCGGATTTCCGGTTGGTTGCAAAAAACCGGTTCCTTTTTACACGTTCGGAAACCTTCCAATCTCTTTTCTACTCCGACTGCATTGTATCCGCCCTTTCTGTCAAAATATGTCGTCGAGGAAGTGAAGATCTCAGCGCACATTCGCTGAGAGCGCTCAACAGCTTGACACTCGCAAATTTGCATGTCAATGATATCTTCCGTATGCTTCAAATCCTCGATAGCCTCTGCGGTTGAATCCGCACAGCCCGGGAGCAAACCACGTTTCACGCCAGCTAATATTCCAACACTTTCGTCATCGATCTCGATAATCGCCGTGACGTTCGTGACGAAAATTTCTGGAAATTCCACTCTCCGTTGAGCATGTCGTGGCGTGCTTAAGGGATGAAGAGGTTGCTTTTTATTTGTTAGCGCTTTATCTAAACCATCTTTCAACGATTTATAATTGTTCTTGCCGCCGAGGTGAGGAACTTTATCGTGCAAAAAGTGAGAAATCGTAACGACTTCTTCTTTCTTTACTTTGACGCCATCTCTGTCCCGTTTGCGCGATGATTCTTCCGAAACGTATTTCTTCACGCAAGCTTTCAACAAAGGTTCCGTGTTTTGTCTGAGCAAAGTACTTACGTCAATACCGCCGAATTTGGACACATTCACGTCCTTTCCTTTCACTAAGTAAACCATTCTTTCGTTCCCAATCGTGCGCGACATCGTGGAGATGAGAACTGAATTGCGCTGAACGCTCAGACGCTGAACGCTCACGTGGACGTTTTTTCGTTGTTCACTCGTAAAACTCGATGGAAACTCAATTTCGTCCCAATCATTTATGTGCCTGGCACAAGTGCGAATGTATTCGTTTATATTTTTCGGGTCACCATACTTTTCGCCCGCGCGAACTTTTCGTAAAAACTGTTTTTCGTTGTTGTTTTGCGTCGCAGCGCCTTCCACGTCGATGATGATCGGAATCGAACACGGTTGTAAATAATCGCCATTTTCCAATTCTTTAACCTTCTTCAAATCGTCCTCGTCGATGATTTCGCTTTTACTGTTCATGTGTTCCTGCCACGGCAATATTCGCTGCTTGAACGTTTTCTTCAACATCGGGTGCACGATGCAGAAACTTTCAGCCTTCTTCGTCTTGTAAGCCACCAGAATTTTTTCCACATTGTCCTTGCGATCGTTTCTTGTTCTCGAAAATGGACGATAATAGTTTGGCAGCGTAGACGCGCGTCTTTCTCTTTCTGCCTCCGTGTTGTGAATTCCCGTAACATCCGAAATGGCTCCGGCATGATGGTGAGGGTTATTCATATAATATCTATCGAACGGCACTTGGGTGACAATCTCCGGCCTATACTTCACGGTTGCTAAAACGATCTGTTCGTTCTCGTTCAGCTCGTATCGTTCTTCTAAATCCTCGATAACGTTCGTCACTTTATCGCTATTTTTCACGTCATATATCGTCCACTCCGCCTTCGCGTTTCTGACATCGACGAATAAGATGCGCAGAGGAACTTTCGATCGCGGCTTTGGGTCTCCCTCCAAGAAAATAGGCATCGCCTCCAAAAACGGCTTGAAGGGATGCCTGTTCGCACTAGCGCTTCGCGATGTCAAATAGACGGCGTCTGGTTTGTAATTAAACAAATTGGTCAAGTCTACATCTGTTCCGTACCTTTGGTGATTTTCACACGATGCTTTATCAATGAATCGATGACCGTGCGGTGCTTTAGCCAATTCCTCCGCGATGCGTTCCTCCGTAAACTCCTCTCCGCGCGCTTTGGATGCGCGAACTGGGATCGAGACGGTGCCAATTTTGAAGGCTGTTGCGATTCCGGCTGGATCAGGTAATGGTACTTTCGCCGGAGGATACACGTACGATATTAAGCCGTCTGGCTCTTCGCCGATGCGATTCTTGTACGCAGATTCGTTTTTGTGAATAAGTCGCATACACGCGCGGGCGGCGAGTACTTCGTATACTTTGGTCTTGTCGTCGTAATCAGATGCTTCAGTGATCCTTACTCGCGCGATGTGCTGAATTAACGTCGTAGGTTTGTCCCTATTCGCAACTTGCTGCGGCGCACCTCCCACCAAAGCCTGAACTTGTGCAAAGACTTTTTGGTAGAGATCGAAGTCGTCTGCGCTTCTCGGGAAGCGATCTTCCGGGATATCGTCGTACTTTTGAAAGTGTCCACTGTAAATCTGCTCCGGTGCGTTCAGCTTGTAATATCCAATTCCCCACCAACTGACGCCGAGATTCCCCCCTCCCAAGGCGCCTTTCCACGCCGCTTGGAATTGCGGACTCGTCGGGAAGTAAACCCAATTGCCATTGTCCTTCTCCTTCAGTCTCCACAGAACTTGTTCCGATGTTGCGTTACGAGTTTGTCCATTTTGTGATCCACTGAGAAAACGTCCATCGTGCGATAATTCATACGATTTCCGAGTAATGACAGCATATCGATTCTTCCCGAGTCCATCGAATTGGAGTAGAAGGAACAGTTGCTCGCATTTATTCCTGATTCTATACATGTCGTGATGTCCCTCGATGCACAAAACTCTCAGTTCGTCCATATCTCTATTTGACGCAAACGCGTTGATCTGAGCAAGATGATTCACATGAACCCCATGGACTACTAACCTCCTCGCGGCATCATCACCTGCCCCCCCAAAACCAACCCCCCGCGGCTCCGGCGGCGGGACATTCCCAGGTGCCTGCGGCAATCCGGCCAACTTTCTTCGTCTCGCTTCGTCCCATTTATAGCACGGATAAGCGCCGCAATGCTGCGCCCAATGCGCACACGGCGCTTTCAAATCGCACACGTAACACCAACAGTTCGCGCAGTGCTTCATCTGCAAATGCACCACATTTTTATCGAACTTGTGCGTCGCGCACTCGTGGCGCGGGTGTGCGATATCTCGGAGTATTTCTTGACCGCCGACGCCTGTTTTTATTTTCCGCGCGCAGCGCAGGAGGAAAAGAGAGAGAGAGAAAGAAACATTCTCGGTCAGCGCGCGCACTAGTCTCGATGAGTATTGCGAGCGTTATCATTATTCAAAGACAAAAACGACGACAACGTGAAAGAAAGAGTCTGACGACGAAGGAATACTCTACATCTTTCGACGCGTCTTTTTTGCGTTCAAATATAGGCACCCTTTTTGACGAGACTCGGACAGTTCACCCAAAAAAACGGAAGAAGAGGAGGAAAAACCGAGAGGAATCTTCGCGCACCCGTGATCACCACGTCCTCGTCTCTGTTGTTGTTGTTACTATTCGTGTTGTCGTTCCCTTCCTCCTCTCGTATCGGCCGTAAACGCGGTTCAAAATTTTGCTGCACGATTCGAACGCGTTCGTCGCCTTCCTCGTCCGAATCGAGAATTTCGATCACCTCAACCATGATCTTCTCGTTTCTCTCTGGTGATGATTTGGTGTTTGTTCTCGCGCGAAAGGACGACGCAAAAAACAACGAGAGAGAGAGACGACGCTCCCTAAGCTCCCTCGAGGCCCTTTCTCTCTCTTTTTGTGCGCGCAAAAGCCGCGATGGAAGTTCTTTTCCTTCGACTTCTTCTTTTGTGTGTTGTGTGCGGAGAAAAACTGTTGATTTTGAATATGAAGGGAAAGTGCCTTATTGGACATTAAAATGCGTGGAATACTCTATTCGCTCTCTTTTCACTCTCTCATTCCTCTGACTCTGACCACACGCTCGTCTCTCTCTCTCTCTCTCCGTTTAACTTTGCTATTAAGGTTTAAAAACTAATTACACAAACTCTCCCCTCTCCATAATCTAATACAAAAAGCGCGTTTTTTCTCTCTCGAGAGAGTTTACTTCAACTTCTTCTTGATGCGCAACTGGTTCGTGTGCCCGCACTTTTTCTTTCTGCAGTTGACCGCTCTCGGGTGTAATCGAGCGTAACATTTGCGGCAAATTTTCTTGTCTTGGTTGGATTTTCTCGCCAAGACGATCAAGGACGGCTCGATGATGCCGCCGCGCAAACGCAAGACCAAGTGCAAGGTGGATTCTTTTTGAATGTTATAGTCGGCTAAAGTTCGGCCATCTTCTAATTGTTTTCCGGCGAAGATCAATCGCTGCTGATCCGGCGGGATGCCCTCTTTGTCTTGGATTTTCGCCTTGACGTTGTCGATAGTGTCCGAAGACTCGACTTCGAGGGTGATCGTCTTGCCCGTGAGCTGTTATACATAAAAGGAGAAAAGGAACGCGTGGGGTGAGTAAAAGGTCCAAAATATAAGGGAGAGGAGGAAAAACGGCCGAAATCGAGGAATGCGCGCGCGCCGATGTGGCGAGACCAAAACGACGTAAACGCGCCGAACGACCGTTCCATCCGTCTCATCCACGCGCACATCAAAAAAGAAACGCGCTTTATCCACCCTCGCACGCTCGCATCAATCTCCTGGATCGTCTTTTTCGAAGAGATTTGCACCCCCGGAGGGTTTGCGCCCCTTCGGCAAGAAATTAAGCGAACGACACGGAGCGATTTTTCGCGCACTCAAAAACCCCCGCGCGTCGTCGCGACCGTTGAAGACGCGATCGGAGCGCATACACGCACGCAGACGGTATCAAACGATGCGAAAACACGATACAACATCGGCTATAAGGACGACACGTAATACTTACCGTTTTGACAAAGATTTGCATGTTTGGTTGTAAAGCGAATTTATTTGTGGGGAGATGACGAAGTGAATTCTCATTTCTGATTTGAGATGCAATTTGTTGTGAGAAGGAAGAAACGAGAGCGCTTTTCGGTGTCTCTAGTTGAATAGCTCTTTGTATGTTTATCAGTAAAAAATAGTAATAGTAACAACATCTCTTAATCTCTCTCTATCTCTCTTAAAGTACTCGTGCTAGTAATAGCAATAATAAACGTATCATTAGTAATGAATGTTCGGGTTTTCGACTCTGGCGATATCGGCGTCCACCATCTCCTCGACCAACATTTGTAAACTCGTCTGCCTCGGGTTCCACTTTAACTGTTCCAACGCCTTCGCCGGGTTGCCCAAAAGTTGCTCGACTTCCGCGGGACGGAAATATCTCGGGTGCACTCTCAATAACGTTTTACCGGTCGCCTTTTCCACGCCGTGTTCTTCCACGCCTTCGCCTTTGAATTCGAGCTCCATGCCGGCGTGCTTGAACGCTCTGGAGGCAAACTCGCGAACGGTGGTCATCTCGCCAGTCGCGACCACGTAATCTTCCGGTACGTCTTGTTGTAATATTTTCCACATGCACTCGACGTAATCTCTCGCGTGTCCCCAATCTCTTTGCGCGTCCAAGTTACCCAAATACAAGCATTTTTGGTTTCCCGCCTTGATGTTCGCCACGGCCAAAGTAATTTTTCTGGTGACGAAAGTTTCCCCTCTTCTCGGCGATTCGTGGTTGAACAAAATCCCGTTGCACGCGAACATATCGTACGACTCTCTGTAGTTCACAACGGCCCAATACCCCATCAATTTCGCGACCGCGTACGGCGATCGCGGGTAAAACGGCGTCGTTTCGGACTGCGGAATCTCTTGCACTTTACCGTACAACTCGGACGTCGACGCTTGGTAAAACTTGCACGTCGTCGTTTGCCCGGTCAATCGAATAGCCTCCATGACGTTCAACACACCAACCCCATCAACCTCCGCGGTGAACATCGGCATTTGAAACGAAACTTGCACGTGCGATTGCGCGGCCAAGTTATACACCTCCGTCGGTTTAATATCTCTCACGATCCCGACCAACGCGTGTAAATCCGACATGTCCCCGTAGTGCAGGAAAAATTTGTCTCCGTTCGGATAATCGGGTTGTAAGATGTGTTCTAAACGCGGATGATTGTACGCGCTCGATCGTCTCTTAATGCCGTGGACGATGTACCCTTTCTCCAACAACAACTCGACCAGGTACGATCCGTCTTGGCCGGTCACGCCGGTGATGAACGCGACTTTACGCTTCGGGTCATTCGCGAGGTCGTCGTAGTCGATCGATCCTTTCTTGTAATCGTTCGGCTCAAAGTTCGTCTCCGTGGACGTCGGCACGGGAACGAGGGAGGATTTTAATCGCGGGGAAACAACGGGAGGCATGATGTGGATGATTTATTCGTTCGTCGTTGTAAAGGAGTAACTGCGCGCGAGTAAATAATTTAGACGACAGTGCAATCTGCGGTGTCGGAAGATTATTATGAAGTGTGTCGTGGTTTTGTTACGAGTGTTATAGTGTTGGATCTCGAAAGAAAGGAAGAGCTCTTCAATAGTCTCGCGATAGGATTTTAAGAAGGTTTACTTTTATATACTTAAATCAGAGAGTCAATACTTTATCAACGCGCTCTCTCTCTCTCTTTCGCTCTCTCCCTCGTCGTCCTTCATAAAATAATCGTTATTACATCTTCTCCAACGGCTCGATCATTAACAAACGCAAACCGTTGTCGAGGACTTGTCGCAACGCCGTCAAATAGTGGACGCGTTGCCACATGGCGTTTTTGTTCCACATGTGTTCGCCTTCTTTGACGTGGTTCGTCATCGGGAGGATGCGAACGCCGGCTGGGCCGTAATATCCAGACACCGCACGGACCATGGCGTTGAGGAATTCGCAGACTTTGTGGGTACCGTAGGAAGGTAAAGCGGGAGGTTCCGGGAGTTTCGGCAACGCGGCGTCGCACAGCATTTGGGAGAACGGTAAGACGTATTCCATGAGCAAGGCCCACTCTTTATCGTCGACTAACTCGTCAAATTCCATTTCTTTGATATCCGCGAGTGGCGGAAGCTCGCCAGTGGCGACTCTCGATTCGTATTTGGCTATGACTGATCGTAAACGAGTGGAGTTGTAGAGGATGAACGGCGCCGAGGCATCCTCGAAATCGGTGATTTTCGCAATGTCAAAGTTGATTTGCGTTTGACAGGCGCACGAAAGGAGTGCGTATTTCATAGCCGCGGCGGAGACTTCGTGAGTGACGCTCTCGAACGCTTTTTCGTCGACTTTTTCGCCCTTATCTTCGGATTTCTTGGCCATTTTCTCTTTGATGATGTCTTTCAAGTCTTGATAGAGGTCGTCGGCTAACAAGTATCGACCGCGACGACCGGACATTTTGCCGGTGGTGAGTTTGACCAAATCGTAAGAGAGGTGGTACTGCCGGCCTTTCATGGCTGGATTCATCATGCACATCCCGAGCGCTACTTTTTGTTGCGCCAAATCTTGCTCGGAGCAGATGATGTTCAAGATTAAATCCGACATGGAGGCTTTCTTGAACGAGTAGACGATGTCGCGGTAGGTGTATAAAGTAGAACCATCCGGGCGCAAGACGTATAACGGCGGGTAGTCTTTTTGATAGCCGCCTTTGCCGATTTTGAACTTTTGGTCGCGAATAAACGCGTCCATATCTAAATACGCGCCCTGCGGGACGCCTTTGTCGTTGCACTCCGTTTGCGGGACAAAGTAATCAGAGTTTTTCATAATCTCCAAAACTTTATCGTTCGAGCCTTCCCATCCGAGCTCGGATTCGAAATCGAAACGGTCGTGCTTCACGCCGTAGTTGGACAAAGTTTCTTGAACGCCGGTTAAGCAATCGATGACCATCTTGCGAAAGATTTTGATCGCCCACGGTTCTTGGCGTTCGTACGCCAAGTTGAGTTTACCAGCTTCGGTTTTAATATCTGAAATTTCGCGAACGTCTTGAATCATGATATCCATCATGTCTTGAAATCTTCCTCGCAAATCTTGGTAGATGTCGAAGTATTCGTTGATACTTTTTATTTTCTTTTCGTCGTTTCCGGCTTCGGCTAGGGCTTTCTCTAACAACGCTTTCACGGCGTCTTCGCCGGCTTTGCACGCGTCCTTTACGATGGATTTCGGAAAGAGGAGAGAGGGAAGAGGATATGTGTCAGTCTCGATTGTGATGAATGCACAACGCACGCGCGAAATATTGTTGGCGAGAGCCCAAAGAGAGAGAGAGAGAGAATAAAGAGTTCGTTGACACGTCCAACGCAAGAACAAAGCATCATATTGTCAGAGGTGATTTTGATTGTTTCCTCATCGTAATCAGAAAGAGAGTTAAAAAGTAATTTTTAATCAATAATCATCTGCTTTATTCTTTGTTTGATTGGTCACGGGACGGTAAAACCGACGAGAAAGAAACGAAAGAAACGAGGAGAGAAAATAATAAGCGTACCTCTAAATCTCCCGGTTGCACGCCAACCTGTTGCAACTCTTGGCACGTGTTCATCACCGCGTACATAGCGCCAATCCACTGGTCGATTTTCATCGTCGGCTTTATCTTGGTATAAATTCTCGAATACGCCAACGCCGTTAACCCAATCTGCGCTCCTAAATCGTTCACGTAAAACGCTTGCGTGACTTCACACCCGCACGCTTGCATCACTCTCGCCAAGTGCGCGCCTATCATCACGTTTCTCAAGTTCCCGATGTGCAACGGCGCGTTCGGGTTGCTCGACGTGTGTTCGATGATAACTTTCTTCCCTTGCCCGGCGTTCGTGCACCCGTACTTCGTGCCTTGCTCGATGATGGCGTTAATCGCCAGTTTAAAAACTTTTTGCCTCTTCACGAAAATGTTCATGTACGGCCCGACGCCTTGGACGGACTTGATGAACCCGTCCTGGTGCGCGCCGTCTTCGATTTGTTTTTGAATAGTTTCCGAGAGATTCTTCACGTACTCCGCGGGATTCAACTTCCTCTTCGCGCAAAATCGACTCCACTGCACGGTAAAATCAGCTTTCGATAAATCTCTCGTTCTGGAGAGTTCCGGTAAATCATCCTCCGGGACGTCCGGTTCGTGCTGCGTTACGAACGGTTTGATTTCAGAGAACACGAGATGCATGATCTGTCGCATCGCGTCTTCGTTCGCTCGCAACGAAGGGTTGTTTGAAGGCGTCTCCGCCCCTGCGTTTGAAGCTGCTCCCATGACAAAACCTTCTTTTTTTCCTTCTTTCTCTCTCTCTCTCTTTGCGCGATGTGTGTGTAATAAATGTGTTGTGTTGTTGTCACAGAGAGAACAAACACCTCTTCTGTAATGGCGGTGGTTCTGTGTGGGGCAAGTCCTCCTCGACTCCTTCGAGAGAGAGGAAAAATTTAACGAGAGCCGAGAGAGAGCGCTTTCGGAGAAAGGAAAACGCGAGGACGACAAACACAGCCGCCGTCACATCACGAAGCGAACAATCGAGGGACAAAAAAAGAAAAAAAAGGAACTCCTTTTCGAGCGTTTTCGAGAGCTTCGAGTTTTTTGAGCGCTTTTCGACCGCAGGACGCTCTCGTTTTCCACCGCAAAACAGAGGGGTAGGTCAAAAACACGAGATCGATAGGTTAAAAAAGCGCAGAGCGCAGAAAAAGGCAAAAAGCGTCTCTATACTCGTCAGAATTTGAGATAAGAAGAACGGCGCGCGCGCACTACAAACCACCACTCGCGCACGCGTAAAGAAATAAAACACTCACAGAAACACGCGAGGAAACACACAACGAACGTTTAGATAGCGCTAAACGACTTTTTTCTCGTTCGGAAGACATGGCGCCGAGTCGACGACGGAGCACGACGGCTCAGAAAAAAACGACGACGATGCCTTCGAAAAGAGGCGAACAGGCGGAAAAAGGACAACAACGGGAGGAAAATTCGACGGAGCAAGAATTTGAATCCGAGTTGTCCGGCGCGTTCAGCTTGCTCTCCGTGGAAGGGTCGCCGAGTAAAGTGAGAACTTCGGATTTAGGAAAACTGTTGTTAGCGATTGGTGCCGGGGAAATCGCGGAAATGAAACCGCTCGAAAGCATCGTGGACATAAATCACAGCGGATTCTTTACCCGAGAAAAAGTGCGTCTAAAAGCTCTTTCGTGGTCGAAAATCGTTCGTTTGGAATTCAGTTTTTCTTAACGCGCGCGCGCATCAGAGCGACGATGCGAACCACGCATGTGCACGCACACGACGAAATCGTGTTATGTGTTTATAGTATTATGCGAAACTGACTTTATTCTTCTTTCCTCTCACAAAATCAGGTCACCGCGGCGTTACAAAAACTTCGAGAGCAAGGCCGTTTCCCCTCCTTGGACGAGCTTTCCGGACGCTCCGCGTCAGGGAAGAGAGCCTCCACGGTGGCGAAAAACAAGCAGCAACAAAAACGATTAAACGACGAGGAACAGATGAATCAAAACCAAATGAACAACGCGTCGAAGAAGATCTTAGTGGTGGACGATATTGGTTTGTGCAGAAGGGTACGTTTTCGTTTCGCCCGTGTGAACGCGCGCGGAAACTTTTGTTTTGGATAAAAGTGCCTTTCCCTGCCACGTGTACTTTTCTCTCTCTTTGCTCGCGCGCTCGAGGATAGGGGATAACAAACGAAATTTTTTCTGACATTTTTCTCCTCGATTTCTTTTGTAAAACACAGATAACGACGAACCAATTAGAGCAGCTCGGGTTTAAAGACTCGCCGGTGGCGACGAGCGGGAAAGAAGCGATTCAATACATTGACGAGAAACAAGGCGAGGTGCAGTGCATTTTGTTGGACATCATGATGCCGCAAGAAAACGGGGTCGAAACGTTAGCCGAGATCCGAAAGCACGAGAAGTTCCGAAGAGAACACTTAGAGCCTGGGCACGAGGAGGAAGAGCCGATTAAAGTTATTGCGGTGACGGCGTTGAAACATGGGGAGCTTTTGAGTTTGTGCGAGTCGACCGGCGAAGCCGGGCACTCGGTCATGTTTGACGGGTACATCGAGAAACCGGCGACTTTGACAAAGATTCGAGACGCGATGGAGACGGCTGCGATTATGTTTGCCTCAAGTTTGCCTTCAGGATTGGACCAAAAAACGAGAAAGATCAATAATAATAACAATAATAATAATAATAATAATAATAATAATAGCACGAAGAATTTAGCAACGCTGGCGGCACCGGCGAAGGTACAGAGAGGGAATAGCGACGGAGGTTCCGGAGGATCGGATCCAATCACAGATGGTGGAGGTAGCGGAGGCCGAGGTGGTTCAAACGAAGGTACCGACACTCGAAATAAAGGGAGCAACGAAGTTGATAACGGAACGTCGAGCGATGAGAAAGGACAGACGCAATCGAAAGGATTGGGCGGCAAGATGTCCGCGAAGGCTGGAAAAGAAAAGAAACAGGATCAAATCGACAAGTTGAAGAAAGAGGAAGAAGAGAACGACGACGAGAACAACAAGCACAAACGCGCAGCGAGTCCGGGTTTGGGCGGTAACAAAGTTCGACCGACGCATTCGGGAGAAACCACGTCGGCGGCGCCTGAACACGATTTGGAAAAGTACGGCAGTAACGAACGCAACGTGGGAGGAGGCAATCAGTCGAAAAGGGCACACTTCAACGAAGGCGATAACGCCGCCGCCGGCAACGAAAATACCGACGGCATATCGAATGAAGACGCGACGAATAAGAAAGAAACGACCGTGCTGGAGAATGTTTACGATAAGAATCGATCCGAACGAAGATCTGAGCGCTCAAAGAGGAACCAAAGCCAAACGAGGCACTCGCCGTCGCGTCGCGGAGCGAGAGATATGAACAACACGGATGACGATGACGAAGGAAACGACACTGGCAACGAGAAAGACACAGATTCTGGCGAGCATCAAGGTTCTGCCGGTGGTTCTGGGAAGAATTCGGAAGAACCGAACCCTAGAGGGATGTCGCCGCAAGCAAATTCTGGGGGTAGTCGTGAAGGTTCCGGAGGGTCTGGAAACAATGGTAGCGGCGGATCTGGGGCCGAGACGACTTTGAACATTCAAATGCCGAAAGAAGGTGACAAAGATCGCGGTGGGCAAGTCAAGGTAGAAATTGCGAAGGATGAAGATGTCGAGGACGAGGCAGATCGCAACTCGCCGGATGAAAACGGGGACATGCCGATGACGCCGGCGACGGATATTATTGAGCAGCGAGACGCGCAACAGCAACAGCAACAAATGCAACCACAAAAGACGCAAAAAGAGCTCGAAAGAGAGCAGAACATTGCTGGTCGCGAAGATGTGAACAACCATCGCCCCTGCGCGAGATGTAACTCAAACGAAACTCGTTTCTGCTACTACAACAACGGTCTGTTATCACAACCTCGACATTATTGTCGCGCGTGTCAGAGATATTGGACAGAAGGCGGCACGCAACGCAACCTTCCAAAGGGCTCTGGTCGACGCAAAGATCGTGGTGCTCCGAATGTACACCATGCGAGTGGTTATGGCGGTGGTGATGGGGATGGAGCGGATGGCAGAAACAACACCGAGACACCCGCCATGAATGCTGCCGCTGGTTTAGCCGGACTTGCGAGCGCACCAGGCAACGCGCTTGGAGGCGCTGGACCAGCATTCCTGCGACAACCGCCGAATATTGCAGCGGCAGCTGCAGTCGCTCGACAGCAAGTTTTGCTTCCCAACTCGATGGTTGGTGTTCCGTCGACGGCGAGTAACGGCAGCAATCAGCTTCCTTTCAACTTTCCGGGCGTTTCGGCCGCGCAAATCGCCACCGCTGCTCGAAACGCCGCAGGTGGTGGATTTGGCTCGGTGGGGAGTCAGCCGGGAGCCAACGCGGACGCCGCGGTACTCGCGGGTATGCACAGCGCTTCCAACGCAGACGCCCAGGTTGCGCAGTTGCTATCTTCCGTCGCTGGATACGACGTCAATTTGGCCGCATCTCTTGTTGGATTCGCTGCTGCCAGAGTTGGCGAAGAAATCGCGAGAAATGCAAAGATGATTCACGGCGATTCCCCGGGTGCGGATATTTCCGAACGCGTCGTCACGTTGGCCAAAATCACCGGATGGAGAATTGGTACGGCAATTTCAACTATTGCAATGTCGTCAGTTGAGCATGGTATGGTGCAAGCGGACGTCAATACGCTCGTGCAAGCGCAACTGCCTATTGTAACATCTCAGGCTACCATGGAAGCGAACGCGATATTGCAAACCATGTCTTCCTCGACAACGAGTGAGAAACCGCAGAGCGAGACCGAGAACAACGATAACATCAGCGGCGGGAAGAAAGCCACCGGAAGTGGAAATTCAGGCGGTTCGGGGGGAACCGGTGTTGATTCCATGGGAAACAACGTCAACGCGCAAGCTACATCTGCGCCCGAAGCTACTATTCTTGCCATGCAGCAAGCACAGCAAGCGGCGGTTGCGCGATGGATGAATGACTTGGGCGGAGCGCCTTTCATGCAGCAACAACAGCAACAACTTCAACAACTTCAACAGCAGCAGCAGCAACAACAACAATTGTTACTACTTCAACAACAACAACAACAACAAGGCGGTAAGTCGGCCCAAGCTGCGCAGTACGCGAGCCTTTTGATGAATTTGACCGGAGGAGAGGCGGTGGACGCGAAAGCGACGCCGAAAAGGAAAACGAACGAAGTCAAGAAAAGCACAAACAACAGCAGTTAATCTTGCGCATAACATTTACCATTTTACTGCGTGTTTGTGAAGGAGAACATACTTCTTTGTACAACTAGCTATTTATATAACTTTTCCCGTAGTACTGAGGAACATTTATTTTGATAACTTTAGAGAACCATTTTGTAATAATGTATTCATAAAAAACAAACACTTTCAACCCGTACTAATTACTTCTTACCGCCCTTCTTCCGCGCTTTTTTCGTCGGCACTGGTTTGACGTCTTCGTCGTCGTTCTCTTCGTCTGACGAGAGCTCCAATTCCTTGACTAAATCTTCCTTACCGAGGTACAAGTCTTCTTCGTCGACACCTGACTTACGCTTGCGTTTCTTCATTTCTTCAAACGCTTCGTCTCCGTCTATGATCTCGTCGTCGTCGTCGTCGTCGTCGTCGTCGCCACCGTCGTTATCTCCGTTTAAGAAGTCATCATCTTCGTCCTCCTCGTCGTCACCTCTTCTGTGATCATCATCCTCGTCATCCCCGTCGTCGTCGTCATCATCAGAAGAGGATGACTCATCGCCATGAGACTTGTTCGAGCGAATAGACACATCCATGGCTTGCATTGCCGCGCGCCTTTCCTTCCCCCTATCTCTCAACTGTTTCACGTACCTCGTCAACGGTGCTTTTCCTTCCATTTTCTCTCCGTGTAAGAAACTCTTCGCTTTCTCGATGTCTTTCGGCGCAAAATCCGCCTCGTCATCTCTTTTCCTCTCGATGTAATCCGCGTTGCGTTCAATCGCATCCAACATTTGCTTCGCCTGTTTTTTAAATCTACCAACGGTTGTTTTCTTATTGAATCGTTTCAACTCTCTCGTCACTGCGTGAGAAATCTCTGGAAACGCGACTGAATACGCATGTTGCTCGAGGTGTTCGCCGAGCTCCTCAAACGCGGATTCGACGACGACGTCTTGAACAGCCGGAGAGCGCAACTCGGTTTTAGAAACTCTCAAAGCGAGCGTAAAATCTGGACTGGGCGCTTTCGTTGACATTGGCGCTTTGTACAACTCGGAAAAGTTCAAAAGTTCCAGGGCGAGTGGTGCAACTGGTGCAAACGTCTCCATCGACCTCGAAAGCCTATTGAGAATTTTCAAAAGACGAATGCGAAGCGGTGCGTATCGCGCCGAAGGCAATACTCTCGCCGCACCGAGCGCAATTTGTTGCACCGGATACGCCAACGGTCGTAAAACCGAAGTAGATCCGTCTTTTGTTGTTTGCTCGCCGGAACCTTTGCTGCTATACTCTCTATTCGAAGCGTGCGCGGTTAATATCCGCTCAAAACATTCCAAACAGTTTATGTATTGCCAACAATACACCGATTTGAACGCATCTTTTGTTTTTTGAGCCAAAGCATTTCTCAACAACGTCGCGAGTTGTCTAATGTACGCAAACGCTAACCCGTAGGATTGATTTTGATCGATGCCAAACATTTCCACCACGCACGCGCTCATAAACGCGATATTCTCCGCCGAATTCGCATTCATAAACTTTGCGTTGCTCGCGTACGCTCGGTACACCCCTTTCACCGCTCTCTCTAAAGCCGGTCCTGGACACGTCGCCGCAATCGCTCTCAGTAAAACTATAGCACTTACCCTCAATCTTGGCTCTCCGCTCGAAAAACACATCAACGTCGTTCTCGTCACGCGTTTTGTCAACCGCTCGAACGGTTTCAAAAACGCCACGGACGCAGCCAGCCGTCTCAAAACCAAAGACGTCATCGACGCATCCGTCA
>JACLAB010016314.1_pt1 | contig 24811 bp, 15 predicted proteins | sample 8027921 | NCBI WGS metagenome assembly JACLAB01 (sample SAMN15725117, study PRJNA655200) | protist metagenome | isolation source: fluorescence activated cell sorting (FACS) single amplified genomes of... | place: USA: West Boothbay Harbor, Gulf of Maine | collected 2000-07-19
ATTATTTTCTTCCTCTAGGCCCCTCTCTGCTTTCAACTGTCTTTACAAAAATCCATGTTTCCGAGAGTATGCCGCTATGTAAACAAGAACAGAACGCGCGGTAATGCACTTGCATCGTCTTCTTCCTTTTCCTCAACAACGAACGAGAGCGTTGCACGTTTACTTTTTTCGCACGTCAACGGAAAGGAGGACTTAATGAACAGAGACCATGAGAATGCGGAGCACAACTTCTTTCTTCGAATTCCACCTCGACGGTGTGTTGCTATGAAAGCGCTCTATCCGCGCGACTTGCTCGTGAGATTCGTTCTCGCGAGAGAAGAAAAGGAAAACGATACGTGCACAAAATCAGAGACGACGACGTGGTGGGTCGTCCCAGATGTTTACGAGAAAAGTTTTGACAAGAAAGGAAAGGCCTGCTACGTTTCCTCTTCAACAGTGGCTCTTGAAACTGCAATAAAATCAAATGCGTTTCGGCACGCGTTTGCCAAGAAGAACATCAAAGTCCCCGAGGATCTCATAGAAGTCGTCCGAAAAGGGCTGAAACGACACGCCTTATCGGCAGTCGTAAACGCGGTGGAGAAAGCGACTGATATGGTTGAAACAGCATGGGAAGATGACGCAACCGACGCTAGGCAGATTTCGGAAAACCGAAGCATAGGGGAGACAAGTACATCATCGGTGTTCGATAGAATTAGGGCGAAAATAGACGCGTTCGATAGCATCAGGAACGATAGCCGCGAAAGTAGAGTAGTATTAAAGCCAAAAATAGACGAAAACGATAGAAATAGAAAAAAAGAGAAAAAAAATGGAGTCGTCGTTTGCGATTTGTTTACTGCGGAAGAGCTCTCGAGCGCTCTCACAAGTGCTCTGGACAAAAGTGGCGAGAACAGTGAGAGTAGGAATAAGAGTCTCATCAGAAAGATAAAGGAATGGATACATTCGAACAACGACAACAACAACAACAACAACAACAACGAAGAAAAGTTTCTGACACTAGAAGGAGTACCGAACAAGGATTCGTTTGCTTTACAGGTATCGCTGCTGCGGTATTCTGGTTTTAATGAATGATTAAAAGTTTTTGGCATCTTTTCTCTAAATTTCGTATGAGTGCCAGCGAGAGGAACTAGCGTTTGAGGAAGAAGATTTAGAAGAAGCAGAGCCCGGCGTTCGCCTGCTCGAATGACTCGCCGTTGACGTTTTCTTGCGCTGTTCTCTCCACCATTTTTCGCGCTCGGTATCGTCGCACAACACCCTCGAAGCTTCCGAGACGAGTTTAAACAGCTTGGTGCTAATAGGAGCCGAATTTTTGTCCGGGTGGTGTACCAACGCAAGCTTTTTATACGCCTTCTTCACGTCGCTTGTTGTCGTTGCAGAGCCGAAATCTTTCAATCCGAGAAGTTTATACCAATTCGGTTGGGCTGCTTTCTTCTTTTCAACCTCCCTTTTATTCCAATTGGCGACATTCCTCTCCTCGTTATCCAACGGAAGCTCGAGAAGGCTGTCGTACGCCTCGATAGCTTCTTTGTGCATGTCCAATTCGCCATACAGAGTTGCCAAACGAGAACGAGCCTTCGCGAACGTCGGAGCTAACGAAATAGCGATAGAAGCGGAAGATAAAGCGTCGACATACCTTTCCAGAGCTTGTTCGCACGCGCATATGTTGGACAAGAATATCGCCTGGAGCACGGGCGAATCCGCCGCGCACGACTCTAACGCTTCTCTGTAAACACCCATAGCTTCTTCGTACTGCTCTTCTTTGAATAAAACTCTGCCTCTCTCTCGAGAGGCCTGTGCGTTCACAGCTTGCTCGACGAGGAGAATTAGTTTCCCCCTGTCGGGAACACACGCGTCTAACGACGACGGCGACGACGAGGAAGCACTCTTAGTCACCGGTAAAGCTGCCTCGATACAGGCGCTCAAATATCCGAGATCGAAGCATATTCGCGCTTCCAAAGCACGTCGTCTCGGATCATCGGAAGGTTCGTTACTTTCTAAAAGTGAACGGGCTTCGTCGTATTTACCCATAAATCTCATCGCTTCGGCTTTCAGAGTGATGAGCATTGGTATTTTTGGCACTATTTGCATGACTTTGTTCAATTTCTCCAACGCTTCTTCGCTTACTCTTTTGGCTTCGTTTTCATCCGCGACATCTCTCTCCTCCTCGAACCGCTTTAAAACTTGGCCAACTTCTCGAACTACTTTTTCAGAAGTTTGAATATCTTCGTGTATTTCGTTTGCTTCGTTTTTGATGACGGTATCGATATTCTCTCGGGTTAAGACATCGCTCGCTTCTTGGAAAGCAGCTTCGAAATCTCCAAGCAACAATAGGCATCGGGCATATCGTAACTGAATTTTTACGTTTCCAGGATGAAACTTCAAAGCCACACAACAATCTTCCGCGGCTTTTAATGGGTGCCCGAGCATCATATGAGTAGCCGCACGATTTGAATGTAAACCAACTTTGACTTTTTGGATCTCGTCGGTAACATCCGTGACATCATTCGCGTCTTTCAAAGCAACAGTATAAAGACGTAAAGCTTCGGCGTAGTCAGCACGTTTATAAGCATCGTTTCCAAAAGACTTATCGCGTTCTATGCACGCGCGGAGCAGCATTTCTTGTTGTTGGTGCGCGCTTTGTAAATCGTCTACTGAGGCTGTCGAAGACAAGACGATCCTCGCTATGTATTTTCTAGCGCTATTCAAATTCGAAAGGGATAACGCACACGTTGCCGCTTGCGAAAGCGCTTTGATGTTCTCTTCGTCCACATTTAACACATTCAAACATTCTTGTAAAGCATCGTTGTCTCTTCCAAGTGCCATCAACGCCGCCGCTCTGTTTGTTCGCAATGTCAGATGGTTTTTATCAATCAGCCCCATTCCACTCGATTCTAACAGTAAAATAGCTTCGGCGTAATATCCTTCCGCACTGCTAAGATCACCCGCGGCGTACGATTTGTTTCCTTTCAGCCTGAATCGTTCGGCACGTTTCGTAGCTTTATTTTGTTTTTGTTTGAGCAATTCATTGGAGAGTTTTTCTGCCGCACTTTTCCTTTCTTCCTCGATTACGCGTTCCAACTCTTTCACTTCCTCCCACGCGCGATTGCACTGTTTTCTATACATATCTCGCGTTTTCTCGGCTTCTTCTAATACGAGAGCCGCTTCGCTTACTTTTTCTTCGCTCGCAGAAAGCTTCAACTCTAAATCGACGTGCTTCAATTCGTACCGTCTTAGTTTCATCTCCAACTCTGCGTTCACTTGCGGCGGCTTCGTGTCGTGATTCTCTTCCTCGTCGCGACTGCTCGTGCTGCAACATTCATCGTCATCATCGCTTCCGTTTCTAAACGTAGAGGATATTCTTCGCAATTCAGTGCTTTCTTCTTCATCGCTCCATCGTAACGTCGTTCCTTCTTGTTCTTTGTCTTCGTACCGGTCGACGATTACTGAGCGTCGCCGTCGCCGTTGGTGTTGATGGTCGTTCTCCTTCGTCTGTCTCACCGCGCTGCCTCGCTCGAACACATCTCCTTCTTCTTCTCCTTCGTGTTCGTCTTCGACGTCGTCGTTGTTGTTGTTCTCGCGATCGAAAATGCGTTCTTCGTGATGAAAATTTGCCGGCGAAGACGAGGAAGAAGAAGAAGAAGAAGAAGCGCTCTCGTTTTCGCGTTGTTCGTCGTTCCTTATTATTTTCGAATTTTTCTCCTCCTCCTCCTCTTTTCTGGTCCTCCCTTTTCTTCGTTCTCTGGGCGCTCCCCTCTTTTCTTTCGAAGCGGTATCGTTCTCCGAGAATATTAACTCTTTCGCGAGTTCTCTCTGTAATTCCCACAATCGTTCCGCGTTCGTCGTCGTCGTCGTCGTCGATGGTGGTGAACTTCTTCTCCTCGCCGTCGCTTCCTCGTCCGAACGGTGATGATGATGATGATGATGCATTTTTGCCGTTGGGAGACCACCGGTCGTTTCAGATACGAGAAAATCTCCTTTAGTATTATGAACAACGGTCGTCCGAGTTTGCGGTGTTCTCGTCGTGGTCCCCCGTCGGTGGTTCCCCCCGAAGAGCATCATGTGTATCTATCTCTTCTGTGTGCGTGCCCCGTTGTGCATCATCTATTCTCTATGGTGCGCGCTTTTCTTTTTGAGCACTTTTTCTCTCGAAGATGATGATGACGATGAGTTTCTCCCTCTTCTTTTCTCTTGTTGGTTTGTTGTGTGGAGTCGTTGACTCTCTTCAATCCTCTTTGCACCTCTCTTCTTCAGCAAAACAAAAAAGCATAAAAATTCTCTCTTCTCTCCTTATTATTGTGGAGCAGGAACTTTGTTTGCTTCAACGGATACACACACACACACACACACAGAGAGAGAGAGAGAGAGAGAGAGAGAGAGAGCTTTGACGATGCCTCCACAAAGCAAAAAGAAGAAGAGAGCGCCAGCTTCTGCCGCCGCTTCTGCCGCGGAGGAGAAGAAAAAGAAGGAGAAGACAAAGAGTAAAACGGCGCCGAAATCGACAAAAGCCGCCAACAGTGGTGAAGATTCGGAATCGAACGAAGAGGAAGAAGACGATGAAGAAGACGAGGATGAATCCGACGTCGACGGAGAAGACGACGACGATACGTTTATAGACGTTGAAATTGAATTCGTCACTCCGAAAGAGGAACACTTCTTAAACTTGAAATCCTATCTCACTGCCTATTGCGACGGGAGTCAATACAACGTTTCCGAGTTGGTCGATATGATATTGAAACAAGACGACGTCGGTTCGGTGATTGCCTCTCGAGTGAGCGCGGAAGAAGAGGAAGATCCTTTGGGCGTAATGACGGTGATCAGTTTGGATAAGGCGAAAGAGTTCAAGTGTTTGCAGGAAATCAAAGCGCACATTGTGAAAAAGGCCCCGAAAGAGGAAGCGAAGTTGGTTCGAGACGCTCTGAACGCCAAGAAAACTGGTTTGATTCTTTCAGAGAGATTAGTCAACGTGCCGCAAGATATCGGTGGCCCGTTGATAAAACAGTTGTTCGATGAAATCAAATGGGCAGTGAAGGATGAAAAGAAAAAAGAGTTTGATTTCGATCAGTATGTATTAGTATCGCGTTGCTTCTTGGATACGTTCACTCCGCCGCCGTCCGTGGCCGGTGGTGGCAAGAAAAATAACAATAAGAAACGAAAGAAGGGAGAAAAAGAAGAAGAAGTTACCGAATTAGTGTTTCCAAATCTGGAAGATGAGATATTTTATGAAGAGTCGCAGTGGAGTTTTATGTGGGAAGCCGGCGGCGAGGACAAGCCGCAGGAGTTTGAAGACTCAAAGCCGATGCGGATGTGTATGCTCATAGATGCGAAGGACGTGGGAACAATCTGCGAGGACGTCCAGGAAATGTTTTTAGCTCTTAGTGTCGAGAACGCGGAAGATTAGAAAGAATTTCGATGATTTGCAATCACGATGATGATGTGTAATGAAGATGTGTCATTATTCATTATGCGTTATGCGACCTTTATTTGCTCTTGTTCAATTATATTCACTTTTTCAATACCAAATTCTCTTCATTCACGCGGAAGCAATCAAGAATGGGTGCTCCTAACCAGAGATACAGCATCTCCGCTCAATCCGCAGCAAACTGGTGCGCGCTGTGTAAATGTTTTGTCCAAGCCTCTCAGAAACGAACGCACGAGCGTTCACAAAAGCATAAAGACGCGATGGACAGGAAGATGAAGGACATCGCGAACAAGACGGCGAAGAAAAAGTCGGACGACGATAGTTTGAAGAGACAGATTCAAGACATAGAGAATCAGGCGATGCATGCCTTTGCGGAAAAGGATATTGGAGGCGCAAATGCGAGCCGACCGATGGGCAATCACGAGCGAGCGCGAGTGCAAGGAGAATATCAAAGGAAAGCTTTAGAGGAAGAGATTACAGTTGAATTGAGAGCAAAAGAGGAGATGGAGTTCAGATTAAAACAAAAATACGGGGACTGGGTTTGGGATGAGCGCACGAAGTATTACTGGCACGGGATGAGTTCGACATACTTTGATCCAAAGAGTAGAATGTTTTTCGATAACATAACCAAGAAATGGTCGAAAAACTGTCCAGAAAACGCACCTTCGGCGCCAACACCTCCTGAACACCATCTAGCGACTACTCAACCGGTTGGCGTTTCTCCGGCCGCCGCATCGGGTCATACAAAACCAATAAATAGCAACGACAATAACAATAACAATAGCAACAATAACAATACATACAGCGAGGCGCAAAAAGCAGGAGCGGCTGCTATTGCAGCGGCAGGATTATCGCAGAAAGTCGCTCCTGTGGGAGTAATGTCGCAACCCGCAAAAAAGTTAAAACCGACTTCGGTCGAGGAAGCGTTCGAACTAAAGAGGAAACAAAACAAAATGCACATCAACATAACTACGAGCAATTTCAATTTAGGTTACGGATCAAATCATCCTGCGTACGAAGCGGCAAAAGCAAAAACAAACGCCGGGCGAAAGAGGGCGTACGAAGCTGCTGGAGGTGCAACTTTTAATGCGCGTTCCAAAGATGCGAAAGATACCGGAGCGGAAATGAAGAAAAAGAAGAAAGCCACGGGTGTGAGTACAGAGGAGCAAAAAGCGTTGGAGGCTCGCGAGGCTGCTCGAGCGCGATTGGAGGCGAGATCGAAGAAAAATTTCGGATTGATGTGAGAGTTCATTCATCATTGTCAATACAAACACAACAAATTCTAATAGCAGTAGCTTCCAAGAATTTTTCTTTGTCTCGGATCCACCACCCTCTTCGTCGTCTTGAAAAAAATACGCGATACTCGTCACTCGATACAAAAAATGACCACGCGTACCATCATCTTCCTCATTGGTTTGCGTGGAAATGTATATACCGAAGCGGCCGTCCGTTGGAGTAACGTCAACTTTATTCAAGAAAATGATAGAATCATTTTCTTACACGTCATGAAACCGTCTATTAACATTTCACTTTTCGAATATAGATCGCCTATCATCCTAGATCTCCATCATCAAAAGTTAGAAGTTGCAGACCTCGTAACCCCGGCAATGTCGGATGGATCAGAGCGGAAGTTTGAAGTATGCGTCCTTGAAACATCGAGAGATATTGGCGAGGCGATTCTCCACTACCTCGCGACAGAGCTTGTCGATGAAATCGATTATTCATCCACCTTTCTTGTTCTCGGTCGAATGAACGGAACACTCGATGGCAGTCCGAGTGAAACCAGTATTTTTAGCGCTAAAAAACAAACGTTATCAAACTATATGGCACGATTCTGTCCAATCAGCACGATTGTGGTGGATATGATAGATTACTCGAACTTGACCATGCTCGCGTCCGATTCGGTTTCAAGCGCTTATCTTGGTTTATCGGACTTCGCTGAAAATGTACGAACCGTAATAATAGTGATCGATATTTCATCGAAAGAAAGCGTTTTCGAAGACGTCTCAATCGTGGAGTACGCGCTCAAATATATTCTGCGTCCAACAGACCGTGTTAAACTCATCACATTCTTTCGTTCTATGACAGAGTTTAATCGAAAACTGTCGGATATTTCTGTTTGTGAAGATAAACTCCGAGGCTTTCTCATCGAAAGACCGAAAGAGACTGTACCACTGACGTCTTTGATTTTACACCTCGCCACTAGACGTGAACATATGGCGACGATAAATAAAGAGAGGCGCGAGCAAATATCAGACGCAGTCAATCAATTCGAAGCAGACTTTGTCATTGTTCGTGAACTTGGCGATAGTAGAGAAAGAAGTTCATTATCATATTTTCAGAGAATACGAAGGTATTGGAAGAGGTCGTATACATACCAATCGATGGAAGCGTTGAACTTCAACGCGCCCGTTTGTCTAGTACGCAACAACAATCTTTTGAGACTGGGAATGGGAAGAAATAACAACAACAACAATTACATCGACAATATTAGTAAACTTGATAACGATCAGAGATATATATCGTAGTTTTTCCTAAATTTTCAAACCATTAACTTCGCTATCAAATTCGCAACTTCATCTGCCTCATCTTCATCTGGTTCTCCGTCCGGGTCGTTATCTTCGAGCGACTGCAGCACAGAATCTAATCCCGCGTCAGCAAATATTTTCTGAATGCTTTCAATAGCGTCTTCTTGAATCCAGTTTTGATCCAAGTTAACTTTCTTGATGGTTGATTTCAGACTAGTCGCAGCTAATTTTGAAACCGCTTCGGCACCAGACTTAGAAATTTCGTTGCACGAGACGTCCAGCTCTTCGAGTTTAGCAGCGGAGGTTTGTAGTGCGACGCATATTTTTGCCACACCGGCATCTCCTAACTCGTTATCCGTGATTTTCAAGACTTTTAGTTTCTTCATCTTTGCGATGCCTTCAGCGACAGAATCTACCCCTTCTCTAAGGATGTCGTTCGCAGATAATATCAACGTTTCGAGGTCGGGACAATGTTCGGCGACAACTTGGGTAACCTTTCCAGTAATTTCCTCGCCAAGCGCTGTCGCTTCGAGATTCAAATATTCCAGCTTGGAGTGCTTCTTAAAAACTTCAAGAAATGCCTCGCCACCTTCTTCATTGACGTTGTTATCGGTCAGGTTCAATTTTTTCAACGAGCTTCCATGTAACAGAGCCTTTGCAAGCATCAGCGCGCCATCGCTCGTAAATCTCGAACCTGCCATCTTGAAATCTTCTATTCCCGTCGCTTTTTCTAAAACAGCGGCGACGTGGACGGTTCCTTCGTCTCCCGTCATGTTCTTATCCAAGTGGTACTTTTTCAGCGTCGCCGGCGAGGCTAACAATTCCGAAATCGCTCTCGCAGCTTGTTCAGAGATGCCATTGTTTAAAAAAGAAATACCTTCTAAAGTTGATTGCGATTGCAACAGTTTCGCACATGCTCGAACGCCTTTTTCACCAAAGGCATTGTCCGATAAGTCTACCTCCTTCAGCTTACACACAGAGAGACCTTCGCACATGATTTCCATCGCCTTCAAAGCTTCCACCTCTGGTCTTCCTGCAATCGTATCCGCTAAATCAACGACTTCCAAAGTACCCTTCAAGTTTTCAAACGCTTTCTTGGCAACTTTAGCGGCATCAATCCCCCAACTCTTCGTCGATAATCGCACAAACTTGAACGAGGCGTTCGGTTGCAACAACGGCGCGAGCACTTCTTCCGCTCTCGGACCGGTGTAAAACTCCCTGTCCGTAGAATCTAGAGCGACATCAAAATGGTCTTTATCTTGCACCGCTTTTGACGACACTACTTCTGAGGTTGACGCCCCGCCGCCTTTACCACCGGCGCTGTCAGCTCGTCTCAAGCACTCCTCCTTCATCAACTCCGCTGCTTTGGAGATGTATAAGGACATGGACTCCTTCATCGGTCGATCCCCAGAAACACCTTCTTTGTGATGAACTTCCACCGTCGTCGTCGATGCAACATCAGCCACGCCGAAAGCTTTCTTCTCGATGTTTTCGCACACTTCTCGAGCGTTTGCGATGCTATCGCCGAAGCAGTGAAACCCAATCGCGCTCAAGTTATCGGTCATTCTATCGATCAAATCTTGTCTCTGTTCTTGCGGGATGCGAAACACCATTTTCTTCTTCTTCTTCTTCTTCTTGGGATGATGCTCTGCGCGCTATGAATGCTCTATAGGACTCGAAGTCACTACTGGGGAGATCTGTGTCGTGCTGCTGTAACGAAGCTTTTCTTCTTCTTTTCGTGTATCAAACAACAAAAGAGAGGAAGAGGAGTAGAGAGGAGGAGGACTTTTCTTTCCAAAATGTGGAAAAGTTGTGGAAAAGGGGAGAAGAAAATTTTTACGAGGTATTTAGGTTTCAGCCATTTTTTTTTCTTTTCGTCCAGTCAGGGGAGGGGTCTCTTGCTTGGTTGCCTTCAAAAATTATGCACTCGCACCATCATCATCATCATCCGGCAATGGGAGTAGGCGTGGGAGGAGACAGACCACCACCACAATCACCGCCACTCTCCCAACCAACGCAACCACCGGTTTCTTCTTCCTCCTCTTCTTCTTCGCTCTCGGATTTATACTCCGTCGCTCGACGAATATCGTTCGAATTACAGGAAGGATTAATTCGTTTGGAACGTTTGGAAGGCAAAGGGCACGGAGGAAACGCGACTTTACAAGAAGCTCGAGAGCAGAGGAATAAGCTGCAAGAGATGACTCGAATCTCCCAACAGATGGAATCGCAGTTTCGAGTGTTAATCGTGAAGGAGAATCCATCGAAAAGAGACACGTGGAAAAGGAAAGTGAGTCAAATTTCCGAGGAGTGCGACCAGTTTCGAGTAGCGTTGGACCGGTTCGGTTCGCGAGAATCGAGGAGAATGCAAGAGGAACAAGAGAGAGAGGAGTTGATGCGAAGAATAAGCGGTGGAGGGAACATGAATAACGGAGGTGGTGACGTGACGTTGAATATGGGTTCGAGTTACGATGCCGAAGCTTCCGCGGGAATGTCTATGCGCCGAAGCGGTCAGATGGTGGACGACTTGTTAGACTCGGGGGCGAACATTTTAGGAAGTTTGCACGAACAAAAGGATAGATTAAAATCCGCGCGAAGAAAAGTGTTGAGCGTGTTAGATACTTTAGGCGTTTCTCAATCTGTGTTGAAAGTTATCGATAGACGGCAACGGATGGATGCAATCATCGTTTACGGAGGAATGTTCTTCATCACCTTCTTCATATTCGTGTTTTGGTGGTTCACGCGGAGATAGGCGAATAGAGGAATGTTTTTAGTCTGCACATCTAGTCTCAGAGCAGTAGCAATAATTTCTTTAGCTATGTTTAGCATGTTGTACATTTAGTTTACAATATTTACGCGCGGTTCTAAACTAATGCTATTTTATTTATAATACATTTGGAAAAACTCTTCGATGTTCCACGTGTATGAATTTGGCTCGAGAAGATTCTCAACTAGCGCATCCTGTATCGAGTTCTTAATCCATACATCAACCCCTGGAAGTTCAGCGATATTACCCATTCTTCCGCTTACGCCTTCAGGGATGATCTTGAGTTTCGTCTCTGGTAAATCCGCGAATGATGTTTTCAGCAAACCCGCGTACGGTGGTTTATCGATGAGCAGAACGCTCGTGCGTAATAATAGATTGGTCGCATCAAGTTCAACTGCGAGTTTCAACGGAATCTTCAATTGCGCGAGCTTTGAATGAATAGTCATATTGAATGCAATATCTGAGAGCTCCACGCCTAACTCCAACATAACGCCTTCAAAAACTTTCCTCGAGCGAAGGACTTTCACGTTTCGGCAGCTCGGCGGCTTGTGATTCATTTCAAACGAAGCTAAATGAATAGATTCGAGAACAGATGGTTTTGCGGTGGAGAGCTTGTCCGAAAGTAAGTTTCCAGCCAGCGAAGAAAGCCAATTTCGAAGGAAACCATCCCAACACGCCGCTATCGTCGAGTTCATCCACAAAACGTCCGCTACAGCTTGCCCATTGTTGAGCACGCTTGCGGATCCGCTCGAAAGACTACCGCCTCGAGAGGCCGTATTGGCAGCGACGGTTGCTGTTGCAAATTGTAACTGCTCCAAATCATCCTGAACTTTTGCTAATTTCGATTGTAGATCCAGCGCTTTTTTCTCCGCGAGAGCTCTCAAATTCTCTTCTGATCGCACTCGAGCGTAACAGACGAGGACAACGCACAGTAACCAAAAAGTAAAACCCATCAACTTCACGAGTATTGCAGCAACGGTGACAAAAATCATAATGTGAGCAGAAAGCGAGTGTGATGCGAAGCCAGGAGCGAGCTCTGCGACCATCGTGCTGTATTTTGTCGACATTGCCGCCATATTTGTAAAAGAGTCCTGGATGTTAGATACGAAAGAGAGCGACGACAAAGACGACCAGTTCATCTTTTTCCTCGATTGAGAGACTTTTGTCGCATTCAGCTTCATCGGTTCTATCTTTCCTCTCTCTACCTTCTTTACGTTTATTGTGACGTTCGGGGTTTGAATTGCCGCTGTTGGCGTTGTTGTTGTTGTTCTGTGCTTTACTTGAACTTGTCCGATTTCTCCCCACGCCTGCCATTCGTCAACTTTTTCCCAACTTCCCATCGTTTCTAGTTCATTTATATTGTTTTTGTTGCTCTTGCTCGTACTATTGCTCTTACTTTCTCCCATTTTATCGTGATGAATCGGCTGGTCCTTTGGCTTTGGAGCGACAACTTCTACCAGCTCGTTTGCGAACTCGCTCAAATCTCGCAAGAAGACATTTTCATTCTTCTTATTACTCGTTGTATTCTTCTCTAGCTGCTGTTGTTGGTTGTTTCTGCTCATATCTCTTCTTAAATCTTCATACTCACCATCATCATCGTTGTCATCAAATCCTCTAAAGTCCTCCTCCTTCATGCTATCCACGTTAGTTCTCGTCATATTTATCTTCTTTCCAACTAACGAAACGGGAGGCACCCCAGGCACCCCTCCACCCAAGACTATTCTTCTCGGTTCGTTCGCATTCTGCTGCTGCTCTCCGCTTACGTTTCTCTCACCATTCCTTACATTCATCCCCTTCATCGTCGAAGCGGTACTAGCACCGGTGAAATCGTTTCTCTTCGTAAAAGTCGTAGAGGTTGTTAAAGAGGAGGAGGAGGAGTAAATCTTCTTTGCCTTTTTATTCATCTCCGTTCTGAGTTTCATCTTCAACATGGCGATCGTCGCAGACTCCTCCATTTTTAACTCGATAGTTTCGCCCGTATTTTCTACGCGGCAGATGCATTTGGTCACCCACCATTCCATTTCGCCATCGTTGTTGTTATTATTCTTATTCGTTTTCTTCTCGACGAATTGGACGTCTAATCCTTCATTTTTCCCGACAGTAATTGCGAACTCTAACGCGGAGTGTTCGTCGTCAACGAGATCATCGTCCGCGCTTTTATGTTGCTGTTTAAGCTTCTGAAGCGAAACGTTGTCGCGAAGAAAAACCATACTCACTTTAAGCGAGTGTGAATCTCCTTCTTTTGCGCGTGCTTCTTTTTGGGGGAACAATTGAATTGACAATATTTACGCGTAATCACCTAAAATACTAAATACAAAAAACTTCATTCGCATCGAGGCTTTTTACTCTCTCTGTTCTCGCTATCATCATCATCATCTCCATCGTCTGCGTTTCCCTTTTCTTCTATATCTACTTCTACTTTTTCTTCTCCAGTCGCTTTGACATCGCTTATTCTGCTATTGTTGTTCTTATTCTTTCGCACGTGCGTGCCGCTTAAGATGTACCCGCCGCTGTTTGCCTCGGTCGTCATAACCGGATGCGTTCTCCCTGGCAACACTTGATGATCCCTCAGAAATGGCTCAGAGATAGTCATTGAAACAGCAAGACCTCCTTTTCGCAAAACATGCATGGCATCGGCTAAAGGCTGGAGGGTCATGCTCCACACGATGAAAGGCGTTGAGTTTGCGCAAAACTCCAATAATTGTGGTAGGGTTGTTTTCGGATCCAACTGCGGGTGCGCGAGTATCAAAGAGGTGAACTTTTCCTGTCTGACAAAATACTTCACGTCTGCTTTTGTAGCTTTTGAATGCTTTTTCTTGCTCGGAATGCTATCGTTACCATTGTTGTTGTTATTATTATTATTGTTATTATTGTTTTTGTTGTTCGCAGTGGCATCTTTTCCATCTTTCCCATCTTCCTCTCTTTCTTTCAATTCCAAACCATTCTCGAGTTCCTCCTCCCATTTTTTCTTTTCTTTCGCCAACTCTCTCAAACTTATAGTCATAATCACGCTTCTTTCTTCGTCTGTTAAATTCATCTGTTTAATTGTTTCCATCGAACTCGGATGCTCCCCTACGTACCCGGCGCACGCGATGCCTTTCCCTCCCATTCTCGTCGCCGCCGCTCCAACTATGACCCCTCCGCAATCCTCCACAATCAGCGGCTGCGAATTTGCCATAACGTTCCCTAAATTCATCATCAATCCTAGTATATCAAATCTTAAGCTATTCGTAATTTGTGGTGACTTGTAAAAATACGCCTCGCAGACGTACCTCGGCGACGGCCACCGCGCGATGATTTTCGTCAAGTGTTTCTTCATTTTTTTCATCTTGTACTTTTCCTGCGCGAACGCGGTTTTTTGGCTAAACGTCGCTGAATTTGCAACGAGCTCATCCACGATGGCCTGTCCGGAAACTCCAGACTGTTGCATTCTTTGTATCTCTTTATCGCTCAACTTTTGCGCCTTCCCGTTCAAGTCGTCGTAGGCTTTATTCGACCTCTCGTCTTCGACTGGAATTTGTGCGTGTATTTCATCCTCTTCCAACATCTCCACGCCGACGTGTTCTAATACCCCTTTCTGATCGACTTCAAACAGAGACCCAAAGGGAATAGAATTCAAGAGCGGGTCTAATTTCACGTTCTTATGTTTCCCGACCGCGCACGTTTTCTTCGGTTTCAAGTTCACAAATTGCCACCGGCTGTTGTTCATGTGAAGTAAAACGACATCGTTCTCTTTCATTATTTTATTAGAAGTTTGAGAAGAAGAATGAAGGAGATGGTCTGGGATTCTCACCATCGCCTCCTCGTTGTTGTCTTTATTCTCCTCTTTCGCATTGTCTGTTTCCATCGTCATCCTTCTCGAGAAAAAAAGAGATGAAGAGAGTTTATGATGCGTTTATAAATTAATGAGGAAAATGTTTTGGATGGCGGCAGAGAAAAAAAAGCCAGCAGCCGGCCCAAAAAGGAGAAAAACTTGTTCGTAACAAAACCGATCGATCCCCTTCACCAAGTGCACACACACACACATTAAAAAACTTTACAAACACAAAGAAAGAAAAACCGCCGCCCTCACCTCACGACTTTGCGCTTTGGGGTGAAATACAACGAATAAGTTAAGATTCGTTTTTAGAAGAGGAAGCATCGGTTGGTGGTTATATAGAGAGGAAAAAGAAGAAGAGGAAGAAGAAGAATTAATTTTAAGAAGAAGAATGTTGAAAGCAGCGACTGAGAGTTTGAAAGGCGTGGCTGGGGGTGATGGGAACGAACCTCAGAAGAAACGAGGCCCGTACGGCCCTAGGAAACCGAGAGACCCGAACGCGCCGCCTCCAAAACCGAAACAGCCTAAGGCGAGGAGAGATTTGATAACGGTGGTGCCTAGACCGATATTACGGAAAGGCGAAGAGGAGGTGGATGAACAAGAGTTGGAGAAAGGAGGAGGAGGAGGAGGAGGAGGAGGTAAAAAGATGACGGCGAAGATGAAGGCGAAAGAAAAAGCAGAAAAGCAAGCGGAGAAGGACGGAGACGAGCAAGAATACGACGCCAGAGGAGGGATGGGAGCGAAGAGGAAACGAGGGATGTTTGCGAGAGACTTGAGATATATGATGTACGGTTTCGGCGACGTTCGCGACCCGAACAACGAAACCGTCGCTTTAGTTGAAGATTTAATGGTAGACTTCATCACCAACGTCGCGCATCAAGCCATGGAGTGCGCGGAAAGAAGAGGCGGTCGCTTTTCCAACGAAGACTTGTTGTACGTGATTAGAAACGACGAGAAAAAATTGAGAAGAGTCGAGGAGTTGATGGAAATGAACGAGTATTTGAAAGAAGCGAGGAAGAATTTTGACTTAGCTGATCCGAACGTGGTGGAGAAAACGGCCGAGGAAAAAGAGGAGTGATGATGTGTTCACATCATCATCATCATCATCTGTAGATAGAAAGAGAAATCATCCGTTTTAGATTTTTGTTTTGTACAACTGTGTATCATCATCATCATCACAAAGTTTTCGTTTACGAGAAGGAATAATATGCAAAGCACCCCCTTTTTTGTTCTCCTTAAATTTCCTCACAAAACATTCTCCTCCAAAAAAAAAATGCGGGGGGGAAGAGAAGATGTCCTTTTGACATCATCATCATCATCAACATCGCCCGATGATGAGAAGGAAGATTCTGGTACCACAGAAGAAGAAGGCAAAATGACTGCTGCCACGAACCACGCGAAGATGCGAGAACCAGCAGAGGAGGAAAGACAAGGAGAACATAATGAAGAGGAAGAGAAAGTCATGTCAGTAAAAGTTGCGGTGATGGTCCGACCAATGCTTGAGGAAGAACTCGTGGACGGTAACGACATTGCGATATTCGCGGACGAAGAGAAGCAAAGCATATCCTGCGCAACATCCGACCACACGTTCACGTACGACCACGTGTATAGCGGAGAAGATAAGAAGTCTGAAAAGAAATTATACGATAACTGCGTTGAACCGCTTGTTTCTGGTTTACTTAACGGTTTGAATGGTACGGTATTGGCGTATGGGCAAACCGGAAGCGGGAAGACGTATACGATGGGAACGAGCGCGGGGGCTACGTTTGGGGTCGTGCCCAGAGTCGTTAGAGCCTTGTTCGAGGAGAAGGATAAAATTACAGAGAGTGGAAGTACAGATACGATTTCCATTCGCGTTGGCTTCGTAGAGATTCATAAGGAAGAGATTCGGGATTTACTCTCCTCTTCGTCGACGGCCTCAAAGAAACTGGTACAAACTGTCATCACGTTACGTGAGAATGCCAACGGAGGGATATGCTTAAATGGAGCGAGCGAAATTGAGGTGAAAGATGAAAGCGAAATGGCCGAGTTGCTTTCGTCAGGAGCGAAAACGCGAGCGACTGGTTCGACGAACATGAACAAGACGTCGAGCCGAAGTCACGCAATTTTCACAATCTATCTCGAACGAAGGAGCACATCACCGGAGTCGTCGAGCGAAGTCACGTTGGCAAAGTTGCACTTGGTCGATCTTGCTGGGTCTGAAAGGCAAAAGCGAACGAAAGCAGAAGGAAAGAGGTTACAAGAGGGTATCGATATTAATAAAGGACTATTAGCGCTCGGAAACGTGATTTCGGCTTTGGGCGATGACACGCGTCGAGCCGCGAATGGACACGTCCCATACCGAGACTCGAAGTTAACGCGCGTGTTGCAAGACTCATTGGGAGGGAATTCGCAAACTGTCTTTATTGCTTGCGCGTCTCCAGCAGATTCAAATGCTGAAGAAACACTCAATACTTTGAAATACGCGAACCGTGCTCGCAATATTAGAAATATGGTGCGTGAGAATAAAGAAGAAGCGTCGACAGCTGAACTTTCCCGGTGTAAAGCACAACTTGCAGCGATGCGGTCGCAAGTTATCGCGTTAACGCAAGCTTTGAATAAAGCAAAAGGTGGCGATGGCGAAGTAAAAGAGGACGAAGTAGTTGTAGTTTCTGATGAACTTTCTGGGAAACTCGCCGCGTCGGAAAGAGAAGTTCGAAGGTTAAAAGCAGAACTCGCCTTTGCCGAAGAAGCTCAGCAAGAAGCATCGGAGAAAGAGTTACTGGCAATTACTGAAAGAGATGCCCTGAGAGTGGCTTTGGAGAAAGCTGGAGGTATCGATCCAACGACAGCAGGTTGTATAAGCAAAGAAGCCGAGGACGACGATACTGGAATTTTCCGTGGGTACAACGCGACCATTCAAGCACTGCGAGCGGAAGTGAAGATTTTGAGACGACAGGTAAAACGCAATTTAGAAAGCGAGGATGAAGAATACAAAACACAATGCATCTCAGAGCGCGTCGACGAGGAGGGAGAGGAGGAGGAGGAGGAGGACATCGACAACGACTACGACGAGGAAGAGCAAAATCAAAACGAGCTTGATTCTGTTGAAAAGACTTTGCGGATGAAAGAGAAGCGGATGTTAGAACTCGCAAAGAAAGCTGGAACAAACAGCAGCGCGGACGAGTTGCGAAAACGTTACGAAGAGTTAGTAGAAGAAGTTGAAAATGAAAGAAAGTTGCTTGTGGAGGAGCGAGAGCGCGTTCATCAAGCGGTTCTGAAAGCGAAATCTACCGGTGGTCAAGTGTTGCAGAAAAGAGTCGAGAAAGAGCAAGGTGGGAAGTTAAAAGAATTGGAGATGAAGCTTCAAGGATTACAAAAGCAGTTGAAGTCGCATAAAGAGACGCTTCGGGCGAAAGAGCAATCTGATATGATGCAAAAGCAGCTGAAAAACGATATTTTGCAGCTGAAACGGTCTCGCGTCGAGTTGGTTCGAAAGATGGAAGAAAAGACAAAGGAGCGCATAGCAAAACAGCGAGAAACCGAAAAAGCGCTGATGCAGGCAAAGAAAGAAGGATTGAAAATGCAGCGCGAAGCTCAAAAGTTCAAGAACCAGTCCGAAAAGCAGTCGTTGGTGTTGAAAAGACGAACGGAAGAAGCGCAGGCTGTGAAGAAAAGATTAAACGACCTTCAGATGAAAGGAAGAATACAATCACACACGGCCTCCAGTTTAGCTAACGTCCGATCTCCGATACGGAAGAACAACACGAATGCTCCTGCAAATGATTTAATCAAATCTGCGTCATTGAGCACTCGTCGCAAATGGGTCGATGCGGAAATTAAAACCGCTGCTACCCGACTAGCAATGCGTGAGAAACTTGACGAACTCTACGCACTTCGAGCGAAGGGAGACACGACTGTATCGAACGAATTAATCGCTGAAATCAACGAAAAAGTCACGCGAGCGGATGAAATAGAAGACAAAACTGGCGGTGTAGCACGGCGTTGGGCTGGCGTTAGAGCTCTCGGTGAAGCTCGGCAGCTGCTCCAGCTTGTTTTCAACGCTGCTGTCAAGGCGGAGAAAAAATCTCTGAAAATCGAGGATGTTTCTGCAAATGAAACGCATAGCTCTCTGGACACACATGTTAATGGTAAAACAGAAAAAGATTCTAGAAGAGGAGGAGGAGAAGAAGAAGAAGTGATGATTAACGAGGAGTTGTATAAAGATGTCCCAGCATTGGAAGACACTACTCCTCAGCGTCGCAAATTTGTGGGCACGGAAAAATCTCCTGCATCTCAACAGTATATTTCTTCCGCCGAAGATAGCGACGGTGAAGAGGAAATAGAATCGACTGAAAACGACGATCCAGACTATACGCCCGAAACGCCTGAGAGGACATTATTGAAGGAAAATAGCGTCGGTTTCGCGACGCCTTTGAATTACGTCTTTCGGAAAGCTGCGACTTTTTTTGGTCGTGGAGCAGATGCGAGAGAGCCGCTTCAAGAGAATAATAACATATAGATGCAGAAATATTACGTTAGGAATCATTAAGAATACTGTTCGTTGGATATTGAATACTAACCTAAGAGTATTCGATATAGAAAAACTACTTCTGTGCTTCTTCTTTTTCTTTTTCTTCTCCACCCAAAGCTGATTTTTCAGGCGCTTCTTCATCTGTGTGTTTCTTCTTTTTCTTCCGGTTGCGCTTCTTTTTCTTTTTCTTCTTCTCTCCATCAGGGGCACCTAACCCCTCAGTAAAGAGAGCTCTTTTAGCATCTATTTCCTCCTCGTGCGTTGGAAATTTTTCCAACACAGAGAGAGCTCGCTTCATTCGTTCGATGACTGCATTCGCCCCGTCTCTCACTCTGTCGCGATGCTTTGCCTCCATCTTCTCCAGATATTTCAGAAACAAATCATAGACTTCATCCTTCATTAAAGGGTCAAACGATGCATTCCTTACGCACCATTCGTGTTCCTGATTTGAAAACGTCCAGTTTATGTCCTCCTTTAACTTTCCATTCAAGTATTCTCTCGCCCCGTGGTTACCTTGCTTCATGTTGGTCTCTATCGCCTTTGGGTAAGAACATCGGAAGCATTTATCTTTTTGCTTCCGATAGTTGTGCGCACCGCATTTTCTGCACGTCCAGTCACCAAAAGACCACTTTGTTGTACCGTTCACTGCTGTTTCTGTCGAAGGAATAATCTTAGCTTTCTTAGCTACGTTGCCGTCCTGGCCAGCTTCCTTGGTGGCGAGCGCTTCGCGTTCTCTTTTTCGCGCTTTCTTGGACTTCTTCTTTTTCTTCTTCTCCAGTCCCCTCTCAATCTGTTCTGGGGTTTGCTGCCTTTTCACCTTCTTCTTGCTGTGATGATGTTCGTGTTGTTGCTGTTGCTGTTGTTGTCGAGACTGTTGAATTTCATCGAGCTTCCTTTTCTCCTTTGCCGCGATTTCGCCCATAGTCGGCGTTGGCGTCACCGTTTTCTCTTTCGAAGAAGCATCCTTTCCTTTCTTGGAGGACTGTTTTTCATTCGTCGCCGGCAGTGGCTTCTTCGCATCTGCATTTTTCTTCTTCTCGTCCTTCGATGATGGAGTTTTAGCATCACCGTCGCTCTTCTTCTTCTTGTTCTTTTCCTCTGCTTCTTTTTTCTTCCCGTCCTCAACTTTATTCGATATTGCAGCTTCAGCCTTTTTCTTCGTCGGTGTTTTCCGCTTCGAAACCGGAGTTAAGGGTAATTCGGCTAAATCCTTATCCCCACCTCCGCTCAATCGAGAAGAACGGCGCGTACCAACCTGTCGTGTGTGTGTGTGTGTGCGCATTCAAGAAGAGCAAATTTGTCAGTTTCCGGCGGCGGCTGGTGGATGATGATGATGAGAAAAAAACTCGCGCGCTGACTGAGCACACGATGATCAATACTAACAGCGAATAATGGCTCCAAGAATAGTGAGAAGAAGAAAAAGAAGAAGATAGGAAATTTGTACTCACCATGATGACGCGATGTTGTGTTAATTTGACGACAGTGTTTTTTATCGGGAAAAGGTTGTGTGGAACAAACGAGAAAGCAGTTTGGAGTTGTTTGCTTGTTTTCGATAAACCAAAAAAAAGAGAAAGAGCTCATCAATTTCCCCACTCTCCACACACACACACACAATGATGACAACATCGACGACGCCAACAAAATCTCTTCACCTGTCCTTTTCCTTTTTCGTGCTGCCGCTGCTGCTCTTGTTGTCGTCTTCATCTTTTCTGTTATTCTCCACGAACGCCTACGATGCGACGAGAAACGAACGTCTCATCGGTTGGCTCGGTGAAGTCAACACGCAAGAAGAAACGAACAGTTCAAAACCGTGGATCGAGGCTTTGAGTTGGGACCCGAGAGCGTTTTTATATCACAACTTTCTGAGCAAAGAAGAGGCAAAACATTTGGTGGATTTAGGCGAACCGAGAGTGACGCGGTCGACGGTCGTTGGTGGGCAAACCGGACGCGTTTCCGATATTCGGACGTCTTTTGGGACGTTCATACCGAAAAAGTACGATGAAGTTTTAGAGAAGATTGAAGACCGGTGCGCGGTGTTTAGTGGGATTCCCGTGGCACACCAAGAGCAAATGCAATTGCTGAGATACCGAGACGGGCAAAAGTATTCGGACCACACGGATGGTTTGATCTCTGAAAATGGCGGCAAGCGCATAGCGACTATTCTGATGTTTCTCCACGAACCGACGGAAGGCGGAGAGACGAGTTTTGTGCTTGGAAAACCGTTAGGGAAAGTGAAAGAGAGAATCGAGAGGACAAAAGATCAGTTTTCCGATTGTGGATACAGGAGTGGTAAAGGATTTGCGGTGAAACCAAAAGTCGGGGACGCTATTTTGTTTTTCAGTTTTAGCGAAGCCGGGATTACGGACAATAATTCCATGCACGCAAGTTGCCCGACGTTAGGGGGGACGAAGTGGACGGCGACAATGTGGATACACGAAAGACCTTTCGATACGGCGACGTGGAGGAAACCAGATTGCAAAGATCTTCACCAGGAATGCGCGAACTGGGCGAACCGAGGCGAGTGTAAAAAGAATCCAATTTACATGTTAGGTAACGAAGTCGTCGGTACTTGTTCGAGGTCGTGCTGTGCAAAGGTTGAAGAGAAAGACATGACGTACACGCAGACGTTATTTTGCAAACCTTGCAAAGACGATAGTACGTGGCAAAGATAATAGAGCAAATAGTAGAGGGAATTCAGAGAATGTAGAATAGAATTGGCGCGTGACGTGTATCATCCTCGCCTGCGCGATTCACCTAAAAAGCCTAAAAGTGGAGGTCTCTCTAAAACTCTCCTCTACATTATTTTTTCACTCGTTCAAACACTTACTCAAAGCTTCATAATGTCCCTGTCCGTGGAATAAAAGCATTAATTTCGTTTTAGAATCTTTCGTGGTTCCATAATCTTCGTTACCGTAGATACCAATCGAACGGAGTGGCTCCCCGGCCATGGCCATGTGCACCTCGATTGGGCGTTGCAAAACATGCGTTGCGACTAAGATTTCTGGTTCACCTCCCCATGCTCCAGGATATCGCATGTTCGCGCAGTACTCCTCAAAATCACCTTCGACGATCCATTCTAATTCCTCTCTTCTTTTCATTAACTCATTAATCGTTTGTTCTCTCAATGTATCCGCCTCTAACACTTCTCGCTCTGCGCTCAATCGAGCGTTCTCATCTTCTATACCTTTACTCACGACTAACGAACGAAACAAACATCTACCATCACCGGCGATTTTGTGAATGTCGTAAAAATCGTTCGGGTTACCGCCTTCTTTGAGAAGCGCGTGCGTGCGACACGGCATCGCGCGTCTTTTCTTTGTGCTCTGTCGATTCGATGATGAATATTGATGAGGTGAATACGCGTTCACAAAAGCAAAAGAAGGCATCATTATCATCGCTCTGTTGTTGTTGTTGTTGTTTTTGTTGTTGTTGTTTCCATATCGCGACCAAGAGGAAGAGAAAGAGGAAGAGGAGGAAGAAGTGGAGGAGGTGGACGTCGTCGACGAAGAGGATGTGAACACCACCGCGGTGAAAAAGACCGCTAAGGGAGACGCGTTCATCGTTGGGAGATGGATAAATGGGTAGAGAGATATTTATTGAGGGGAGAGAGAGTGTGTTGATTTATAATAAGGACTCTCCCTTCTAAACTTCATTCAGGTGAAAAATTTAGGTTTGAGACCTCTCTCTCAAAGCCTGTAAAATTTCTCTCTCTCTCTCTGACTTTACGTTCCTTTCAATCTCTTCTTGCTCGACTTGTGATGATGATGCTTTTTATCTTTCTTCTTATCCTTCTTCTTATCCTTATCGTCGTCGCCGTCTTTACTGCTCTTCTCTTTCTTCTTCGCGTCCCACGGGATGTCTTTCATCGAGTCTTTTTGTCTGTGCACGGAGAGGATTTTACCGTCGCCGCGAGCGCTCTTGGCGTCGATGGCGGCGGCCCACTCTCGGTCCGTACCAGCGATGGCGTAACGTTGAAGCTCGGTTTCCTGGAGTAGTTCTTGTTGCTTTTTACGAACTTCGTTGCTCACTTTATCCGCCCTGTTGTATGTGTGTGTGTGTATGAAAGAATTTTTACGATTCGTTAGTTAGTTCTCTCTCGCTCGCGAAACGAATAAGAAGAGAGAAAGCATAGAAATGAAATCAAACGGATCAGATCTGTTGAGCTTTATATTTAGCCACATGGTAACTCGACGACTTATAACCCCAAATACATGGTGGCGCCGCCAAGCGTGTGTTTCAGATAAATCCCTTAAAGTTTAATCCATCACCTCCGTTTTGAAATCTCGATGCAGAACGCGAAACGCGAAACAAATAAATATAATAAAAAAAGAGACGTACCCTTCTTGCAAATCTTCATCGACACCAATAGCGTGCGGTGTTAAGTTTGGCATGACGTAACTCGGAAGCGCTGCTTCTATTTCCTTGACTCGTCCCAATTTTAATGCCCCGTATATTCTCCGCATAGCTTTGTTAAACAGCGCCATCACTTGTTGTGGAGGCAAATCCAACTGTTTCGAGCTATCGTCCAACGTTCGTTGTTGTAACCCCATGCCTAACAATATCGCTGCTTGCGCGTACGATAGCGTCACTGGTATTCTCTTAGCAAAGTATGCTCGCGTTATCGGTGGAACAAGATCCGTAATGACGTGATGATCTACCAAGGAACTCGAGTATTTCTCCAAACGTCGTAAATCGTGCGGCGATAAAATTTCGTTATCGGTTCGAATAACCGCGTCTCTTCCTGCTCCGCTTTGCTTATCATTATCGTCGTATTGAACCTGCGGGTTTAACACGGATAGTGCCAACGAAGGTGGAAGTTCTCGAAAAGGTGCTGCGAGCAATGAACGGAATCGGACTCTGAAATCGTCCGAAAATGGTGCGAGCCACTCCCCTTCCGGAGCGTCGTCGTCGTTGTCGTCGTTCGCATTGCACACGCGAAGCATTACGCACGAGTGTTCCCCAGTTATATCCGACGGCACTTGACGCACGTAGACTGGTTCATACCCTGATTTTGACCAAAATCGATAGAGCTCAGAGGTCAAACCGAACGCCGTTCCGGTCCAGTGCACTCGCTCGCGTTCCCGTTCGGCTAGATTCACTAAAAGCGGCGGTAAATCTTCTCTCGGTTTTACGGTTTCGCTACTTAATCCACCGTTCATTTTGTTGTGCCCATTTTCTCCATCGTTTTTATCTTTATTTTTCTTACCAATATCCATATTTTCGCGCATATCGATGAGTTTTCCTTCGTAATATTCGTGTAGTAATTCGAGTGCTCTCGTGCCGTATCCTTGCCTCGGCAAATCTGGGTGGACCGCAATCCGAACTATTCTCGCTCCAGTTAAACCAGGAAATGCGTCGTCTTGAAATTGCCCAGAGATTGTCCATGGAATCAAATCACCTGAAGGTGCGCTACCAGCTGCTAACGACGCTCTCGCCGACACTTTCGAGATGGCACCTTCGAGTGCAATTTGCAAGACGCACAAAATCTCCGGCAACGCGTTTGATTGCTCGTTGACAGGTGCTAATAACACGTACAATCTGTGTGCTGGTGCGTCCGACATCAACTGTAAATCGTCTGGTGTATTCTTATAATGCGATGAAACGTACAAAGCCATCATGCGTTTAAGGAACTGCTCCGAAGCTTTGTGCGCGGAGAACAAAGTATCCCTGGAGACTTCGTACAACTCGCACGCTGATGGCGGTGGGATCGTATTAATGAGCGGTGGTAAAGCATCAGCGGCGTCTAAACAGAGGAGTTGATTCAACCACGACT
>JACLAB010008800.1_pt1 | contig 24760 bp, 19 predicted proteins | sample 8027921 | NCBI WGS metagenome assembly JACLAB01 (sample SAMN15725117, study PRJNA655200) | protist metagenome | isolation source: fluorescence activated cell sorting (FACS) single amplified genomes of... | place: USA: West Boothbay Harbor, Gulf of Maine | collected 2000-07-19
CTCCGTGGTGCTCGAATACCATCGATGACGACGACGACGACGACGATCACCGCGAATCACCCTATCGTCATCCATCATCCTCGCCGCCGCAAACGACGACGGCGACGAAAACGACGACACCCACGCGCGAGGTTGATGACTCATCTTCATCTGCATCTTCATCTTCATCTTCATCTGCGTCATCGCCCCATCGTCCGCGCCATCACCACCGCGCGCACCGACGCCGAGCGCGCGCGCGCGACCCAGCACCGCGGTCGCCATCGCCCGTCCGCCGCCACCGCGCATCGCCACATCGCGCACCACCACCGCGCGTCGTCGCACGGTAAACATCGCACAACACCACCGAATGCGTCGCACTCTGACGTCGAAAAAGCCCGACGTCGACGGACGTCGCATCGGTTGGATGCATCCGACGCGACGCGCGCGCGACGAAAAAATTATTGAGTCCAAGTTTAGAACTAAAGCGATGTGTCGGACGCGCGACGTCGGGCGCGTCGGTCGTGGGTGAGGTGTCATCGTAAAAGTGATGGATGCGGCGGCAGAGTCGGACGCGTTTGCGTGGGGGTTCGGGGTGCGATGGCGGACGAGGACGACGACGGCGGTGTGGGTGGCGAGGATGTCGTCGTCGTCGCGCGCGGTGCGGAGGCGGCGACGGGGGAGGTGGCGGCGCCCGAGGATGGTGCTGGGTTGACGACGATGAGTAAGAATGCGCTGAAGCGGGCGCGTCGACGCGAACACGCCGAGGTGATGAAGCGTCAGCGGCGGGATAATGAGCGTGAGGCGAAGATACAGAAGCGTGAGGCGCGCAAGGCGGAGTTTGAGGCGAAGATTGCGGCGATGGGGGATGAAGAGCGGGAAAAGTTTTTGGCGGATGGCAAGGCGGTGGTGGAGCGTAAGCGCGCCGAGGACAAGGCGAAACGCGAGGCGAGGAAAGCGCAGTTGGATTCGCGATATAACTGTTTGATTGATTGTGAGTTTTCGGATTTGATGATTGATAAGGAGTCAAAATCGATGTGTCATCAGATGAGGTTTGTGTACGAGACGAATTGTAAAACGCCGACGCCGATGAAGTTGACGTTTACCGGAATCAAAGGCGCGTTTGCGGCGGATGTACGAAAGTTTGTGGGTGGATTTGACAACTGGCACGTCGTGACGCATGAAAACTCCATCGCTGAGGCGTTGAGTGAGGAAGAGCGCGCGCGTTTGGTGTATTTAACGCCGGATAGCGACGTCGAGCTCGAGACGCTCGAGCCAGAGAAAACGTACGTCATCGGCGGCTTTGTCGATCGTAATCGACACAAGCTCTTGACGTTCAACAAGGCCAAAGAGCTCGGAATCGCTCACGCGCGCTTACCAATCAACTTGAAGATGATATCGTCATCAGTGCTCACGGTGAACCAAACGTTCGAAATTTTAGTCAACTACCTCGAACGCAAAGACTGGGACGCCGCCGTCGCCGCGAGCGTTCCCACGCGCAAAACCGCCAGTCACAACAGCACACGCGATGCGAACGCGAAACTGGTGGTGGCGGGTACATTACAACACGAGCACCCGTTACCACCGCCAACGAGCGGTGACACAATAGATTCCAACGCCGCCGACGACCTCGGCGAATATAGCTCTTGAAGAATAGCGCCTACTACTGTACAGCAATAACAATACAAAAGGTTCCTACTTTTTCAACGGCGACGGCGACAGCGGCACGGGCCCGATGTCATCAATCACAGACGCTATGCTCGGCCGCGTCGTCCTCGTCGCGTGCGACGTCGTCATCGTCGACGACGCGCGACCGACGTCCCGTCGTCGACGTCCCAACCGACCGCCATCCTCGTCCTCGTCGCCGTCATCACCCATCCCCGCACGCGCGAGCGCGCGAACGACCGCCTCGCGCACGCTCGCGTCTGCAAACAACCCCAGTCCGCTCGAACTCGCGCCAGACTCGCGCGAAGACGCGAGTCGCCGCTCTTCCAACGCCGCACGCGTCGCCGCGAGCTCGAGCTTTAAATCTTGATTCTCGCGCTCGCTCGCGAGCAGCGCCGCGCGCGCGTCACTCAGCGCAGAGCGGCACCGCTCCACGACCGCGCGCACTCGACATTCATCCATGCGCGCGACGGCGACGGCGACGGCGACGGCGACGGCAGCCGCGACTGCGGTCGATGGTCGGCGACGTGATGTGTCGCACGACATCCGCACTTCGCGCCGCGTCTAAATCACGGTCGATGCGCGCGACCGTCGCGCACGCGCGCGCACGCGATGTGTTCTCGTGCGTCGCGCGCGCGCGTCGCGCGAGACCGCCCCGCGCGCGCGCACCGCGGCGATTGATGACATCCTCGTCAGCACATTCAAACGCGAGCGGTGCCGACGACGATGAGCACATCATGGGCGTGAATCTCACGCCAGACCAAGCGCGGGTCGCGGCGGCGGCGCTTGAAGTGGTATTTTCTTCGCCGTCGATTCGTGACACGAGCGATTCGCGGGCGAGCGATGCGGAGGAGGTGCGAAGACGACGATTTGAGCTGCTTGTGCGGGAAGCGGTCGAACGCGCCAAGGCGTCGTGCGCGAGCGATGGTAAGGAGTCTACGGCGTGCGTACTGGCGTGGGAAGAGGTGAGTGAAGTGCGAGATGCGGCATCTCGCGCAGGGGCGAGCGGTATGGCGCCGAGTGAGGGTGGTGGGATGTTTGGGCAAGCAAAGACGTCGACGTCGAGCGAGACGAGCGAGGAGAAAGAGACTCGGCTCGCGGAAGCGAAAGCGATGCGTGAACGATTGAGTAAGGATCCCTTGATGGGATCGTTACCGTGTCAAGGTGTTGGAGAGTGTACGGTGGCGGAAGGCACGCTTGAGGCGCGCGGGAGGTTGATGAAGGCGTTTGACAAGGATGGGGACGCGACGCCGTCAAATCGAGCGCGCGCGAGCGCGGATGCCGTCGAGGAAGCTGTGCGACGCGCGATGGCGCTATGTGCCGGTGGGGCGTCGAAAGAAGATTGTGCTGTGGCTTGGGCTGAAGTAGAAGAGCTGTCGAACTGGGGATCGTCTAACCGTACGGATTGGGATTAAAACGAGCAGCGCAAAAATCGCTCGCTCGCTCGCTCGCTGCGCCGTGTGTAATATAAAAGAGAAATGCGCCTGCTCACTCGTGCTGCTGCTTTAGATTATTTATTTCAACTGTTTTCGGAGATGAGTTTATGCAACTCCTTGGCGTCGGATTCTTTGCCGAAACGCAAGTACACCATCACCTTAGAGTTGTCTTCCTCGGCGTTGAACAAGGTGACGATGACGCCATTCTTCACGACGCTTCCATCCTTCATCTTTTTCTCCGTCAACTGCGCAGACATCTTGGCGTACAACGCCGCGTTCAACACCGCCTTTCCAATTTGGTTCCGCATCAACAATCGGCATCTCTTGCTCCCACCGTCACCGCTCGCAACCTTCTCGCGTCTAAACTCAAAACTATTCACCCCGCGGTCGGCCCAATTCGGCTCGCTCGCGTCCTTTTTTGTGTGCAATTTCACCTTATTCACGCGCATAACCACGTGCTCTTGATCATCCTCCGTCGATTCATTCGCCTGGTAACTCGGTGAACTTGGTCTCGGCGGCTCATCGTCTTCATCATCGTCCACAGCGGACGTCGAAGCGCCTCCAAACGCGCCTCCGGGCGCGCTCGCGCCAAACAACGAACCCGCGGGCGGGAACAACGACGACGACCCAACCGCGGGTGGTGCGCCAAACAACGAGCCAGGCGCCGTCGGAAGCGCGCCGAAAATCGAACCTGCCGCCGGCGGACCGGGTTTAGGTGCGCCACCGAACGGATTTGCCGCCGGAGCCGCGGGCGCGGGCGCGGGCGCGATCGACGCCGGCGCGTCGCTCGCACTCTCCAAAACATCCTTAAACTCCACCTGCGCGCGCGAATCGACAATAAATCAGTACGCGAGATGTGAAAGCACGAGTCATCCGTGCGCATGCTTCACCGCGCATCGCATCTCCAAAGACACCGACGGCGAAACGCGACGTACCTTGATGCCATTTAAATGTTTCAGATAATCCTCGCACCCCTTTGCCCAGCTCACGAATGGACTCGCCACCGCGCGTTCGGCCACCCACTGCGCGAACTGTGCGTTCAACGCTTTCATCGTCCCCCGACACTGCGCCTGGCGCGCCTCGGCGTCGTCGTCGTCGCCGTCATCGCGAGCTGTGCGTTTGCCCATGTGTGCGCTCGACTCTGACGCACCGCGCGTCACACGTCGACGCCGACATGCGTGCCGCGCTCGCACCCGCGCACGAGTTGCGTCGAACGAACGCATGCGATGCGTCGCGCGCGCGACGCGAGCTCGGACGCCGCTCGGTGATTCGCGCGGCGATGCCGCGGAAAGACTTTGGCGCGACGCAGCCGCCGCCATTGAAGAGCCAAGTCGATGCGCCGCGCGCCGGGACGATTTTCTACGCCGATGAGGACGGGTTCGTGGAGGAACAGCCGCTCGGGCGAAGAGATTCGCGTCCGGTGCTGCGCATAGGCGCGGAGGCGCAGACGCTGCCGCCGCCCGAGGGGAAGTTGGTGTCGGAGAAGAAGATGAAGCGCGTGGCGTTTGAGTGCTCGAGCGTGGATGTTCGCGATGCGCCCGCGAGCGATGGGTTACCGGAAATCGCGCTCATTGGGCGGTCGAATGTTGGTAAGAGCTCGTTGTTAAATTTGATGACGTTTGGCGCCGGGGCGGCGGCGGTGAGCGCGAAACCTGGGACGACGATTAGCATGAACCACTACTTGGTGGATAGAAAGTGGCGGCTGGTAGATTTGCCCGGGTATGGATACGCCAAGGCGGATCAGGACGCCATCGCGGCATGGGATGTGTTCACGAAAGAGTATTTCGTGCAGCGCGAGACGTTGGCTGGCGTGCTGTTGTTGGTGGATGCGAGCATTCCGCCGACGAAGAATGACGAAGCGTACGCGAATTGGCTCATCGAACACGATACGCCCTTTACGATTGTCTTCACCAAGTGCGACAGAGACAAACCTGGGCAGCCGAGCGTGGAGGAGAATAAAGCTTCGTTGCGCGCCAAGTTGGAAGCAAAGTGGCATCGCTTACCATCGATGATTTCGACGTCGAGCGTCACCACCGAAGGTCGCGAGGAGGTTTTAAAGTTTATTAGCAGCTTGATTTTATTCCGGCGCATACGCGCTGAAGAACGCAAAAAAGCAAAGCGACGCGAAAAGCAGCGTTTGATTAAGGATGAAAGGTACGAAGCAAAAGGTCGCGCGATGGGTCGCGCGCCGACAAAGCGTCCGGCGAATGGAAAGACTTCTAAATCACCAGCGCGCGCGGAGGCGCCGGCAAAGAAGAAAAGCCAACAAACCGTTTGGGGCGGCGACAACGACGAAGATGACGATGATGATGATGATGATGATTGGGACGATGACGATGGCAATAATTCGTTCGCAATGAGAGACAAGGGTAAGGGGCAAAAATCGATTCAAGACATGATTAAAGCCGAGCTCGCGGAACTGCGCCGCGAAGGGTAGTCCTTTGTTTCATCGAGCCAACCCGAGGCGGGACGGGCACTGTGTTGTGTACTACGTAACTGAGTTAACATTAAAATTCGTGATAAATGTTGTCGTCGTTGTTGTAAGCAAGTATAATTAAGCCAACTTTTCAAATAGGTAATGCGACACGTACCATTCGTTGCCGTTGTTATAGTTGAAGAGTTCGGAGCAGCTCAAGAAAAACAACCGCCAATACACGTACCATTTGGTGCGGTTTTCCCGACCATACGTATCATCTAAAATCGGCACCACTTTGCGGTAGTTTTTATCTAAGTTCTTCAACCAATCCTCGCACGTCGCCGCGTAATGCTTACCGTTCACGCGCCACTGTTTCTTTAAATGCAGTTTCTTCGCAAAGTACGCAAACATGCGGTCCGTGGGCATCGTGCCTCCGGAGAAAAAGTATTTACTCATCCAATCCGCCTCGCTCTCGGCGACGTAGTGAAACGGATAATATCGATGGCAAAAAATGTGCACAAACGCTAAACCACCAGGCTTTAACCATTTTTCGACGCGCCCAAACAGTGCGTCGTAGTTTTTCATGTGCTCAAACATCTCGATGGACATGATGCGGTCGTACTTGCCCGCGTCGGGCGGCTTGAACTCATTCACATCGCACGTGATGATGGTTAAATTTTTTACCCCGATAGATTGCGCTTTTTCATCGATGAACGCCTTTTGCGTTTTCGAATTGCTCACAGCGGTGACTTTCGAGTTTGGGTATTTCTCGGCGAGGAACAACGACAAGGATCCCCAACCGCACCCCAACTCTAATATGTTCATCCCATCCTCCAACTCTGCGCGCGCGGCGTACAACTCCAACATCGCCACCTCCGCCTCATCCAACGTCGTCGTCGTCGAGGTCTTCGCCCCATTCTTCTTACCCAAATCATACAAGCAACACGAATACTTCAATCGCTCGCCCAAGCAATGCTGATAAAACGCCGTCGGCACTTCATAGTGTTGCTCATTCGCCTTGTCCGTCTCCTCCGCGATACACTCACGCGCACGCAAATCCTCAATAAACGCCTGCTCGCACGCCAACTCATCCTCGGTATTCTCAAAATGTTTTAAACACTTTCGCGCGCAATTCGAACGAATACCCGCGCGTAAGATCGCATCGGGCACGAGATTCCTCTCCACCAAAGCCATGAATCCCGCGTACGCCATCGACCGCGCCCCGTCGCTCACCGCGCTCGCCGCGCCGCCAACGAACGTCATGTGACGCCTATGCGCACTCTATCCTATCCAATCCACGCGATCGATCGATCGATCGATATATCGTCCTCGTCCTCGTCGTCACCGAGTGAGGCTTGGACTCCATGACATCATCAATCAAAGCAATCCATCACCGCCGGCGGCGATGTGCACTTTTTCCCCGTGCGCAAAACTTGGCACCTCGGTGCGATCTCCACGCACGAACGAACCAACGAACCGACGCAGGCGCGACGGCGACGACGACGATGGCGACAAAACAAAAAAAGTCACGGGAAAAAGCCCAATGCTACGGATGTTACCGTCTCGTTCGCGTTCGCGTGCGTGCGCGATGTCGCGCGAGGTGTCAATCAATGTATTATGGGTAGATTTAAATCCACGGCCATCGAGACCGTTGCGTCACACGCGGACGCGCTCGACGATGTCGTCGACGCGCGACGAGAACGACGAGAACGAGGACGATCGCGAACGCAAGCGCGCGCGATCGTCCGCGGCGGACGCGCTGTCGTCGTTCGCGCCGCACAGCGCGTGCGCGCGGGAGCCGCTGACGTTTGCGTGCTGGAACGCCGATGGGTTGCTGTCGCGCGTGCGCGCGCATAAGACGGACGATCCGAAGAAGGTGCCGCGCACGAAGACGGCGTTGGTGGAGATGATGTATCGTGAACGACCGGATGTGATTGCGTTGCAGGAGGTGTGGTTGAAATGCGCGGGAGGGGCGGGGAAAGGGAAAGGGGGGAAGGCAGAGCCGTGGTGCGTGTATGCGCGCGCGCGTGTGTGTGTGTGCGCGTTCGCGTGCGCGTGCGTGTGCGCGTGCGTGGACTGACGAAACGTGATGTGTTTCAACGGATGTGGTGCGTGTAGGGATCATACGCGCATGGGTGATCGCGAGGCGCAGTACGCGGCGGATAAGGCGTTTATGGAGAATTTATTGTCTCGCGCGCCGTTCAACGAGTACGACGCGTACTGGTGTTTGTGTTCGAGTAAGCATCACGGCGTGGGGGTGTTGGTGAAGCGTGGGATTAAACCCCCGATATCGATATCGCGCACGTTAACCATTGGGCAAACGACATCTGATGATATCGATACGACTGAAGGTCGGGTGCTCATTTTAGAATATGAACGGTTCGTGTTTATGAATTCATATGTGCCGAACAACGGTGCGAAGCCCGATAGATGGGAACGCCGACGGCTTTGGGACGCGCGCATGGAGGCATTCGTGAAGCACCACAACGCGCCTGGAAGAAAGCCTTTGATTTGGTGCGGAGATTTAAACGTCGCTCATCGCGACGTGGACGTCGGACCGCGACCAGAAATGTTTGTACACACAGCGGGCTTCACCGTTCCTGAACGCCAGCGCTTTGGGCAAATTCTTCTCAAAGGTGGTTTGGTGGACGTTTATCGCGCCTTGCACGGTGATCGACAAGCGTTCACGTGGCGTTCACAATTGGGGAGCGGAGGGCCAATTCGCGCGGCGTACGACTGGGCGGGCATGCGCCTCGATTATTTCATCGCCAGCGCGTCGTTAATGCCGCGCGTGAAATCCGTTCGCTTATCGACAGATTCCATGGTTGAAGAGTTCGCACGTTTGCGCCCGGTGACGTGCTTTTTTGGATCCGACCATTGCGCGTTATTTTTGACGTTGCATCCACACGACGCGAGCGACGCCAAGGAACACGCAAAGGAACACGCAAAGGATGTCATTTGCATTTCTGATTGAAACGACCATCTGATGAGCACGCGCATCACAACACAGCGCTGAGCACACACGAAAATTCGCAGATTTAGAGACACACGTCGATTTAGGGACATACATTGTAACGCACGCACACACAACACACGCAGTTGACTTCACAACGCGGCGGGCGGCGCTCGATAGACAGAGCAAAGCCATGCCACCCACCGCCCGTGGCGACCACACCGCATCGGCTCGTGCGTTAGTCACCGTCGGAACGACCTCATTCGACGAACTCGTGCACGCTGTGTGCACAGAAGACGTCATCCGGGCGCTTAAACGTAAAGGCTACGATGGGCTACACGTGCAGATTGGTCGAGGCTCTGCGCCACCTTCGGTCGATAAACTCCGCGCCCTCGCGCGTGCGCTGTCATTCTCGCTCGAAATTTACGACTACATCGATGATTTCGACGCGTTCTTGCGTGCGTCAAAGCTCGTGATCTCGCACGCGGGTGCGGGATCGGTGTTTGAGACGTTGCGGCACGGCGAGCGCGCGCCGTTTCTGCTCGTCGTCGTCAACGAGCGTTTGATGGATAATCATCAGCGCGAACTCGCTGAGGAGCTCGCTGATCGCGGTTGTTTACGTTGGTGCGTCCCGAGCAAAGTTTTAGCGGAGATATGTGCGTTGGATGCAGATGGGACGTACCAGAGGAGGACGTACGAACGCGGGACGTGTCGGTTGAGCGAACACTTGGACGAGCTGTTGTTTTAGCGTAGCGCGTTTAGCTATAGAACTAGGATATAGATGATTAAAACACAAACAAACAATATGTTGGTAGCAGTAGCGAGTGACGCTAATAAGACGCAACCGTGCCTGCGGCAAAGCCTACGGCGTCTGAAGGAAGAGGAATAATCCAATTTTCGGCGCGCATGAGCTGGAAGGCTTCGAACAGCGCGGGCGAGGACGCCAAGGTATCCACCGCGCCAATCATCACGAGTTTCTTTTTCGCGCGCGTCAAGGCGACATTCAATCGTCGGCGGTCGTTTAATAATTCTCCAGCGAGACATTGCGGGTTGGAACGCGCAAATGAAATGCACACGGCGTCCATGTCCCGACCTTGCGCTCGGTCAATCGTAAGCGACTCCACATTGCTGAGAGACTTTGTGGCACGCAAACGCGCGCCAATCAAGTCTACTTGAGCGTTAAACGGAGATAACGTGCATATTTTCTCTGGCTGTACGCCTCGCGTAACGAGTGCACCAATGACGGCTAATATAAACGAAGCCTCTGTTTCGTTCACCGTTGGCGATTTCGCCTCAAACGCGACGTCGCCGAGCGTGCTCGTATCCAAAAACACCACGTGGCGCGTAGGATCCATAACTTGCTTCAACCACTCCGGAGCTTTTGCCAAAGCACCAGCCGCAGGATCGAGCGTTAGCGTTTGTTTGGCGATGGCTTCCGTGCCCGCGCGCAATTTGCCGCCGTACGTCAACACATTTGGCAATCGCGTCAAGGGCTCCGCCATGCGGTATTGCAGTGCAAGATCGGTGACTATGTCCGGATGTGCCTCACACAACGACGCGAAAAGTGATTTATTCATTCCCCCAGCCTCGGCAGCTTTCGAAACCACGAGCGGTGGCAATTGATGATGGTCACCGACGAGGACAAACTTCTTCGCCATGATTAACGGCGGAATGATGGCGGGAAGAGTCACTTGCCCGGATTCGTCTACGAGCACGACATCGTATTCCTTTCGCTGAAAGTATGGATGGCCCATGGCGTAGCACGTTGCACCAACAACTAGGGCATTTTCGGAAATCTTGTGCAAATCTGACGTGACAGAGTAGTGCCATCTGTCAGAGCCGAGCATGTACTCGCAAACGGCTGGGGAAACTTTCGACTTCTCACCAATGCGCATAAAATCCGTGATGCCCACGTCCGGGAGACGAGCGAGAATATTATCGATTGCGCTGTGCGTATGTGATGTAATCAGCACAGACTTACCCTGGGCACGCAAAGCTTTCACCGCCGCGACGAGCGTAGCCGTTTTACCAGCACCAGGCAAACCGAGCACGAGCGCGTAATCTTCCGCAGTGACAATCTTCTCTACCGCAGCTATTTGTTCACCATTCATCGGAAAGGGTAAGTCTTTCAACGCTCGCTGAATCTCTTGTCGGTGCTCTCCTAGCGCTGCAAACGATGGTGGCTTCAAATCAATGATTCGTGCGCGCAATCGTAACGCTCGCTCCGCTGTGGAAAAGAGTGACACTAAGTTCCCACGCGAGCGGGCAGCCATTGTGAGCGCGGCACCATCTTTATCGACTCGCCATAATGTATCAGGATCGGCTGAACCAGGCAGAGGCTCTTTCCTATCATTAGGATCGACAAGACGAAGAGGTCGCTCGGTGGACATCAAAATGCGAACGCCAGAAGGTGACTGCGTAATTTGCATCACCTGCGCGCGACAAATCGCAGTCAACCCGCCATTACGGCTTAAAACCAAACGGTCTCCAACTTCAGCTCTCTTGGCGGTGCTTTCGCTGGACATGGGCGGGGCAAACACGTAGTAGTGCCTACCATCGCCATTTGACAAGTCTTCGGTGATCTCAGAAACGAGATGTAGCTGGTCAATCGCGAATCCACCGCGACGCAGCACGAGTTCGACGGGCAACCATGGCGTCGCGCGCTTGTGCAACGATTCCGCCGCCTCAAGATCAATCAGCGCAATCCACTTCCGAAGTACGTCCTCGTGCGCTTTACTGATGTGTGCCGTCGCGTCGTCAAACATTTGACCGAGTTTGCTCGAGTGTCCGTCACCGCCTTCGAGCGCGCGGTGCAACGTAAAGCACTCTTGGTTGGAAAAGCAGCGTTCGCACCAATCTTGTGGCTCCATCTTTGGAAGTTTTGCGTTGCCGAGTCGCGCTTCACCCATCTTCGCTGGAGGGTCGTCTACGACGACGACATCCTTCACTGTAGGCCGAAGCGCCGCCGCAAGCATGTTTCGTCGCTGCATGACAAATCCGAGCTCGGTGTTTGTAGGATGAACAATAATACTCTCGCCTTCACCGCCACCGTGCGTGTAGTGCAACACACCCCATGGTGATGACAAGCCGTAACGCTCACCAATCATGAGCGTATACAATAACACTTGTGTACCGTGCTCAACCGCATCTCTCCACTTGCCCGTTTTCAATTCTAGAGGTATAATCGACGGCTTCGGGAGTGTTTCATTTGGTTTTCGCATCGACGCCGCCGCGACGGCGTCCATGATACCTTTCAATCCAAGTTTAGGTGCCCAAATCAACTCTTCAATATCAACAATCTCATCAACTTGCAACGTCGCCGCTGACGCACCCTTCCACTTACGCACTTCAACATCAATGCCAGCCGTGCACTTGTTACGAAGTCGCTCCACTGCGTTCGTTCTATTCATCAACGCCAGCGGATTTGCTCCCGGGGCGGGTCTAGGAACTTTTGAAACTCGAGACAGCGACGCGAGCTTTTCAGCCCACTTTTGAATGCCGGGGATCGTTTCGTCGATGCGCTTCTTCAACTCCTGTTCAGAAAAGTTAATCTCGAACAGCTGGTTCGTCACAGCCTTGATTAAGCGTTCGACAGTCACCTCCATGGGCTCCGGATTACGCCCCGCTGCAGCGAGTAATGCAGCTTCGGTGAGCTCGTGCATAATCGTACCGACGGTTGCCGCCTCGTTTGAGTCGCCCCACGTGTACTGCACCTGTGTCTGAAGCGCCGTTCGACGCAAGCATTGAAAAGACCCTCCAATCATCGTTGCGCTCAGTAAAAACGTTGGATAGAGCACTAATAGAATCCCTCCGTCGCGCGTGAGCTCGATCACATCCTTACTCAAAACATCCGCCTCTTCAATTCCCGGCACGCAGTGCAATCGCACTGAGTCACCAATCGTCGCCGGCGTCTCTTGCCATTCATCCTTGAATACAATTGTCTTCCTCGCGCCTCCTGCGCCTTTAACGACGATGGAGTCAATCAAATCCGCGTGCGCACCCGCGTTGATGCTTTCCACGTTCCAGGCGCCGAGAATTTCAGCTTCTGCGCGCGCCGTTTCCACATCCAACGCCTCCTCCTCCGCCTTGGCGGCGGCGCCCTCGGCGCGAGCTTCAATTTTCACCGTATTACTATGTTCTAGTTTCACATTCACGCGAGATATATCAGATGCAGCTGTGATTTGAGCAGCCTTGGCGCGCGGCGAGCGGCGAGGCGAGACGCTCGTCGCCGGCGCGACGCACTTCTGCACCTCGCGCGCCTTTTCCGCAATCTCCAACGCCGCTAACAGCTCGTCATCATCTCCCATGTCGCACTCAAGATCATCGAATGAAACTGCCGAAGCCTCCGTGCTCGGCTGCGTGGGCTGTTCCGTTTGCGACCGCGAGGCATTCTTCTCTTTATTCCTTTCGGCGAGAGAAATTGCTTCGAGCATCGCTTGGCTGTCTTCATCGTCCTCGTCGCTCCACGCAGCGTCATCAACCGTAAGTTCCGTCGTTGACGGTCCAGGCATGCACGATGCCTTAGACTCTTCCTTCGTCGACCCTTTCGTCGTCGTCGTCGTCGTCTCGCGGCCGCCGTTCTCGCTCACCGGACTCGACTGTAAACTATCCTCCAAATTCTTCAACAACTCAATCACAAGCTCACCGTCATCCGACGCCCGTCGCCGACCGCCATCCACACTCGACCGACCGAGACCAGGCGGCGAATGCGCCGCATCCATCATCACCGGCGCGCCGTGATCCCTCACATCCGCCGTCGACGCCGCCACCCTCGCGCGCTTGGTCCCGAGCGCGCCGCCGACGTCTTCGGCGGCGTCGCCCAACCAGTCGCGTAACCCATCCTCACTCTTCCGCACCGCCGCCGCGTTCACCGCACCCATGGCTAACAACCGACGCATCGCAGCATCACTCGCACCCGCAGTGGCGGTCGCCCCACCACCCACGCGCCGTCGTCGTCCGTCGTCGTACGTCACGCGCTCGGGTTGCGACAGCGCAAACAACGCGAGCCGCTCCGCGTCATCCTCCACCTCGACTCGTCGGCGGTGTCGCGCCCGCACCGCGCCCGCCGCGGGCGCAGACGACGCACTGGCCGTCGTCGTCGCGCGCGGCGCGTCCCCAGACGACGACGCACCCATGACGCGCACCGAGAGTCACGAATGAATCAATCAGAAACAATCAATCAGAATCAATCAATCAATCAATCAATCAATCAATCAATCAATCCGCCCGTCCGTGTCTCTCTGCGACGCACACACGCGCGGGACACCGTCGTCACCGTCACCGTCACCGTCACCGTCACCGCCGCCACCGTCGCCGTCGTCGTCGCCCTGTGACGACGACAGACAGACAGACAGACAGCCCGACAGTTTGAACGTGATTCGGACATTCGGCGTCTACGAGCTCGAGCCCCCTACCCCACCGACGTTCGATCGATATCACGCATCGATCGCGCGCGAGCGTTGCCTTTCACCGCCAGGGTCATTTGGTCCGCGCGCGTCGATCGATCGAGGGAGGCGCGGGATCCGCGGAACTCGAGTCGAGTCGATCGATCGTTCGTTCGCGGCAGTTGACGACGATGTCGAGCGGTGCGAGCGCTGGACAATTGATCGGCGCGCTCGGCGCGTTTTTCGCCGCCGGTGGGGTGTGTTTTTACGCCACCAACGTGGCGAACGTGTTCGGAGGTGCGACGACGATGCGACGATGCGACGACGACGAGGATGCGACGACCCTAGATGGGGATGCGAAATGGTGTGTGACGTGTGTACTGACGCGTGCGTGTGCGCGTAGGTGTGTTGCCTGGAACGGTGAATAACGCGGAATGGGAGGCGGCGGCGAAGGCGAGACGGCAGGCGTGTGAACGCGAAGGGTCGTCAAAGCCAATCAAGTTGGACCCGATGCACTAGAGGCGCCGAGCGCGCGCGGCGTGGCGTCCTCGACGCCGTTGTTTTAGTAGAATGAAGACGAATGTAATACCGACGATATACACTTAAGTCGTTTAATTAATGATCAAACGAACGAATGTGATGTTACAAACACAGCAGCGCGCGGTGAAGAGTCACTGTATGATTTTATCTAGCCGCGAACAAACTGACGAGTGTCCTTGGAGTCTTTACGACCATACGGGTTCGTTGCGCTAAAGTTGTGCCCTGTACCTTTTTGGCGACGGTAATCCGTGCCTGGGCCAGCATCACCGCGTGATTTTGTTCGAGATTTACTCGCTTTGGAGTCGAGATTCAAAGTCACCTTGGGTGGACGATGAAATCCAAACGACGTCGCGACGGCGTTCATATCTAACGAGTGCACGTTGTACACATCCTTCAAAGTATGCGAGTTGTACGCCAAGATGTACGCTCTGTACGCATCTCGTGCGCTCGTGTGCAAATAATAGTTCTTTTCAACCAATTTTTCGAGCTGACTTTGGACGTTGGCAATCTTTTTTGTCGGAAATTCATACTCGTTGAGTGGCACCTTGGCCGCCTTCAAGTATTTTAAAAACGCCAACTCCTCGGGAATTAAAAACAACAACGCCCGACCTTTACCGTCAGTCCCGCGAGCAGTACGACCAACACGGTGGATGTATTCCTTAGGGTCGTCCGGAGGGTCATATTGAATGATCCAATCCACGGCGGGAATGTCTAAACCTCTCGCCGCGACGTCGGTGCAGAGCAAAATTCCGCGCTCCGCCTTGCAAAACTCAAAAAACGTCGTCGTTCGGCGTTGTTGCTTTTGCTTGCCGTGGATATCGTTGACGGGAATGTCGATGTAGTTGAGCAATTCGGCGTGATACTTGACCGAATTACACGATGAAAAGAACACCATGATTTTTTTCTTCAAGTTTTTCTTCAAAAACGTAAACAAGAGCAAAAATCGTTGCTCGCTTGGAACCACGCAGTACCCTTGTTCAACGCCAGTCGCCGTAGACACCGCTCGTGAATCATCAACGCCAATGTAAATCGGCGACTTGAGCGATAGTCGCGCCAAATCTTCAACTTTGGTGGTTTGAGTCGCGCTAAAAAGCATCGTCTGTCGATCCTTGGGTAACATTTTCACAATCGTCTTCATCTCCTCTTCGAAACCAATATCCAACATTCGATCGGCTTCATCCATGACAAACACCTTTAACGAGCTAAATGTAAACCCTCGAGTGTTTTGCATGTGGTCCAACAACCGCCCCGGGGTGGCGACGAGTAAGTTGACACCTTTGATCAAACGCTCAGCTTCGGCGCGTCGATTCGCGCCGCCGATAATCAACCCGTGCGTTTGTGAATGCTTCTCCATCACTTGCTGCGCAACGTTGTAAATTTGCAGCGCCAACTCACGCGTCGGTGACAACACCATGACTCCAGTCCCGTTACGCGGCATAAACTTAGCGTGGTACAACAATTCCACCGCTGGCACTAAAAACGCGAGCGTCTTCCCCGAACCCGTGCGCGCCGCCCCGAGCACATCTTTCCCCGCCAAAAGCGGCGGTATACATCTCGCTTGCACCTCAGTCATCGTTTTAAACCCCATAGCGTCAATACCTCGCATTGTCGGCGCAGAAAGCTCCAAAGACTCGAAATTCGTCGCACTTAAAATACCATCAACCTTGACCTCGTCGCGCTCCGCAACCTCTCCTCCGACGTCACCCTCCTCACCCTCACCCCCATCGCCATCAACCTTCCCCTCATCACCGCGTTCCGAGCGTTTAGACTTCTTCTCCTTTTTCGATTTCTTCGCGCGCTTCCCATCACCCTCGCCGTCCGCGCTCGCGCGTTTCGTCTTCATCGGTGTCGTCGCCGAGCCGCCACCCATGCCTGCGAAATGTGATGCGTCCGACGGCGATGCGTGTGTCGCGCGCGCGTGTGCCACTCGAGCGATGCGATGCGAATGTCGTGCGTGATTACACCGCGTACGTCGTCGTCGTCGTCGTCGTCGTCGTCGTCGTCGTCGTCGTCGTCGTCGTCGTGCGTTCAAGTGTCGCTCAGCGGTGTGCTGTGGTGTTCGTCAGTTGGAAATTTGAGCCGTTTGGAGCCGTTTGGGTTCGTGATTGGTCGTTGTGTCCCTATATTGTTCAGAGAAGAGAAGCGAGCGGGCTTTATTGGTGAGAATGCGACGCGACGACGACGACGGGCGACGACGACGGGCGACGGCGACGGACATGTATTCGTAGCGTCGATGAATGCGAGGTGCGTGTGAAGTCCTACCTCGCGCGCGGCGGTATTCGTGCGTTGTTTTGTTCTTCGTGACACGGGTGGATCCGAAAGCTGGCGGCTGAGGTCATCCATCCAACGCATTCTTTGTAAAGGTTTCACGGCGACGGAGGGACGGACGACGTACAGACACCCATGGGCGCGACGGTGATGATTGCATTATTCTGACACCTCTTGTACGAGACTTTGTGGCCATTGTCTTTGAACTAATTACGCACTATACTGAGTCAAACCTTGGGTGTCAGTCTGTCTGTCCCGCGTCTGCGTCGTCGTTTTGAGACTTGATTTTGTTTTTTTATGCATCGGTTCGCCGCGTACGGTATTCAAACGCACCATGAACGACGTGAATGACGATACATGACCATATATGTATATATCATTGTCCGAACACTCGTGTAGACTACCTTTCAGCCTTGTCCGACGCGTCGGGCGCGCGAGGAAACCGTACGCGGCGTCGACGTTAACCGGTGATGATCAATGCACAACAATCATTCATGCGTGTCAGCTGAGCTTTGCTGTGATCGATAAACCGTAATCTGAGGTTAACATCGGCGTTTTATTATCCCTATTGAGGTCGCCATATGATTTTTTAAAATCAAGTGTTTTGGTTTCTCTCTCGCGAGACTGACAACGTTTTTTTTTCACCCGGTTCATCGCGCGCGCAGGTTTTCAATTTAAACACGAAAGTCATGACGCTTTGACCGCACATCAAAGGTACGTGTGACGTCTCATTCGCGCGCTCGTGATTGTGATTTTAGCTTGATTTGCCATGGCTTGACAACTCTCCGAGTGGACGCCATCGACTCCGAGACGTCTCGCGGTGGCGCACATTTACTCGTCGATCCGTTGAGTCTCCGTCGCGGCTGCAGTCTGCGATGGAATAATTTAGTGTTCGGCACATTTCAATTCTCGCGCGTACGATATCACCGGATGGTGTGCTTTGTGTCACTTTCCAGATATTGTTAGCGCTACATTAAAAGGCCATTCTTCCATCTTGTTACGCCTTTGTGACGTAGTGAGCCATAGTTGGTCGAAATTTTTCGCCTCGCGGACAAAAAGAACGTTGTGTTTCGCCGAGTACGTGAAAACTGACGAGTTTTAAACACTTTTTCTCTCCATAACGAACGCAGATGCCAAATGATATCGTATACGATCCGCGCATCGAGATCAAACCTCGTCGGAACAAAGAAGAAGAAGAAAAGAATGAACTGTTTGCCGCCGCGCTGAAAAACGTGCGCGCGCTCGGATCGTCTGATTTTTACGGCGATGAAGCGTCAGCTGACGCACGCGTCGATCCAAAGCCCATTAAAAAGGTTAAAATTACCAAAGGTTTTGATGATGAAAGCGAATGGGTCGTCGAAAGTCGTCAGCAAGACATGTTTGAACGCGTTGAGGCGTTAAAATTAGCCAATCCAGATTACACGTGGAGATATTTTTGCCGCGAGCATCACGCGTCGGGGAAGCGACAATACTTGGCAACGACGCATGACAAGTTATGGAGCAAGTACGAGCAACTTGGTGCGCACGAGCGACATTACTACGAACTCATCGTCGAGAACACACCGTGTTATCTATACTTTGACCTGGAGTTTTCAATCCTCGCCAACCCTTTAGTGCACGGCGAAACGTTGACGGATTATTTGATTGCCCTCGTGTGCGAGGAGTTTGCGTTGACGGATGAAATCGACGCGTCTGATTTCAAACCCGAAGAACACATCATCGAACTCGACAGTACGAGTGCGACAAAGTTTAGCCGTCATTTGATTTTCAGATTACCCGGTCGAAGAGTGTTTGCAAACAACGCGCACTGCGCGCACTTCGTGCGTAAACTCTGGGCGCGCGTGGCGGCAACCAGAGACACCGACCCGCGTTGCGCCGCACTCTTCGTGCGCAAAAACATAAATGACGAAGAAGCACATGAAAGTTTTGTTGATCTCGGTGTGTACACGCGCAATCGAGTGTTTCGTCTGTATTTGTCGAGTAAACGAGACAAGGATGGAGGGCAAAAACCAATTTTGAAGCCGACGTCGCGGTTTTGGAAAAACACCAAGCGCGCCGTGGGCAAAGACGAAGACGTGCCCGATCGGTTGACGTTCTTAAAGTCATGCGCCACGCATGTTGGACCAAATCCGAAATTAATCCAATTCCCTGGCGTCACTCATTCATCCGTACTCGTAGGGAAACAATTTCAGGGCTACCGTAACGGTACAGTGGCGTCGCGCAATCGCGCCGAATTCGGCGGCAACTCCATCGGTCCGTGTCCACGCACCGCCGCATTCGTCTGTCACGACTTTGATCGATGGAGCGCCCATCATGGCGCGTCCGTGCGTTCATGGACGGCATTTCCTGAATATGGCGTGCTCGTATTAAATTTGTTTGGAAATCGATACTGCGAAAACATAGAACGCGCGCACAAGAGCAACAACGTCATGTTCGTCGTCGATTTTCGGGAAAACGCCTACTACCAGCGATGTCACGACCCTGAATGTCGTGGCACCCGAGGACCTTGGCGCGAATTGAGCGAAGAAGTTCTCGTAGAGTCGTATAATTTAGCCAAAATGCTCCCGGACGCACCGTCATTCGAGGAATTAGATGACGACGCGCTCGCGGAGAGCGTCGTGAAGAAGCCGCGCTCGCCGTCATTTGAGGAACTCGATGACGACGACCTCACGGCACTTTGATCATGTATAAATGCACGCTTGATTGATAGAAAATTGTATTTCAGATATGTAGTTGTATGCTAGAAATTTAAAATCCCATGCCGCCGCCCATGCCGCCCATGCCGCCGTCGCCTGGCATGAACGCGGGCTTGTCCTCCTTGATGTCGGTGATCATGCACTCGCTCGTCATCATGAGCGAAGACACCGATGCGGCATCAGTCAAAGCCGTGCGCACAACCTTTAACGGGTCGATCACTCCAGCCTTGACCATGTCCACGTATTCATCCGTGGCGGCGTTGTAACCGATGCCAATGTCAGACATGCCGTAGACTTTTTCGACGATGACGGAGCCCTCCTTGCCGGCATTTTTGGCAATCGTACGCATCGGCATCTTGATTGCTTCACGAATGATTTGCACGCCAATCTTCTGGTCGAAGATTGTCATGGAATCTTCGAGCGCCTTCAAGATTTTGCTGGCGTGTAAGAGCGCGGTGCCACCACCCGGGACGATGCCTTCGTCAACCGCCGCCTTGGTGGCGTTGAGCGCGTCGACGACGCGATCCTTCTTTTCGCCCACTTCGACTTCAGAAGCGCCACCAACCTTGAGCACGGCGACACCACCGCTGAGCTTGGCGAGACGCTCTTGCATCTTTTCGCGGTCGTAATCGCTCGTCGCATCGGCGATGGCTTCCTTGAGCTGATCGCAGCGCTCTTCAATGGCGCTCGATTCGCCCGCGCCATCCAACATGATGGTGTCATCCTTGCTCACCGTGACTTTTTTGGCGCTACCTAACATGGAAAGATCGACATTCTCGAGCTTGTGCCCGAGATCTTCACTCACCACGGTACCACCAGTGAGGATGGCAATGTCTTGTAAGTTCGAACGACGGTTATCGCCGAAACCAGGCGCCTTGACGGCGCAAATCTTCACGCCGCCGCGGAGCTTGTTGACGATGAGCGTCGCCAACGCCTCAGACTGTACATCTTCGGCGATGATCAAGAGCGGTCGTTGCGTCTTGAGCACGTTTTCGAGAACCGGCAAGAGCGGCGTGAGGCCGGCGATTTGTTTTTCGACGATGAGAATGTAAGGGTTCTCAAGTTCGCACTTTTGCGTCTTTGGGTTCGTGACAAAGTACGGGGAAATGTACCCGCGGTCAAACTTCATACCCTCGACGACTTCCAACTCGTTCTCGAGGGTTTTACCATCCTGTGATGCGCGTGAAAAATACCACATGGATTGTCAGTCGCTTGAATGAATGCGAACGTGAACACGCGTGAGTGTATCGCGTTCTCGTCGTCGTATCGAGTCAGTGTAACTATGACATAATGCCCACAGCAGCGCAAAGTGAAAGACACGAATGCCCCACAGGCTTTAGGCTAAGATTTGTTATCATCACCCTCAATCGACGAGAAAAAAAAAAGCAAAGAAAAAATCAAACATGTATACGTACCGCAACGGTAATGACACCCTCTTTGCCAACCTTTTCCATCGCGCGCGCGATGAGGTCACCAATTTCCCGCTCACCATTGGCAGAAATAGTCCCGACTTGCGCAATCTCCTCTGTGGTGGAAATCATCTTGCGGTTCTTCTTCAACTCTTCAACCACCTTTTCAACCGCGGCGTTGATACCACGGCGTAAATCCATCGGGTTCATCCCAGCCGCGACGCTCTTGCACCCTTCGCTAAAAATCGCGCGCGCCAAAACCGTCGCCGTCGTCGTACCATCCCCGGCGACATCATTCGTACTCACGCTCACTTGTTTCACCAAAGACGCCCCGAGATTCATCATACGATCGCTAAACTCGATGTTCTTTGCCACGGTGACGCCATCCTTTGTAATCTTTGGCGGCCCGTATTGTTGTTCGATGACGACGTTTCGCCCCTTTGGACCGAGCGTCACGCTCACCGCGTCGGCGAGCTTATCACACCCAGCGAGCATCAACGCCCGCGCTTCGACGCCAAAACGCAAATCTTTCGCATATCCTCGCGCACCGTACACCCCACGCGCGCTCATCCCTGGCGTAAGCACTCGAGCCGCCACCGCGCCCGCGCTCGTCGACGCCGCGGGTGCAGAGCCGCCAGTCCTGCGATACGAAAAACACCCCGTGGTCAGCCACACGCGCATCGAGAGGCGACGACACCGCGCTGAACGCGCCCGATACGCATCATCATCACATCGCGCCGCGCTCGAGGGCTCCCACATCGCGCACCGCGCGTCCAAAACCGACAATCGACGCATCCAATCCATGTGCTTCCTCAACTTTCCATGCGCCATCACGCGCCCGGTTGTCGCGCCTCGACCCGCATCTGTCGCGACGCATCGGACTGGGACGTACCTGGACATGAGTTGACCTAACGCGCGCGCGGCGTTGCGTCGAAACATGATCGTCGTCGTCTTTGGGAGTCGTATTGTGCCGACGTCGGCGTCATCCGATGCCGAAGCACGCCCGACAGCGTGACACGTGTGGTAATTATATAGACATAAATCGTGTAGTGTACGAGTGTGCCTGTACCCTAGATCGCGCTGTCGGCTGCGGATTCGGCGCGCCAATGCGTCACAGCGCACCGCGTCGATCGCCATGTCTCGCGCGAACACCGCCCGCCGCGCCTTGAGAGGCATCATCCGCACTAATGCCAGCGCGTGCGCGCCCGTTCGGGCCACCGCGCTCGCGTGCGACGCGTTACCAGCGTTGAGCTCGGTGGTGACGGCGCCCGCGATGGGGTTGCGCCACGGCGCGTTGAATCCGAGCCGTGGGTTCGCATCGAGCGCGAGGTGGGTGACGTGTGCGCGCGTTTCGTAATATTTGGGATGTGTGTGTGCGGGTTTGATCGCGTGTGGCGCGTGAGAGACGCGCACGCGGGGTGTGATGGCGTGTTTTGATGCGATCGCGCGCGCGCGCGTTGAGGTATCTTTGCGGATATCGAGCGCGCGCGCGTAGGCGAACCTTCGGGGAGTTGATCGTGCGAATGCGACGATGGATATTGCATGTGACTGACAACGACGTGATTTCGGATTGCGCGCGAATAGTTTGATCGAGCCGCATGGAGGCAAGATTGTCAACTTGATGTTGAAGGATGACGCGGCCAAGGCGAAAGCCATCGCGAGCTGCAACCGCGCGCTTGAATTGAGCGACCGTAACGCATGCGATGTTGAATTGTTAGCCGTTGGTGGATTCTCGCCGTTGACTGGTTTCATGAATGAGGACGAATACGAGTACACGGTGGAGAACATGCGCTTGAAGGGGTCTAATTTATTGTTTGGTTTGCCGATTGTTTTGGACACGGCGTGCGAGGACACCAAGGTTGGTGACCGCGTGTTGTTGAAGTACAACGGCAAGGATGTCGGTGTGTTGACCGTGGAGTCGAAGTGGAAGCCGAACAAGCCCAAGGAGGCGAAGATGTGCTATGGCACGAGCTCAATCGAGCACCCAGGCGTGGCTATGATTTCCATGGAACGCCGCAAGTATTATATCGGCGGTAAAATCGAAGGCTTGAACATGCCCCCACGCCCGTTCCCGTGCCCGACGCCCGAGGAAGTTCGCGCAAACTTGCCAGCAGGTAAGGATGTCGTGGCTTTCCAATGCCGCAACCCGGTGCACCGTGCGCACTATGAGCTTTTCACGCGCGCCTTGCACGCCGACAATGTCGGCGAAGGCGCCGTGTGCCTTGTCCACCCCACCATGGGCCCGACGCAAGATGACGATATCTCTGGCTTGGTTCGTTACAAGACCTACGTCACGCTCGCGGAAGAAGTCAAGAATCCGGCCATTCGCTGGGCATACTTGCCGTACAGCATGCACATGGCGGGTCCGCGCGAAGCTATTCAGCACATGATTATTCGTAAGAACTATGGTTGCACGCACTTTATCATCGGCCGCGATATGGCTGGCTCCAAGTCTTCCCTTGATGGCGAAGATTTCTATGGCGCGTACGATGCTCAAGACTTGGCCAAGGCGAACGCCGCTGAGCTCGGCATGCAAACCGTTCCGAGCTTGAACGTTGTGTACACTGAAGAGGAGGGCTACGTCACCGCGGACGTCGCCAAGGAAAAGGGTCTCAACATCAAGAAGCTCAGCGGTACCAAGTTTCGCCAAATGTTGCGCGGTGGCGAAGACATTCCGGAATGGTTCGCGTTCAAGTCTGTCGTCAAGGTGCTTCGTGAGAACATGTAAACCACGCGAAAGATTGAGATTTCTGCCACACACCACCTTAGCGAAACGTTGTTGATATTGAAAAGTTTCTATTATCACTATATGCGCCGCCCCTACCGACGCAACGCCGCTCCTGAACTCACAGCTTCCTCCGCGATGCGCTGTTTTTCCTCGTAGTACCCCGGAATGGCCGGAGTCAAGCTCGGAAGCTTGCGCTTTAAAGGAAATAACTCCAAGTCTTCCACGAGCGCCGCTTCCCGCACCTGCCCCGCCGGCAACGCATCGATCGCCGCCATCTTAATTCTAATCTTTTCATTGATATCCGCCATGAATGCACGATCCGCACGAAGTTTACGTCTAGAGTACTCCTTCGCCTTGGCTTCGTATTCAGCTAACTCGTCGTCGGAGAGTTGTTCGACTTCGTAGTCCACGGGCGCCACGCTTCGAAGGTACGTATCCTTATTCCCCTTGGTCGTCGACTCCGCCTTGGCGCTAATCGTCGCCTGCGACGGACCGCGACCTTTAGATTTTCCTTGTGAAGCCTTGGATTTCGATTGTTTCTTTGCCGCCTTGGCGTAGGAGCGCGTGAACCCATCGCCGCGAGAAGCCATGATCGAGGGCAAACCGCGAGCGACGGCGGCGTCGACGGCGCGCCACGGCGTCGACGCGCGCGAAAGCGAAGACGACGACGTAGACGCGAGCGACGTCATCGCTGACGATGACGCACGCGCGAACTCGCGGAGTAGGGACGTACGCATCGTGTGTGTCTTCGCGCTACGAGACGCGACGAGGCGGTGAGTGCGGCGCTTGAGTCGTCCAACGAGTTGTTTGTCATTAAAAGATTTTATGCAAGTTACCATTCTTGCGCCCAGCGGCAGAACCAAACCCTTGGTCGCCAATATCTTCGCTCCCGTCGTCGTCAATCGTGTTCGCATTGAGCGCCACGGCATCGACAAATTTCCACGCTCCAGTCGTCGCGTCTTTTCGAAGCCGCGCGCGCTCCGCCAGCGTCTTCGCCTTTGTCCGCGACGACTTGGCCTTTTTCGCACCCTTATCAAAATCCGCCTCATACGTCACGTACGCATCACCATCTTCACCATCATTCGGCACCGTACTGCGCCTGACGCGAAACTTTAAAAACCGAATGCGCGCCACCGTGCGTTCGGCATCCGCCAACAAGTTGTTCCGCGCCATATCCTTTGAATCATCGTGCGTACTGCTGACAATATATTCACACCGCTTTTGCGTGTACGCGGTAAATCTCGCTCGCATCACCTCCTCAGGCGTCGCGCTCGTCGACGCACCATCGT
>JACLAB010015131.1_pt1 | contig 24759 bp, 20 predicted proteins | sample 8027921 | NCBI WGS metagenome assembly JACLAB01 (sample SAMN15725117, study PRJNA655200) | protist metagenome | isolation source: fluorescence activated cell sorting (FACS) single amplified genomes of... | place: USA: West Boothbay Harbor, Gulf of Maine | collected 2000-07-19
GAGAGGAGGAAAGTGGTCGAGAAGAGCGGGAAAGCGCCGGTGGGACGGCCGAAGATGAAGAAGACTTTAGGAGATCATGTTGTAGGAGACAAGATGAGAACGAACAACAACAACAACGAGGAGATGAAGACGCCGAAGCGAGTCGTCGCGGGAGACGCGAAGCACAAAAGAGCGTTGGAAACGACGACGACGACGACGACGACGGAACCTTTTCGAACGTCACCTTCCTTGGCGATCAACATGGACCAGGCGAAAGCGATTCAACACTGCGACGACGGGAAGAAGAAAATAACCATTCGATTTACGCCAGATTCAGAGCTGATATCGAATACGATCAAATCGACGAGACAAAATCCAATCGTAGATTTGACCTTTCGGTTGAGGAAAAAGTTGGGGGATATTTGCGACCATTTCAGCGAAAAATGGAAAGAGGCGGCTGCACTTTTGGAACGAGAAGCGAGAGAGGAGGAGAAGAGGAAAACGGGAAACGAGAACGGATTGAGGAATAAAGCGTTCATGTTCACCATGCGTCCGAATATGCGAGGGGATAATTCGGTGAACTTAGAACCGTGCGTTGTTTGGGATAAGCAGATTATCGGCGACATGACCGCGGTGAAAGCGTACGAGATGCGAGGGTATCCGGAGACGTTTGAAATCAAATACAGTTGGAGATTCGCGCCGTTGCCGCCGCCGGATGGAAGCGGGGACAAGAAGAGAAAAGATTACACGTATAGAACAAAAATGGCGATAAAGGAACAGATGATAGCGAACAGAGATAGCGCGAACAATAATAACAACAAGTTTGACTTTTCGACCGTGTTTGACGAAAGGACGCGAACGCCGTTACCGCCGCCGGAATTTACCATGTCGGCGTTTGACGTCGGAGCGTTCGTGAACGGCAACGAACAAGAACAACCGCTCGAGACGATAAAACCCTCCAGTCAGGAAAAGAAGCGCAAAATAGATACTAGCAGCAAGTTTGCAAAAAAGCCGGTGCCAAAAGAGATCAAACCAGAGACGGATTCGATGTTGGCGTTGAAATTGCAAGCCGAACTCAACGGCGGCAATCGCGAAAGACGCAACCGTAAACCGATGCTCGAAGCCGAAGAAGAGCCGGAAGAAGAAGAAGAGGAAGAGGGGTACGGTGGAGAATCCGATTTAGAGAACAACGACGACAATGACATGCCAATTTCAATGTGGATGAAACCAGACGGCGAGAAGGAAAACACCTCCACCGGTGATTTTCCCAATTCCTTACTTCCGCAAGGACTCGCAGGATTCGACTCCATCTTTGCCGGTATCGGTAAAGAAGACGACGCATCGCGTCCGTGCGGAGAATCCACGATGAATGGATTTGCACAAGTCATCTTCGGTGGTGGTGGCGAGAGCAAAGATGCCGCGATGGTGGCTGCGTGTCTTCCGAAGCGAAACGTGGAAACCGGACCGAGCAGTTTTGCGGGTTTGCTGAGTTAGCCAGTAAACACGCGAGTAATACAACAAATATAATGAATATAAACATAATACATATTAAAAAGCATTTCTACCTTTGGCGTTGTGTCTCCACAGCGCCGCTACCTTTTCTGAGTGCGTGCGAAGCTTCGTCGCGAGCCGCTTCGCCTTTTGGTGTTCGGGGTCGTCTGAGCGTTCAAACTGCTCCATCGAGAATGTTCTTTCTTCAGATGATGACGGGGTGGTGCTCTCCGCAATCGCTTTCTCGCTAATCAGTTCCACATTTTCTAGCTGGTCGCAATATAGTTCTATCTCTTTGGCCAATCCAAGTTCCCAGTTTGCGCAGATGTTCGCGAGCGCTATGGCGCTCACATCCTCCACCGCCGCTTCTCGATTGCTTTGCGCCGAGGCGTCGTTCATCGTTTTGCCTCTGAACATGGCAGCGATGCTTTGCTTGCGCATTTTTTCGCATCTATTCTTAGTACGCCAGATTTGTCGTGTGCGATCGTGCGCATCCGCCGCGATGCATTCCAACCACGCCGCGGAAGGGTTCTGTCGAATCAAATCCGCGCTCAGTTTCGTCACGCCTTTTGAATATCGCGCTCTTCTACACGCGGCGTCGATAAAAACGCCATTCTGGTCTTCTACGCCCGCTTCGTTCTCCTCGTCCTCGTCCTCGTCCTCGTTTTCGTTGTTCTTCTTCTTTTTGCTACTCGTCGTCGTCGTCGCTGTTGTTTTCCGTCTACTTTTAAAATATTTAAACTCGTCCTCGGCGTCGTCTAAACACGTCGACGCTTCTATCACCGCCGCGTCTTCGCCTCGCGCCGTCGCTCGCGCGAACGCGACCCAGCTTTTCGGCACGCTCGCGTCCGCCTCCAACTGTTTACAAACGAAATCATTCATAAACATGTTCCGTTGCTGAAGTTGTCCTTGCTTCTCTCGTTTCATCATTGATGCATTCGTCGTTTCTTCTTTCTTCGGTTCTCGCTTCTTCCTCTTCTCTTTCTCGGCGGAAGCGGCGTCTCTGGCGCGAGTCTCCTCAACATCCGCGAACTTCGCCGATAATCTCCGCTTCGTCGTCTTCATCGTATTCGTCACCATTGGAGTCATCAAAGTCTTTTTCATCATCTTACTTGCGTTTTTGTTCATCATCGCGTTGTTGTTCGTCGCGTTCCCGCGCTTCTTCCTCTTTTTCCTCTTTTCTCCTTCTTGGGAAACCACCCTCGCAGCGCCGGACATCAGCTCGAACAAAATCGCTGCGGATTCGTGTTCTTCCGGGGAAGTTTTTTCGTCCCTCATTAAGAAGATCTTTCCTTCCGCACGAGCGTCATCAAGTGTCGTCGTTTGTGTGCGTCTCGCGCGCAGATCGTTCGGTTCTTTGTCTTCATTATCATCGTTGATGTTATTCTTTGGCGTTTCGTACATGTTTCGTTCTCTTTTTAAAATTTGAAATTTTACCCGGGAAAATGAATGTGTGTCGTGCAACGTTCACAAAAGCAGAAGAGAGAGAGAGAGAGAGAAAGAGAACGCGACGACGAGAAAAGAATGCTCGCGATACTATCTCGTTCTTTATGTTCTTCTTTCTTACGCCTCTTCTTTGTGGAGATGCGATGAAGTTCTTTTTTTCTTCTTCTTCTTTGTGTCTCGTTTTTTAAAAATTTTTCTCGAATCTGTCTGACTGACTGATGCGCTTGAAAAAAACGACAAAACAGTCTGACCAAAAAAAAAAAAATTCGCCTCCTCCTCCTCAAAAAAGATATCTAAAAAGAGGTGCGAGTGTGAAATATGCCGCAACGAAAAACAACGACGACGACGAATACGACGGGTGGTGTTGAACAACGGGCGTGTCCTCCGGGCAAGTACTCGAGAAGAAGAAGACGTGACGATGCGTGTGAAAGGGTTAATTGTTGCTTATGGCCGCCGGACTTGAACGAGAGAAGCGTGAATGTTCCCGAGATTTCGCTTTCGGAGAATCCCCTAGATTTGTATCCACGCGTTGGCGGCGAGCCGTATAAGATGTTCTCGGATAAAACGTATGAGGACGAGAGTATTACGGTGGAAAATACAAACAGCGAGGAGTTTCTTAAAGATTTGATCGTGGAAGTGCACGTGATCGACGACCCAAGCGCAACACACGTCGATCTCGCCGGGCACAGGAAACCAAACACGCCGAGAAATTTTACGTTTCAGAAAATGCCCTGGCGAGAGATGATTCGAAGAATACGAAAAGGAGAGAAGTTATACACGCGTCACACGAACGGTCCGAAAAAAGCGGCGAACGTTCTGACCGATTTCCAAGATCCAGAAACAAAGCGCAATCCGTTTGATACTCCAACGTTTCATGGAAGATGTCGCGAGACGCGGAGAATGGTCGAGCGCTTTTACGCGGCGGCGCGGAATAATAGTGATGTTAATAGTAATGGTACGGTTGTAACGCACAGTTCTGTTCTGCGCGTTAGTTCGCCAGGGACAACGCTGTGGATGCATTTCGATACTCGAGACAATATCTTACACCAGTTGAGCGGTAGGAAACGCGTCATCTTGTACGCGCCAGAATGTGAACCGTGGTTGAACGTCGAGGGCTCGTCCGCGAGATTAAAATATATGCGCGGCTATGAAAACTTCGACGAAAAAATTATAAACGAGATCAGCTGCGACGAAGAGTTGGAGTATAATTACAGGCTCTTTGATGCTATTAGATTGGAGCGCGCACACGTGTGTACGCTCGAACCTGGAGATGCTTTGTACATACCGGCACTTTGGTTCCACAGAGTCACGTCGCTCCCGAGCGAGACGAACGAACCGTCGGTTGCCGTGAACGTGTTTTATAACAGAGTAGATATAGACTACGACGGAAAAGATGTGTACGGGAACAAAGACCCCGTCAAGGGAAAAGACGCCATGCAAAAAGCGAGTGAACTTGGCGCGATGTTAAACACTTTGCCTCCCCCGTATAAGACGTTTTATGCGAGACGATGCTTAAACGAAATCGCGGCGCAGCTCAATATGTATTTGCGAATCCCCGACCATATGCCAAATTCCCATCCTCCTCTCGATAATACTTTTTGCGATGAAAATAAAGAAGCGCTGAAAGCATTTGAAGATTGAAACGATGATGGTGACAATATATTATTTTAGGTTTAGTAATAGTAGTACCCAGGTACGGAGTATATTTGGGATAAGTTGAGAGAACATTGTTTTTTAACTGCGCGCGCCGAATCGCTTCGGCACTGGCGATACCATGTCCACGAACGAGCGGCTCATCCTCCGCACGCTTCCTACGACTACATCTTCCATCCGCTGCACGTGCAATCGCAAACTCTGTTGCTCCTTAATAATCCTATAACACACGAGCGCTAAAAATACCGCGTTCACTCTCGTCTGCGCGCTCGCCAATTTGAACACCATCACCGATCCGCACACCCCGCTCGTCACTTTCGTTCTCGGCGAAAACTCCGCCCACTTCTCCTGCATCGCCATTTGTACTTTACAATACATCTCGTACACGAATACTTTTTGTTTCTCCCAAGCGCACGGCATCGTAAACGCTCCTATGTACGCCAAAAACAACAGTTGTCTCGTGGACAACGCTCCGCCGACACATTTCACCATTTGCAACGCGAGAAACGCGCCCAACGTCGCCTTGTTATCTCTACCCGCGAAAAACCGTTCGTGCCTCTCCGTGAAGGCGTTGAATTTATAACACATATTCCTCGCTCTGATTGCCATCTTTTCTGGGTTCATCGTTATCCCTTTAGCCGCATTCGGGAACGCAATGGCAAAGACGTACTTCCCCATCACCACTAAGGACATCGCGTACGCCAAGTGCGAAAACACCGACGCCTTCGCCGCGGACAACGCATAAAACGTGCCCATGAGGACAAACCCACCGAAAAAGTGCAACGTTGTCCTCGCCGGATCCTTCCAATAGAGCACTTCCGGTACTACAAACGAAGACGTCGCCATCGTGCTATTCGACCCGTCGCGGCTGCTCGGCGCGTACGGTTGTTCGCGTTGGTTCCCGAACCCGTTCGCGAACATCGGATGCGTGTTGCGATACGTTGCCCCAACCGGCGTTCTCTGCCGCATCTCTTCCTCGTCTAACGTGTGTGCGAATTCAAACGGCTCGTCCTCGTCTTCTGGCCCCGACGGTGCTCGAATATTGTGACCCCCGCGAGTCGTATTCGTATTCGAGGTGTTCACTTTTCGTCCTCCAGTTTCGTACAAAATCCCACCCGATATGGACCCGTCCTGGCGTCGAATCCTCGGATCTCTCGGCAACCCATTCGTCGTATGTTTCATCATCGACCCTCTCGACGAATTGTTCAAATGCTCACCGTTACTATCGCCGCTGTTATTCGATATGTCTTGAAAGTGCTGCCTTTGTTGTTGTTGTTGTTGTCCTCCTCCACCGACGATATTCGATTTCGGCTGCGGGATAGTTTTGTTGCTCCGGGAAAAACCAAATTTACTTTTGATTTGCGCGGGCATTTTCGTCGCCGTGCGCGGGTTCGGGTCCTCCCCGTTCGTATCGTTTAATGTCGCAGACATGGTATTCTCGTTCTCGATCCTTTTTGGAATGCGGTACTCTTTGGTAGGCATGTAGTAGTAGTACTCGCCGCGCGAAAAGAAGAGGTGTTTGCAATGAAGAATTTTCTTTCCCCTTTTTTTGTGAGTGAAAATTAGAGCGTTTGCCAGTTTGGGTAGTAATTTATTTACAGCGCGTGCGATGATAGTATTTTTACAACGACAACATCAAAAACGGTCTTCGTTACTGTTGGAAGCAGACGGTTGGTTATTCTCGTCGTTTGCAGTATTCGATGGAGCAGCAGGAGCAGAAGAAGAAGAAGGGAGTTTTAATTTTTCCAACTTTTCCAACGCCTCTTTTTCTCTCTTTACTCTCGCTTCTTGTCTCTTCTTGGCCCCTTCGAGCGCTTCGTGGGCGACCCAGCCGAGCATGCTGAGCATGCCTTTACCTACTTCTTTTCCTATTTTACCCAAGTCTTTGGCGAGTTCTTTCAAGTCGGTCTCCGGTTTGGGTTGCGCTTTGCCGCCGAGTCGGACTTCACCTCGCGAATCTACGTCGATGATGTTCGTTTGGCCGGCTGAGGATTTTCGGTCCTTGTACAACGCCGAGTTTTCATCCGCGGCTTTCAGAGACACACGAAACGGCCGGTTGTCGTCCCTGTGTTTATCGTGTTGCTCGTATTTATCGTGTTTCTCTTGGCTAAATTGAACGTTTGACGTTTCCACGTAATCTAGGAGGCAGTCAACTGTCCAGTCGACTTCTTTCTCGTCCGAAAAGTCGTGAGTGGCTTCTTCGTCGAGAATTTCGTATATCGTCGAGGATTCTCCTTCTTTGTCCTCCGCTGTCATTCCTGGTTTCATCTGTTTCTTTTCGTTCCGATAACTGGATCTAATAGCCTCGTCTAATTGGTTATTCTTGTGCCTCCTCGCTTTCCTGGTTTCGTCTTGGACCAAGTTGCCCGCGATGTACCCCAACGCTAATCCCGGAGGGCCCATCATGAACGTCCCCAACGCGCTCAACCCAGTCGTCAACACGTCCCCAACCTGACTCGAGTGCTGAAACCCGTACCTGGCCCACGTCGCGAAATGCTCGCAATTATTCAGAGTCACCGAGTACCCTCCGAATTCGTTTTCGTAAAACTTATGCTCCAAAGCGACAAACGTTCGATGCAAAATCTGACTCGGTCGCATCGGCGTATACAACGAATCGTACTTATAATTCCCACAAAAAGGTCTCGGCGCATCCTTCTCGCAATTCACCTCGCTCAATTCGCTGTAAATCACCGCCGCGTCCTTGGACATCGATCGATCCTTCGCGTCCGCTGCGCCCCACAAGTGCACCACCGCCTCGGGAAAACTTTCATTTTCCACGAATTTATTCCCCATCGGTTTCCTCCGACCAATGTATACCGCCCAGTGCGTGTACGCTATCGGTTGGTCCGTCCTCGGCCAGAATAAAATATCCCCGGGTTGTTTCGTTTTGTTCGGTCGAGGCCACTCGATCCGCTCGAACGGCTTTGTCTCCTCTCGTTGTCGTTGTTGTTCTTCTCGCGATTTGGAAGAAGAGTCCTCCGACGCGGCAAACGGCGGCGAAACTACCACCATTTCCGACTTTACCCCTCTTTCGCGCTCCTCTTCTCCTTCATCCTCCTCCTCTGCCTCCATCGTTCTCAAAAGAAGACGACGAAGCGCGCTCGCTCCTTCACTCCTTTGGCTCTTTTCCCTCTTTGTGTTGGGGAAAAAATGAAGACATTTCCTCATTAAATTCTCTATAAATACGAAGAAGAATAGTACATCGAAAAGAGAGAGGGAAACGGATACACGCTCTTGCGTTTGAGAAAAAGCGAGCGCGTGAGTTCGGTTTTCGTTCACTGTCGTCTTTATCGTCGCAAAAGTTTGGCGGTTTATTCGTGAAAGGATCTCTCTCTCATCATCATCGTCACATTTCAGCCCTGCTTTGATTTTGGGGGGAGTAAAACATCGTCATGTCCGCGTCGTCCTCCGCCTCCGCGTTCCGCCGCTCGGCGAAACACGTCACCAAACACGTCAAGGCGTGCTCGAACAAACTCATCAACAAGTGGAAAATCTTCACCGGCGATCGAGTGATCGTCACCTCGGGGAAAGATAAAGGCCAGATTGGCCAAGTCACGAAAGTGTTCAGGAAAGAAAACAAACTGATCGTGGGAGGGTTAAACTTGGTGAAGAAACACGTGAAGCCGCAACCGCAACCTGGGGAGCCGAATCCACCGGGACAGATTTTATCGGTCGAACAACCGATACATTACTCGAACGTGAGCTTAGTCGATCCGAATACCGGAGGGAGAGTTCGGATTCAATCGAGCTATTTAGACGACGGGACGAAAGTGAGAGTGACGAAAGGCCGATTGAGTTCGCAAACGTTCGTGCCGAGACCGGATCAACTTTTGGAGAGGAAGACGCCGAGAGGGACCGGGGTCGGAGCAAAAGATACCACGGAGGAGTTCGTAAGAAAGGTGACGTATTTAGGGCCGAGATAGAAGTAGCAGAGAGGGGGTTTGAGTAGTTCTTTTTAGCTTTTGTATTTGTATTTTAGATTTCTCTATTAAAAATGATTCAACGACGCGTTCAAAGCGCGCCTCGATGCTTTTTATAAGCTCGCATCTAAAACTGACACACACACACACACACGCTCCTCACATAACGTACATCGTCGCATTCTGTGCATTAAATAATAATAATAATAATATATACTCCTGTATTGGTACAACATTTTCGTTTTCGCTCGGCTTCCGGTTCGTTCGGCTTCCCTCCGGCGAGAAGAAAGAAAGAGCAGAGAGACTCATCAACACGTCTCCAACCGTTCAAACTCCAAAAACGCCGTTCTTCTCGGCGTCATCACTCCTGCGCTAAAAAAATGCGGCGTTGGTTTATTAAACGGCGTTTTCTCTCGTCTCGGCGGTTCGAAAGTTCCCGATCGAAACGCTTGTAACCGCCGTTCCACCTGTATTTAAAAAGAATTTTCGTGCTGAGTCAGACAATTTTCCCAAACACCCTCTCTCGGTCAAACACACCGAGAAGAAAGAAAAAGTAAACGAGGATGACGTACCATTTGCGCTCGACTTCGCTCTCGGTTCTCGAACTGTTTCCTCGCCACGTCTTGCAGTTGAATCGGAGTCATCGTCGAATCCTGAGATGACGACGACGACGCGCTCGCGCTCGTCGGAAAACATCTTCGACGAGACTTCGAGCCTCGGGGGTCGTCGTCCCGGAAATTCGATTTCGGTACATTTTTATTCCCACTAAAACGCCTCCTTCCCGAACAGGAAGACGTCGCGAACGCGCTGGATAAAATCCGAGTTTCGGTGTTCGTCGCCGATATCGGAAGCAGAGATGATGGTGCGCTGATGTACATTCGAACTCTTTAATGAAGAAGTTTGTGTATAATTGTGTGGTCTATCCTTAAATTCAAACGAGGAAAAAGGAGTGGAAATTCACACAAAAACGTGCACCAAACAAACGATGAAACTCTCGATTGCATTCCTCCTGGCGTTTTGGTACCCGATTTTCCTCTCCTTGTGCTTTACGAGTTTATACTGCTACTGCTGCAATCCGTGCGCCTCTTTGTTCGGGAGGAAGAGGAAGAAGAAAGCGCCTCTGTTGCCGAATTGATAAAAGAAGAAACGGAACATGTCCAATTGGGAACAATATTTCTGTTCGGACGACGAAGCAGACGCACGAACGAGAGGCCGGGCGTATTACGTAAATAGAGAGACGAACGAGACTAGATGGACGGAACCGGAGCAGTTTCAAACGTTTCAGTTGCAATTAGACGTGGACTTGTTTGAGAGAGACGGGGTGACCAGAGAAGAGATTTTGCTGATTTTGAAGCCTTTGCGGTATTTGACGCGGTTCGAAAGCGCTCGCGAGTGCAAGGAGTGGGTGGACGCGAGAGACGTTTTGTATAAGATTTTGAGGAATATCAGCGAACAGCCGAACGAAGGGAAGTACAGAAAATTGACGAAGAAATCTGGGGGGTCGTTCGTAGAGAAAGTGTGGTCGAAGAGATTCGCGCGAGAGTGTTTGTTGGCGTGCGGTTTTTCGGAAAGCGCGGACGCGGTGGAGTTAACGATGGACACGCAGAGACCAGAAGTGAACGCAAAGTTGTTGACAAAGTGTCGAGTCTTGCTGCAAAGATTAGAACCGGCGATTAAAGCGAGAGATGCTCACGTTCGCCTGGCGAAAGAGTCGGAGACCGATTCCGGCGTGAACCGACGCCACCTCGCGCCGAACAAAAAATGTAGCCACTGCCAAAACGAAATCGAATCCGGCGCTCGACGATTATGGACGACCGACCCGCTCGCTCCGAAAGGCCAATACTCCTTCAAATGTTCTCAATGCGTGGACAAAAATTACATCTTATGTGAAACGTGTTGGGATAAGAAATGCGAACATCGAGAACCGATACACGCGGAGCACTCCAGTTTCGAGCACTTGCCGCCGATAGAGAGCAGACACAACACGAGCACGAGAGGTTTTGGACGAGGGCCGTGGGGAAACTTCGCGGCTTCCTCGGTTGGGAACGCGCGGGAACGGTTAAGGCAACGCACCGGGCTTTAGTAGGATTAGAGCGTAGAATACTCGTATGTATATTTAGATATTTAAGCAAAAAGAAGAATTTTTCTCTTCGAGTACGCATAAAACGCCACACTTTGACGCACTCGAGAAAACATGTCCGGCCTTGAATGCAACAGCAAGAAAGGCTACCATTACTGGTGGGACAACGTCCCCGGAGGAGGAGACGGAGGAGGCGGCAACGACAACAACAACAACAAACAACTCACTCGGGAGGAGTCTCTGAGATTGGAGGAAGAAAGCCAGAAAGTGAAAGGAAGCAAATGGAACGCGGCGCAAACGTTCGAGGAGCGCTCGTACTTATCGTGGGCAGAAACGACGTTGAACGAAATTTTGAGGAGACAGTGTAAAGATGAGTTATGGTTCGCGAGCGAAAAAGAGCACATCAAATCGAAGGAGGTTCGAGGTGGATGGAGGAGAAGATTCTTGTTGTTGAGTGTGAAAAAGCTCACTGGGAACTGTTCGATAGTCTTGTCGAGAGGAAAAATGAAACACGGATTAGATTTGGAAACGACGGAATTTGAGATAAAAGCGACGTACACGAAAGGCGAAGATTTTGATTACGACGATGGTTACGTTGAGGTAGACGGGACGTTCACGGTGCCGGAAATTAGCATCGAAACTATCGCCGACGACGAGTTTGAGATTCGCGACGCGAAAGCGAAGGAACCGAAGGAAGTGGAAGACGAGAACGAGAGGAAAGCGCTGAAAGAAGATTGCGAGTTATTCATGAAAGATTTGAAAGGGTTTGTGACGGGTGCGTGCGAACATTTAGAGCAAAAACTGGCTGAAAAAGCCAACGATTAAAAATAGGAGAGCGGTACGAGGACAGTTTCGCGCGCAACGCACATCGAAAAAGGTTCGAAAGACAGGTGGCGTAAGCGTCAGGTTTTAACAATGACACGCATAGATGGTATAATGAATAATAAAACACATGCTACATGTTGTTATAAGCGCAAATGCAAAGAACCTCTCTTCCCTCTTTCTTCATCTCATTTCTATAATAATATATAAATCTCTCTCTCTCTCTCTCTCTCTCTATTTAGCGACCTCGGGAAATTTGGGTTTCCGCACTCGTCAACTCCTCAAAAACTCGATCCTTTCTCTTCGCCGGAAACGGATATTTCGTCCCGAAGTTATTAAAGTGCCCAGACACCGCGTTCAACGCGGAATACGTGAGACCATACGACGGTCTGCCGGAATAATCCCCAGATCTTCTGTACCTCGCGACCCACTCGTTCGTCAACGCTCTCGTCTTTTCGATGGACTGTTCTCTCCCGTCGGCGCCCATCGGAAAGTCCAAAACTTCGCGAACTTGGTTGATGACTTCCTTGGTGTCCTCTTCGTACTTCGCGTCCGACTTTTCGCCGATACCGAACAACGCGAGCGCCTGGTGGTCGTTAGATTAGATTAAAAAAAAACGTTTCGTCAGTACATTTTTGCTCCGTTTTCTCACCTTTCGAGTGCGCGAGACGAGAGAGAAAAGTGAGAGATCAAACCCACAAACGCGCTTTCGCGTCGGGTTTCCTTCTCCGCCTTTTGATGATCGAGACGAAAGACAACGAAGCACATAAAAACGCGACTGATCATCGGTAAAACCAAACGAACGAACGAACGTACCGGCATCGGAGTCGCCGCGACGACGCCAACCGAGGCGACCAACGCGTTCTTTAACATTTCCCGGCGATCGAATTTCTCATCCATCTTAGAAGAAGAAGAAGAAGAAGAAGAAGAAACAACAATCGAGGAACACTTCGCGCGCTTCGAAAGAGACGACGACTTGTTATTCTTCAAGCTTCTCGTCGCGGAGGATGAAAGCGAAGTGGGAGTCGTGGTAACGGCAAACATGTGTACGTGTGTGTGGAGTTCTGATAAAAAACGAGAGTGATTTTGTGCAGAAAATCCACAGCGATTCCACGTCATCTTTTCTCAGCAGGAAAGAGGCAGCTTTTCGCTCAATAACACACGCGCGACGACAAACCCTTTGCCGCCAACTCCCTTTTTTTTCTACCATCACGCACGATTTGTGTGTGTTGTTGTTGGCTCTTCTCGCGTACTACTACAACTATTACTATTACTACTATTACTACTAGTACTACTAGTACTACGCCGGGCGGTCTCTTTTGTACGCCTCGGTTTTCATCTCGTACAAACGCGACTGGCATCTCGGCTTGGATTTGTCCGTGAAACTCCCCGAGGACAACGCAGCTAGGGAGGCTTTGGTTAAACCGGTGGCGGACCATTCGATATTTTCGGAAAGCATGGTCGCGTTTCGCCCGGAGGCGCCTCCTGTTTTGGATACGAACGTTGTCGTTGCCGTTGCAGTTGAGGAGGAAGAGTTTTCGCGCGACGGTGTTGATGATGATTGCGGGAACAAATCGGCTATGCTCTTCGTCGATGGCGATGAACAGTAAAGCTTCGTTTTGTTCGCGTATAAAGCGTCGATGACCATCACGAAGCGCCGGACGACGTCTTCACCGAGAATGGCGACGTCTAATACCGGTATCGATTCCAAAAACACAAATTCGTACGCTTTAGAAAGATTCTCGTAATCTCTCGGAGACCATTTCGCGTTCGCGCCACACAAAGCGGCGAAATCAAAGTACGCCGCTTTCGCGTTCGCCTCGATACTCGTCGCTGCACTTTGTATATCTTTCTCCAATCGATCTGAAAGAGCATGATGGTGTCTTTTCGACCTATTCTTCGAAGAAAGCATCAATTTTTCCCAGTGTAGTCGTAAACTGGCGTCGGCATCGTCCCCGAAAATCATCGACGACGACGACGACAACAACGACGACGTCCCTCCCTCGATTTTACGTGCCGATGCTTCTTCTGCGGCGAACGAAGCTTTTCGATAGTCTCGAAATTTCTCTGGCGACTCGTGCTCCTCGCCGTCCAACGACACCGCATCCAAACGTTCGCTCAAAACCTCCGACACCAGCAAACTCTTCCAATTCAACCCACCTTTATACAACTGCTTCGGCTTAAAATTCGACGTGCACACTAATATGTTTCTCTTCTTCGCGTTCTTCTCCCGCTTCTTCGTGTTCTTCTTCTCGCTTTCCAAGTCGTCTTCCGTTAAGTAACTCTCCACGAACGCTTTCCAGATCCGCGCGTCGGCGACGTCAGTCACCTCCACCTCGTCCACGATTAAAACCTCGTGCGCTTTCTTATACCGACTCCCAATCTCTCGCACTGGATTTCGTACGTTTCGAATCTTCATCAAGTTCTCGTGCATCTCGTCCATGAGCGAGCGAAACGAAAGCGACTTGATTTTTTTCTTCTCTTCGTTCGTGAACGCATCTTTGAAACTGTCCACGAGTACCGTCTTTCCTCGGCCCGGCGATCCGTACAAATACACGCCGCTCTTCTTACTTCTTCTTTTTCCGCTGGTACTGTTGTTGTTGTTGTTGTTGTTGTTGTTATCATTCTCGTCGTTCTCGTCGTCGTCGCACAAACTCGATAAACGCTCGACGACTTCCTCCTGTCTCGCGTCTAAAACGACGTCGATGCTCCTCGATGGTAACGACGACGACACAGTCTCAGAAACGCGTCGCATGAACGCAGATTTTATCGAGTCCGCGAACAGCAACTGTCGTCGTCGTCTCATGATGATGATCAAAACGAATCTTCGCGTTTACGACGAGTGTGCATACATGATTTGTTGTGTTTTATTTTGTGTGAGAGGTGACTTTGAGGTAAAAATGTGTGCACAAATAAAGGGTACGTCTCTCTCTCTCTCTCTCTATCTGTATTCCGCCGGTAATGCTTCCGCCATTCTTTTAAGAGCCTCGAGCCTTGAGCCTTTCATGTTCTCGAGAAATTCAGCGTATTGTTCGTCCGTTGGTTCTGGGCACCCTTTTTCTTGCAAGTAGTGTAAGCACTCGAGGTGTTCGTAGCAACGAGCTCCCGCGACGAGTTGCCAGTAGTCAATAGGCACTTTCGCCTCTTCGACTAAGTATTTGAGGCAATCGATTCGGCCTCACTTTGCATAACAGTTGCCACACAGGCGATCATTACCACATAAGGTATCTTTCGTTCTTCAACGAAATATCTCAAGATGTCTATGCGACCCTTTCCTGCTGCCTGACGTGCCGCTTTTTCTTCCGTCTCTCTTGAAGGTTTCACTTTGTCGAAAAGAAATCGAACACAGTCTAGCTTTCCATCTGCAGCAGCGTGAATGCACGACTCTTCTTCATCATACGGGCAATTATTAGAGAAGCAGTATTTCAGCATCTCGAGATTATCTATAACTACTGCCACTTTAATCGTCCACTTATCCCACTCGCAATGTTTCTCTTCTCTCGCCCACTTGAGGAACTCGAGTTTGTTCGTTGCAGCAACTTGCACGCAAAACAAGGTTTGATCTTTCTTTCCCCAGGGATAGTGATTCCACGCCCATTCCAACGTCGAGATGGATGAACATTCCGTAACATTAACTCCCGATACGTCTACCCCGGCGTACGCAAGCACATCTTCACTCTCACTATTCACCTTTGAAAAGAAAAACCGATCGTTCCTATTCAATTTCGGAAGCACATGCGATACAAACACATCCTTGTGATGCACCACCAATCCCGTCCATATCTTCGTCGGCCCGAGCTTCAAACGCTCCACATCCGCTCTCGCCCGTTCAACAGCCTCTTCCTTTTCCCTCTTCTTCTTCCTCTTCTGCGCTCCAGATAACTTTTTCCCCATTCTTCTTCTTCTTCTTCTTCTTAATGTCAACCAACTCTTGGTGTATTTTTTTTCTGTCTGTAAATTGAACCGTTTTTTGCTCATTTTTGGTCCGTTTACTTAAGGCACCTGTTTCTCGAGTGAAGCTTCAAAATTAATCGTTGCACGAATAAAGACAACTTAAAGAAGACGTATCAAAGAGAAGACGCGTAATAATGACGACGACGAGTTGGTCGGACCTGGAAAACAAAGACGGCGTTCGATTCTCCCTGAACGCGTGGCCGGACGATCGCCAATCGGCGCAGAAATGCGTCGTCCCTTTAGGCGCGCTCGTGACGCCGCTGAAACACATCGAGGACGTGCCGGTACGTTTTTAAGACATTTTTAAGACGATGAGAATATCAAGATCGGTATTTCTTTATTCCCGCGAGAGAGTGCTGTTTCGTCGTGCGATGATGCGCGTCGCGTTTCGGTCTTCTCGCGCTCTCGCTCTCTCTCTGTCTCTCACTCTATGAGAACAATCTCAAGAGCGGATTGAATTGGATCCAATTTCCTCCAAGAAGAGGGAGGAAACGGACAAAAAGAGCAAAAAGAGCGCGCATCGACATCCGATGAATACCTCTCTCTTTTTCTCTTTCTCGCGCATATTTTTGGTCGTAACGCGTACGTTTCTGTTCTTTTCTGACTTTATACAATTCGTCTTCTCTCGATACGCTTTAGGTTGTGCCTTACGAACCGGTGCGGTGTAAAGCGTGCGCGGCGTGTTTGAACCCCTACGCGCAAATCGACTTCAACTCGAAACTGTTCGTGTGCCCGTTTTGCCACGCGAGGAACAATTTTCCGCCGCATTACGCGGGGATTACCGAGCAAAACTTACCCGCGGAGTTGTTTCCGAATTATCTGGTGATTGATTATACGATCAACCCGAACAAAGTGACGCCGCCGCCGGCGTATTTGTTCCTGGTGGACGTGTGCGTGTCGGATGAAGAGTTGGCGAGTTTAAAAGCGAGCTTGACGCAAGCGCTGAGTTTGCTGCCGGAAGATTCTTTAGTCGGGTTGATATCGTTCGGGACGCACGTGCACGTGCACGAGCTGCAGTTTGCGGACTGTCCGAAATCGTACGTGTTTAGAGGCGGGAAGGAGCACACGTCCGCGCAGATTAGGGATCAGTTGACATTTTCGAGAGGTGGGGGTGGACCGCAACAACAACAATATCAGAGTCAGAATCAAAATCCAAACACGCAACAACAACAACAACAACAACAACAACCGTATCAACAAACGAATCCAGCTTCGTCGTTTTTAGTGCCTTTGTCTGAGTGCGAGTTTACGTTCTCGGCGATTTTAGAAGAGTTGGCGAGAGACCCGTTCGCGCCGTTGCCACAAAGTCGACATAATCGTGCCACGGGGACCGCGTTAGCCGTCGCATCTACGTTGTTGTCTTTAGGATGTCCTTCCGGTCACCCGGCACGCGCGTGCTTGTTCGTTGGCGGGCCGTGTACAGAGGGTCCGGGTAACATCGTGCCGAAAGCTTTGGAAAATGCGACTCGATCGCACAAAGATATCGCGCAAGATAAAGCGCCTTTATTTACAAAAGCAAAGAAAAAATACGACGCGATTGCGACTCAGTTGTGCGCGAATGGCCACTCTTTAGACGTGTTTGCGTGCGCGCTCGATCAGGTTGGATTAGCCGAAATGAAAGGGTGCGCGCAAAAAACCGGCGGGGCGGTTGTTTTAGCCGAATCGTTCTCGCACGTGGTGTTCAAGAAATCGTTTGTGAAATTATACGGGAGTCAAAACAAACCAGAACCAAGTCCAGAAAGCGTTTCGTCGTCCTCGGACGAAGTGACGCCGCTAAAAGTGCATTCGAATGGAATTTTCGAAGTGATCACCTCGAGAGACGTGAAGGTTGCGGGATGCGTCGGTCCGTGCGCGGCGTTGGATACGGCGAGACGACATTTAGGAAATGTCGCGGATGTGAGCATTGGGTATGGAGGAACAACCGCTTGGAAGATGTGCGCGCTGACTAGGAACACGACTTTGGCGGTGTTTTTTGAGGTCGCGAAAGAGAAGCCAGACGGAGCTAGTGGAGGCGGGTACGGTCAAAACCCCTACGGTCAGCAGCAACAATATCAAAGCGCGCCTCAGTTTTTCTTACAGTTTCACTGCACGTCAACGTTACCGACCGGTGAAACTCGATTGAGAGTCATCACCACCACTCGCAGATGGACGAGCGGGCAAAACATTCCAGAAATCTCCATGGGTTTCGACCAAGAAGCCGCGGCTGTGTTGATCGCTCGACAATTGACGTGGAAAATGGAACAAGACGACGAGATGGACGGCCCAGCTGCGACGAGGTGGTTAGATAGAAAATTAATAGGCGCGTGTCAACGCTTTGGCGAGTATAGGAAAGAAGATCCGCACTCTTTCCAGTTAGCTCCGCAGTTCTCTTTATTTCCGCAGTTTATGTTCAACTTGCGTCGATCGCAATTCGTGCAAGTGTTCAACAACTCGCCGGACGAAACCGCGTATTTTCGAGTAGTGTTATGGCGCGAAAACGTGTTGAATTCTTTAGTCATGATTCAACCGACATTGACCGCGTATTCCTTCAATGGGCCTCCTGAACCGGTATTGTTGGACGTCTGTTCGGTCGCGCCGGATAGAATCTTACTCTTAGACGCGTACTTCTCCGTCGTCGTTTTCCACGGCTCCACCATCGCGCAATGGCGCAAGGCGAAATATCAAGAACAAGAAGAACACAAAGCGTTCGCAGAGTTGTTAAAAATGCCGCAAGAAGATGCGAATTACATCTTAAACCAACGGTTCCCGGTACCTAGATTGGTCGATTGCGATCAAAACGGGTCGCAGGCGAGATTTTTGTTAGCTAAATTGAACCCGTCCGCGACGCACAATTCGCAAGGCTCGCCGTACGGACACGCCGGTGGAAGCGATGTAATCTTCACCGACGACGTGAGTTTGCAAGTGTTCATGGAACACTTGAAACGGTTGAGCGTTTCCGCATAGATTTATATATATTAATATTTAGCTTCAGCGTTGTTTACTTTTCCTACTAAAACTTTTAACTACGTACTGCTTTCTACAATTTCTAAAATATTTATACGAATGCGTCAATGCGTTACAACCCGAAACGTCTCGGCGTCTTCCCACCCGTCCCGGGCCGTTTCGAGGACGGCGTTCGAAACTTCGAGCCACCACCGGAAATAGAAGACGACGCACCACTCGCGCGTAAACCAGTTCCTCCTGGCGTGACGATCTTTCTCGACTCTCTCTCAATCTTCGCCTCCATCTTCTCCTGGATTTTCCTCTTCTCTGCGTTTTCGAGCTCTTTTTTCTGCTTCATTTCCATCTTCATCTTCTCCTTCTCTTCTCTTTGCTTCGCTTTCGATTGCGCCAACGACGAGTGTGATTTCTTCAGCGTGTAAAACATGGGCCCGAATTCTCCCAACCACTCTGGCTCCACCGCCGTCACGCATTGCATGTATTCCTTACTCGTCATTACGATTTCATGGTAGCACACGTAATCGGGAGTGTAACCTAATCCGTACAACGCAGAGGAAGGGTGCAAATGACACGGCATACCGTTTCGGCAGTTCACATATTCGCCGATACCACGTAAACGACCGGCTTGATGGAAATACGACGCGCACAAAGCGCGTCGGCAGACATCCCAATCCGAGCCGCACGTGGTCAACTGCACCTTTTGCGACTTCATGATATCCGCGAGCTGCGCGCGTACTTCTCTCGCTTTCTTCATGCCTTTACCTTGAATGTAATGCTTGTTGCACCAATCGTTGCGATAACCGTTCGTTTTCCATTGCTGATAGACGTTTAAAAGCGTTAAATGGTCGCTTTCTGGAACGAAAAATTTTTCGCGCATGGCGTCGGACTCTTCTTCGCGATCTTTCGGGCGAAAGAAAACGGAAGGGACGGAGAGCATAGAAATGACGGTTAAGATTTCGTTGGAACACCCGAGCGATTCGGCTTTCAACAAAGTCGCGGCTAACGGAGGATCGACGGGGAACTCGACCATTTTCGAACCAAGTTTTGTCAAGCCGCCGACGTTATCCAACGCACCGAGAATCCATAGCTGGTACATTGAGTTCAAAATGTTTTCCTTCGGCGGCGGATCCATGAAATCGAAATCTAACAGATTTTCAATGTTGAGCGATTTCAAGAGCAAAACGACGTTGCCGAGGTTCGTCCGTTGAATTTCCGGAACAGTCGTCGACAAGAGCTCGTATTTGTACGCCATTTCCGTGTATAAGCGATAGGTTATTCCGGGACCGGTTCTCCCGGCTCTTCCCGAACGTTGATTCACCGCCGCTTGAGAACACGGGAACACTTGCAACGCGTTCATACCTACTCGAGGATTATACACACTCAACTTACAGTAACCCGTATCGACGACGTATTTCACGCCATCTAGCGTCAACGACGTTTCCGCAATATTCGTAGAAACGATGCACTTACGATGGCCTTTCTCCGCGGACTGAAAAATCTTTGCTTGTAAATCCGAAGGCAGTTGCGAATAAATCGGCAACACAGCCAACGGAGGGATTTTCGTCTGCCCTTCGGCGTCTGCTTCGAGCTCAGCGATACGTTCTTCCAACGCGTAACATGCGGTTTCAATTTCTTCTTGGCCAGTCATGAAAAGCAAAATGTCACCGGGAGGGTAAGACATGTGAATAGCCAACGCTTGTTTCACGGCGCCTTCTACGTAATCTTCCACGGGCGTTTTACTGTACATGATTTCAACTGGAAACGTTCGGCCAGGAATGTTAAATACTGGAACGTTACCGAAAAAATCCGAAAATCTCGACGCGTTTAGCGTCGCTGACGTAACAATTAACTTGAAATCTCTTCGCCTCGCGACAACTTTCTTCAAAATACCGAAAAGTACATCCGTGTGCAAACTTCTCTCGTGCGCTTCGTCCATGATAATCGCGGAATACTCGTCCAAATCGGAATCTCTGAGCGTTTCTCTCAGCAAGACGCCATCAGTCATGTACTTGATAATTGTATCTGAACTCGTGCAATCTTCAAAACGAATCGCGTACCCAACTTCTCGACCTAGTTCGCACCCGAATTCCTCGGAAACTCTCTTCGCTACAGACATCGCGGCTACTCGTCTCGGCTGCGTGCACCCAACCATACCAAACGTGGTGTACCCGGCCTCGTGCATGTACTGCGTCATTTGCGTGGTTTTCCCCGATCCAGTCTCACCAACGACGACAACAATTTGATTCTCGCGAATCACCGACATTAAATCTGCTTTACACTTATACACGGGTAAAAATTCTCTCTGTTCTTTCATCGTTTTTGACTTGGCGAAATCCGATTGGGCTTCAGATTTTTCCTTCATCGCGTCCGCAAACTTTGAATCCGCTTTGAAATCAATCTCGCCGTCTTTACCAACGACGTCATTCTTCTCCCCACGCTTGCGCATTTCCTCATCTTCTTTCATCTTTTGTTCTTCCGCGATTTTGTCTTCTTCGTTTGTCGTTCCGGTGATGTCGCCGATTTTCGAGTTTTTCACGTCCCAAAACCGATCGCGACTTTTATTCTCGTCCCTTTTCATTCGAACTTCTTTAACTAAGTTGGACCCTTTCCTCGCAATCATCGCCATGTCGCTCGTTTGATCTTTCACTGGCAACGACGCCTCTTGCGCTTTCGCGAAGGCTCTTTTCCCTTGCAAAAACGGCGGCTTCGTATCGTGCACTAACAAAATCGCCTTCTCTTCGCCGAAATCTTCGTCTTGTGCCATCAAATCGATTTCTTTCACGCGAGCGACGCCAGACGTTAACATTCTGTTTTCTTCCCACGTCGCGTGGTCTTTATGAATTTGTGAAAATCGCGCGGAATTCGCCAGCGTCATCAACGACCCGTCCGCTCTGGTTAACCGTTTCGCGTACTCCAACTGTTTCCTCTCGAAGCGTTCTTTTGACTTCACGTCTGTTTTTTCTCCGAACGGATCGAAGGCGTCGCCGTGTCCACCCCCACCTTCGTCGTCGTCGTACCACGCGCGATCTAAATCTTTGTTTGTATTCCCTAATCGATTCTCCTCCCTCGCCTCTTCTTCCATCCGTTGATTCTCCAGCACGTCCAGCGAGTCTTCGTTTTCGACAACCGTGAGTTTATCTCCTTCTTTGACGAATTGATTTTGATTCTTCGTAATCTTCTCCATCATCCACTCGTTGGACTTCCAAGACGGCGTCGCCGTCAAAGGCGTCGCTTTTACCACGTTCTTTGCGACCGAATCGTCGTCGTCGTCGTCGTCCGCCTCGAAGCGCATGGAAAACTTATGCGAACTGTTGCTATTCCCGCTCCTTCTATTCCCGCCGCCGCTCGGTTGGCTAATCGATCCCATCTTTGCTTTATTCGTCCAAGAATCGTCGTCTTCGTTGGAATCGTCGAGGTGCCTCAAAGACGGCGTCTCGTTCCCGCTATCCCTTGCTCGTCTCGCCGGCGTCTCTTCCCACTCTCCGTCGTCTTCTTCGTCTTCGAATCCTCGTAAACCGTTCCCGCCGCTCTTTCTGTTCCTATTATCAAACCGCCCTTCTCCTTTTCCTCCTCGTCCGTGCCGTTTTTCGTTTAAAGATTCGATCCCTCTGTTGTGTCCGGGTTGTTTCTTCTTTCGGTCTTCGATGCGTTGTCGCGTGACATCGTCCACGCCGCCGTGGTACGACGGCGTTTCTTTGCGTAATTTTCGTTTGTGATTTTGCGTGATTTTTTCTTCCCCGTTCTCGAACCTTCTTTTCCCCCAGTGGACGGAGGATGAGTCCTTCTCGCCGTTGTTCTTGTCGTCTTCCCTCCCTCGCGAATTCATGATGCCAATCTCTCTCTCTTACGCGCGCTCCCTCGCTCTTCACTTCTTCGTGAGGTGAAAATCTTTTTTCTAGTGTAGTAAGGGAAAAGCTTTTTATGAGGGAAAGCAACTTCACACAACCATCTAAATAATAAATAGCACGTAAATACAACAGTTAGAATCTACAAATATAAATAACAGTACATTTTGATCGTTTTCTCGTTTTGACTTCTACTCGGCTGCGGCGTGCCCTTCTTCTTGTTCATCTAATACCGCGGCGGCGGCGGAGGCTTCATTTACGCTTCTCTCTCGTTTCTCTAGCGCGCGGTGCGCTTCGATGTCGTCGATTTTAATGGCTAAAGCGATGGATTCTGAAAGCGGGGCACCGTCTCCTTTTGTCGTCGGTGGGTTTTCGATGACGTAGACGTTCATTCGAGCTCTGATGCTCTGATGTTGTTGGGATGCGAGGCCTTGTTCGACGTCGGCCCCACCGTCGGCGAGAGAACTCAGAGTGGAGGTGGAAGATTCCTCCGCGGGGGCGGATTTTGACATCACGCCTCGAGCGGATAATTCGATAGAATCCACAGATGTGGACGATCGAGAGGCTCCGCCAGAGTCGGACGATTGGTCCGATGCTATTCCGGCGACCACGACGTCATCATCATTTCTAGTTCGGTGAAGAAATTCTCTTTCGATTTTTGAAGCCGCCGATACCTCAGCGACGTAAATGTCAGGAAGATACGTGAGACCTTCTCGCGGATGAACGCCCATTTCTGCGGCTCGAACTGAAGCATCGAACCCAAAAGGATCGAACCCATTCGCCGGGAAAGACGTCGTGTACGTCTGGTCTTTTGGCCTGAAGAGAATGAGCAAGAAACACCACAGCATCATATCGATAAACTCCGAGAAGAATAATTGCACCCAAGCGTGGTCGCGTTCGAAATACGTGGAAAGAATCTGGTTCATAATTTTGAGTCCGCAAAACACAATAAACGCGACGTAAAATGTCTGGTACATTCGTTCTTTCGTTCTCACGGGCGCTCTGGCAACTTCTTCCTCGGTTGCCCCAGATCGTCGAAAAATCTCGAGTTGCTCGTGCAACGTTCGTATGGTTTTCGAGCTCACATACAATGTCATTGATATGACGCCACAATACGTCAAAGCGTAAACGAAATAGACCGTTCGTATGCCTAAATTCATCTGACCGACTAGATTAGTTGTGAATATCATAAACATAGTCACACCACCGATGATCTTCCGCTCTCTCGACGCTCGATTTGACGTCACTCGCCAACCGCCGCCGATGGCGAGTAACAACGTCCAAAACGTCATTTCCTTCAAACTCGAACAGATGATAACGCCATGATAAAAAGAATCATTTACAGTCCCATTTACGTCGATGTAATTGAAATGATTAAAGGATATACTCACATGTATAATTCGCATAACTTGCGTCGTCCACATTGCGTAGTGCAACGCGGATATGACGGATTGACTGCGATATATAGCGCACATCGACATCGTGTGCGTCAATTGCAACATGAAGAAAATCACGTAACACAACAAAATGTACAAAAAGACGCTCACTACTGGTTGCCACTCGGTGCTTAAGTGGTGTTTCCCACCGTTTAAAGTCTCGTATGCGACGTCTATTTCAATCGTTGTACCTTTTGAATCGCACGTGAAAAAGGCGATGTCGTACACTTTCTTTTCGTTCACTTTGATTTGCATCGGCGCGTATTCTTTTTCAAACACCACATTCCCGTCATCACCATCGCCATACGCGCCGCCAGTGAGTAAACTTCTTCTCCTACCGCTTCTCCTTCGTCGTTCTCCTATCGCCTCCTCTTCTTCTTCCTCCTCCTCCTCCTCCTCCTCCTCCTCTCCGGCGAACGCCACGAATCGACACGCGTTCGTCTCGTTCAACTTCCCCACGCTTACTTCGCACCAAGCGCCGTTCGCATCGCTTGCAGATGCCTCGTTCGCCAAGTTTGCGTTTTCATTCAAAGGACACAAACTCAGGTAGACTTTTGGAAGCCGCGCGGGCGTCGCGGAGTCTTCTCCGCCTAAAATTTTCATTTTTAATTTCTGAAACGTCATCGAGCTCGATTTCGAGTCGAATCCAAAGGTGTCAAACATATCGTGCTTCTGCGTTTGCGAGGAGAGAGAAATCGTGGTGGATTCTTTCATCGCGTGTGCTTTCTGACACGCGTGATGAAACGCGATGAAGATGAACAAAAACCACGAGAGCAAAGGTAAAGCTTTACGCGACGACGCGAACATATCTCTCGATCTCTTGACTTTTTTTTCGTCAGCAGAGAGATTTTGCACTGAAATCTCTTCCCCCGAACGCGAAAAACTTTACCGCGTCTTTCGGACGACGACTTGGTGCGCTCTGTTTGAACAACGAAAGCGCAAATTCGCGTCTGGTCTTTCGCGCGCTCTTTTCGTGGCGCGATACTTCCGCGCAAAGGTTTCTTTTTCAGGAGTGCGACAGTTTTATTCTTTTTCTGTAGTTTTTGGTATCTTCTTTTACAGTCACAGGAGAGATGGATGGATTTTAGATATTTTTTGTTTTGTGCTTGACTGCCATTTTTTCAATTTCTTTACTTTTTTTTCCTCTTCCTCTCTGATCGCATCACACATGCGATGCGTTATTCTTCAACCTC
>JACLAB010012482.1_pt1 | contig 24750 bp, 17 predicted proteins | sample 8027921 | NCBI WGS metagenome assembly JACLAB01 (sample SAMN15725117, study PRJNA655200) | protist metagenome | isolation source: fluorescence activated cell sorting (FACS) single amplified genomes of... | place: USA: West Boothbay Harbor, Gulf of Maine | collected 2000-07-19
GTTGTCGCGGTGATTTAGATGGTATTTCGCCTGTTTTTGCTTTGTGCGCTCTCACACACGAAACGCCGGCGCTTTGATGACGAGCCATCGCCTGGCTAACACGACCACGGCGGCGCACGCGACGACGAGACCAGCGACTGTGAACGCGATCGCCGGATCGCTCGCAAAGAGTCTACCAAACACAATTGGGCTGATTATGCGCGCCATGGAGTTGATAGCCGAGTCCACACCCATGACGGTGCCTCTTCTGGTGGGAGGTACGCACTGCATGAGCAGAATCGGAATGGCAGGAGTGAACAGGGGCAAACCGGCGACGTAGACGAATGCACTCGGTGGGACGAGCCCTGCGCCCGCTTGACCGATGGCTACGAGACCGATAGCGACGAGAGAGAGACCCATCACCGTCGTCTTGGTCAATCCGAGCACTTTTTGCGTTGGGGCAAAGAGCGTCGCGCTCACTGTGAATGATACAGCGGAGAGCGCCGTCAATAACCCTCCGATTTGCGTGGGATTCATCGCCAGCTTCTTCGACAAGAGAAGCGGGAAGAAGGAATCAAATGTCGACTGCCCAGCGTTGTAGAGGAAGCTCGTCGTACAAATCGTTGCCACGGCTGTCAAGTAATTTCTGCCCAGCGGGCAGCTCAGAGCGTCGGGATCGTAGACACCCGGAGGCGAGATTTTGCTCACTGTCGGTGGTTCGTTTCCACCTTGTTCGCCAGTGTCCCCTTCCGTCTCCGCCGTCCTATTTTTCTGTTTTCCATCTTCGCTCGTCGCCTTCATCGCTTCCGGCGCTGACATGAAGGCGAGCACGAGACCAGCCGCGGCGATGGACGCCCACCCCGTGACACTAATCGCGGCGTGAAGACTGTATCCAGCAAACAGGAGCCCACCGAGGGTAGGACCGACGATGAATGCGAACGTACACGACGCCTCGCGCCATGCCATGAGCGATGGCAATGATTCAGGCGTGCTAGCGTCAGCCAGATACGCCTTTACTACCGGACTGGCGCCGGCAAACGCTCCAGACAAGACGCGCAACGCTAGAAACGCCTGCAAAGACCATCCACTGCGGACACACAAGCCCTGAAGTACGAGACCAGCGCCGACACCCATGAGACTCAACACTAGGATTGGTTTTCGCCCGACTCTATCGCTCAGCTGCGGCCAGAGGAACAGGGCGCCAAACATGCCGAGTGGATAAGCGCTCGTCAGGTAACCGACGTTGGCTGACGGAATGTTAAAGTGCGACACGAGCCCAGGAGTGATGGGACCCGTCACCGTGAAACCCAAGAGGTGTAAAAACACCGCCAGCATGACTGCGAAGACGCTCAGCCTCTGCCTCAAATCCATCGCATTCGAGTCTGCCTGAGGAGGCAGAGGAGGAGGTTGCGCCCCCGACGCGTTCGCGGACGCAGTCACTACCCGCGCTCCTCGCCTAAACACCGTCGTGCCCGTCGTCGAGACTCGTCTCCGCGTCGTCATCTCGGACGTCATGATCGTCTGCGTCCTTCCGCGCGAAGGTCCACCTCGTCCTCCTTCCTCGTTCAACCGTCCCACGCGCGCGCACGACGACGAAATCGAGCGCTTCGTCAGACGGTTTCGCCTCACCACCGACGGACGTCCCGACGCCGCCGACGACGACGACGCGCGTCGCTCCAATACGATTCTCAAACTTCCGACGCCGTCGACAAAGACACCGCTCGAGGCGTTCATTCCAGCGTTCATTCCAGCGACGCCGTGTGTCGTTCGTTCCCAACGAGCACACACAGACACACGCACACAGACACACACGCGTCAACGAACGAAGAGAAGGACGAACGGGTGACGAGAGAGGGTGACGCGACACGTCTCGCACGATGACGCCGAGAACGATGACGAGGCGCGGAATCGACGCACGATGCGCGACGACGACGACGACGACGACGACGACGAGGCGTCTCCGTCGACGCGCGCGCGCACTGAGCGCTCGCGCCGACGCCAGTGCGGGCGGCGAACGGCACGAGCACGTGTACGCCTATGAAACTGTCGATTTGGGAGAGACGCTCAAGGGGACACACTTTATCAATCTCACGGAGCACATCGACCGCGTCATCGCGTCGAGCGGGGTTAAAAACGGCACCGCACACGTCATCTCTCGACACACGACGACGGCGGTGACGATCAACGAGTACGAAGAGCGATTGATTGACGACGCGCGCATGTTTTTCGACAGGCTCGTCCCGGCGAGCGACATGTATTTGCACAACGACTTGGATCGACGACACGGTCCGCCGGATTGGCCCGGCGGGGACGAGGCGTGGCGCGCGCAGGAACCGGAGAACTGTCACTCCCATCTCCTCAGCATGCTCATCGGAAACTCGGAGAGCATTCCGATCGTCGACGGTAAAACGGTATTGGGCACGTGGCAGTCGTGCATGTTCGTCGAGCTCGACGGTCCGAGACGACGCACGGTGGGCATTCAAGTCGTCGGCGTCAAGTGAACGAGACGGAAATTAGATTAAAATAGAGCCAGCGGGCGGGGCGGGGCGGGGCGCCGCGTCCGATCGAAAACAGCGTTGTATTCACACTCGTGTAACTAGTTACAAACCCTATCCAAACCCTAATACCCACCCTCCCGAGGGGGGGTCGTTCGTTGGTTCGCTGCGAAAGATGTGAACGATCGATCACCCACGCCGAACGAAGGAACGCGCTGGCGACGGCAGACGACGGACGACGGACGCGTCAGCGAGGAGATGCCGGTGAAACGAAGGGCGACGGCGACGGCGACGGCGACGACGGGTGTTAGTCTTAGACGACGGTCCAAGAGAGCGAAGAGGGGAGAGGATGACTGCGCGGCGGTTGCTGACGAGGAGCTGGGTGTAACGACCGGCGGCGGTCGTCGTAGTGGTGGTAGACGCGCGCGAGAAGCGACGGCTGAGGGAAAACGGACAAAGCCGAAGACTGCTCCGAAAGAGACGGAGACGGTAGCGGTGCGTTCTCCGCGCGTCTCGGCGTCGGCGAACGCGATGAGGCGACGAGAAGGAGGACGAAGAGGCGACCGACGGCGTCGCGGCGCGGACGCCAAAGCCGAAGCCGCCGTGGAAGCGGACGGAGGAGAGTGTTCGGACGCGAGCGTGAGCCACACGCACGAGAAGAACGAGCAGGTTGAAGTTCGCGGAGATCGTCGCTCGCGGGATGGGAAAGGAAAAGCGCGCGTTGCGAAAAAGAGCGGCAAGGCTTCGAGCGCTCACACAGACTTGACGGGTGGGACAGTCGCGAAGGATTCTGGAGGCGCGGTGCGCTTTATAAATCCCTCGCAAGTGGTCAGTTTCATCAAGGTTGGAGATGAGCACAGCCCGTTTGAGCGTTTTCGTGGCGATGAGGGCATACATTATTTCACGAGGCTGATGGAATTGATCACCCGGATCTTGAGCAGAGTCTTCCTCGTCCTCATGGGTGAGTCTTCTCGTCAGTTGACGACGGGCCGCGTGCGGCACATCAACTTCCATCGCTTTGTATTTTTCCTGTACTTTACAGTAGCCTTCATACTGGAAATTTACATTATGGGACGAGGCGTCAAGGTGACGAGCGATACTTACATGAGCTTGAGCGACGCGCACGATCCTGATCTTTTCATAAAGGGGCTGTACCGCAGATACTTGCCGCTCGCACTCTTGATCGATCACTTAGCGCTCATTCTATTCTTCAAACTAGATGAGCGCGGCCGCGCTGACTCATTTCTACAGGACGTCGGTATCATATTTCGTCACAGCACCAAGATAATTATGCGTCACCCAGCCATCACCCTGAAGATCATTGGTTACATGCACCCGGGACATTGCTTCAGTAACACACAAGTCATAACCATCTTTTGTGCTCCCGTGCTGTCGGCGATACGTCTTGGAGGACTGCGACACTGGTTTTCTGTCACCGTCATGTGCTTGATACATTTCATCTTATATCCCGCTTATTTCATTGGCCTAGAAAGAGTGCTTCCAGTGTACACGTCAGGATCACGCTCCGTGTTGAGCATCAAATCGTGGCTAGCGGCGACGATGCTCCCAGCGTTGGCGAGCGCTACGCAGCACATGTCTCATAGGGGCGCGGTCAGGTCACGTTCCAGACGACAAAGAGGGCTCGAATACGTTTCCCTACATCGAGGCATGCTTATACACTTGAGGAACAGAGTCGTTGAGTCGTTGAAGAAAACAAATGAACTGTCTGAATGGCGACCGCTCGCGCACGTGCCGCAAATTCATTTGCTTCATGGAAAACTGTCGACTCGCGTCAGTAATTATGCGCGAAGGAATTATTCGCTGGACTGGGTACGAATAATACATCACTCCAATGGTAAACGAACAGGTTCTTCGCTGGCAAAAGATGTGTTGTACTTTCTCTGCAACGCTAGCGAAGACTTCATTCGGCGCTGCGGGGTTGACATTGGCACCGACGATGGCTGCGAAGAGTTTTGGCTGAGACAACTTCCTTCAGTCGATCAATCGCGCTGGATCGAGCTTCTGAGAGAACGCATCCCAGAAAACACTCTCGATGGACCGGAAGATTTTCACCGCCTGGATGTTTTGACTCGCATGAAGCGTGTGACGTACTTGCGGGTGAGAGGTCCACTGCGACTGATGCAGACGGACTCGCAGCGAACAGAGGAAATCAGCCTCTGCGCATCGAGCACGGTTGCCATCTCCGCGGGTAGCGCGCACGTCATCAAACTTTTAGGAAAGGATATTGCTGATGCAAGAATTTCCGTCCACGTTAGCGAAACAAAAATTCCGTGTGGTTCCTCTGTCCGAAAATTGCAAGCCGTGACGCCGAATATTGTGATGCAGTCGCAGACTCTCGCATCTCACAATCCCGCCTTCTGGGGCAATGACAGCGACAAATCATTGACTTCATTGACTGTCGTCGTCGATACGCGACTATGCGACCCCGAATGCGAAGGTTCAATGGCATTCCACGCGTCTCGAAGAGCGTTCGGGGGCATTTCTAGCTCTTTTCCGCTCATCGTGACGTCTGACTTTGACATCGTGGAGGAACTGAATGCGAAATTTGCGTATTGTTGTCTCGCCGATACAACGCTATTGTACCTACACATGGTCGGGTCGGCACTCGCGGGTCATCTCCCCGCAGATTTGATGGAGTATTTATCGACAGTCGCGTTTCAACACGATTTACCACGACTCGGTCACAAACTCCTCGCGGAACGCCCGCCACAGGCGTGACGAGCTTTTGGTTCAAAAAGTTGTTGTAAAAATAAGTTGAACAAGGTTGAACCTCACTTTGTATTCCCTGTACTCGCTCAGAAACCAGACGCGACAACGCGAAGGCGTATCGGTCAACCCGTGTCGGTGTCGCCGATCACGTCTGACGCGATGTTTGACCGCAGCATGACGCCCGTGGAAGACGCCTTGTCGAAGGCTCTGCAAGAGGCCACTCGCGTGTTCCTGCATCGGTCCTCTACCGCGTCCACGGACGCAGGCGCAGGCGCGAACGCGTCGTTCGTTCCCATCGAATCTGCAGTTGGAAGAATATTGGCGGAAGATGTTCGCGCCCTCGTGCCTCACCCAAGATTCGTCGCATCCGTAATGGACGGCTATGCGACCGACGGCGCCGTCAAAGGGAGCAGCGCTGAATGCATCGACTTGCGCGTGGTAAATGCCGCCGTCTCAAGGGCTGGACCCACGGTTGAGAAAGCTACGGTTGGATCGATGGAGTGTGCATACGTCACGACGGGAGCTGCGCTTCCGTTTGGGTGCGACTGCGTGGTCCCTGTTGAGGATTGTGTGGTTTCGCAGGGAGGCAAAGTCGTCACTGTGAAGCGTGAAGCGCTCTTGCCGGGCAAATGGACAAGAGCGATAGGTAGTGACGTGAGTGGTGAGGGTGAAGTGCTCATTTCCAAAGGCGAACGAATCTCAGCGTTTGACGTCGGGGTTCTGAAGTACGTGTCCGATTCAAAAGTTGCTGTATTTGACGCCCCAAGTATCAGAATTCTCAGCACTGGCGACGAACTCGTGGCTTCATCGAGCGCCACTGCCACAATCGGTTGTGTAGTCGATACCAACTCACCGATGCTCAGGGCTCTGAGTGTGAATGAAGGTGGAAATGTGATTGATTCGAAAATTGTTGCTGATGAGGAGGCATCAACGCTCGAAGCTATGAAGGAAGCACTGTCCGATGATCAGTGTGATGTGCTCATCACGTCGGGCGGCGCATCTGTCGGAGACAGAGATTACGTTTACTCGGCGATCGTTTCTCTCGGGGGCACGATACACTTTGGCCGATTGGCGATGAAACCAGGAAAACCGTGTATGTTCGCAACGGTACCGCGTGAGGAGAAACACAATCTCTTGATTTTTGCCCTGCCTGGTAATCCCGTCAGCGCCGCGGTGACGTTTTCATTGATTGTCGCGCCGTGTTTGCGCGCTTTGAGCGGTGTGAGCGATCCTGGACCGCGACGTTTGCGCTGTGAACTCGCACAGTCGCTCAAGCTTGACCCTGTACGTCCAGAATATCATAGAGCAACGCTGCGCTGGAATCAAAATGCGCAAATGCCTGTGGCGACGTCCACGGGAAATCAAATCAGCAGTCGTTTACTGAGCATGCGAAACGCAAACGTTTTGCTCGAGCTTCCTAGAGGTCAAGGAGTGATTGAAGCGGGATCAATAGTCAGTGCCATCATTCTTTCCGACATGCGTCACGCGCACATTCACATGTCGAAGATTTCAGCGCCTTTCAAGAGAGTGCGCGATTGCGCAACAGCTACGACTCTGTCAGAGGTGAGCGTGTCAACTAAAGATGGCTCGACTCAAAGACTGAAGCGTGCTATCGGCTTGGAAGAAGAGATACGTCGTGCGTGTAGATCTAGCGGTGCAGTTAACGACTCTTTGACTCCAATTTCCATGTACTCAGATGGCTCCACACATGTCGCCATCACCAGTGCGCGCTCTTCAATGCTGGACGCATCGATAGCTTCGGTTGCGAGACGACTCGCAGCTAGTGCCGATAATCGGTACGATATCACTAGTAGAGCATATGCTCGAATAGGTTTGATCGGTAACCCATCAGATGCTTACGGTGGTAAGTGTATCGCTGTCAGTATTTCTAATTTTTGGGCAGAGACGACGCTCAGGCGCACGCCGCAGTCCTCAAAAGTTGCATTCAAGGCTGGTCGGTTCGATGAAAATGAGTTTGACTCGTTTACACAGTTGGTAAGTCATGTGAACCTCTACGGAGTCGATGGTGGCATCAGGTTGCTGAAATGTCTCTGTCAAAACGTACAAAGGTACTGCTACGATAGCACGCAAGAAATCGACACCTCTGTTGGGTTTGAACTTTCTTACTCGTCCAACATCCCGAACCTGGCAGGTTTGAGTGGTTCCAGCGCAATCATCATTTCCGCTCTCGATTGCCTCATTAAGCACTTTGGAATCAAAATTACATCCGATGAGCGAGCTGCGTTGGCGCTTCGTGTTGAGCGCGACCTTGGGATCAACGCTGGCCCCATGGATCGAGTCATACAAACCTATAACGGCGCCGTATACATGGATTTTTCGGAGGAGAAAAAGAGGACGAGTGGAACATCTGGTCTCGATATTGACGGTGAGTATACAACGCTTGATGCATCTCTATTGCCGCCTTTATTCGTCGTCTGGTGTGACGAGCCGAGCAACAGTGGCAAAGTGCACGCCAACGTTCGACGCCGCTGGGAGACGGGAGATCGCGAAGTCATCCAGTGCATGAAAGATCTCGCTTCGTTAACAGATACTGTGATGAACGCACTCACAAACTTGCGCGAAGACTTCAGATTGCAAACGCTGAAATCGTCTATGGATGCAAACTTTGATATTCGGCGTAGATTGTTTGGTGACGCAGTGTTGGGCTCAAAGAACATCGAAATGATTCAAATGTGTCGCGATATCGGCTGCGGAGCTAAGTTTACCGGAAGTGGCGGTGCGTGCGTCGTAGTTTGTCCGGACGGTCAGTCCCAGATGGACGAGTTGATGCAGACTTGCATGAATAGAGGCTTCAAAATTCAACGAGCTGAAATTCATCGATGACGCACGCATAATTCAATAGAAATTCAATAGAAATTTACAATGTACTAACAGTTAGTATGTCAGTAACCCATGCTACCGACGAGCGCCGCATAAGAAGCGTTTTCATCGACCGCGACTACTCGCGCAGTCTTGGTATCCTTCAACATGAAGCTGGGAATATCCAATTCTAGCGCCTCGTACATCTTCTTTCTGGTAGCTTTGGTAACGTGTGTCGGGCTGTCCCAGGCGTTGCACAGGAGCAGTTGAACCACGGCGGACTCTCCATTCTTAAGCGCGCGCTGTGATGATAAAGCCAAATGAAGGTGTTCCGCCGCGGCACATCTCACACGTGGATATCTGTTCGCCATGAGGGCGAGTAAGCCCGTGAGAGCAGATTCTTGTACTTTGCTTTCTCCGCCTACAAAGTGCGACAAACATGCACCCGCTGTAATCATTTTTACTATGTCTCGACTGCGGAAACACTCGCTTCGAATTAATTCAACGACTGGAAACGCCATGGCATGCGCCTGATCAATGTAACCCTCCAGTATGAGCGCCTCGAGGACTTTGAGCAGTGGATTTGTCACGCGATCATCTTGCTTGTGGTCCTTCAGCATCTGAATAGCGGAATCAACAAAGGTGTTGATCAAGTCGTCATGATTCGTCATCGACTCAGTGAGCGCTGCCATGGAATATTTTACTAGACTACCACCCACCGCTCCAGCACTCAGAATCCAGCCACTGAGTAACGGATGCGCGTATGCAGGTTCGAAGAGAAGCTCGGACAGAGTGTTGAAAATGCTTACGATTCTCGACGCATTGGCCGCCTCAATCGCCCGAGATGGAACTCGTTTCATGAGCAAGTCGTATCCCGGAATGTACACGAGAGCTTGCAATTGACCATCGAATCCAAGACGGGGCTCCCAAACGTAGCTAGACCCTCCATGGATCAAAAGAGAAAGTGTCTGAAGAGCCAGCGCCCGAACGCGATCAATTTTTTCGACAGCTTGTTTGAGTACGGCACCAACGATGGCGACAACTTGGCGGTGTTCCAACGCGCTGTGACGCTGCAAAGCTGAAATCAATATTGGAATAACTCTCATAGCCGCCTCACGAACCCATGAACCCACATCGCCTCGATTGTCTGTGCTATAATCTCGCATACATGCGAGTGCGGCATCTACTACTTGCGACGATATTCTTCGCGCGACGACGCCGTCACTACTCGATGTATTCTCAAGAATAGATACTGCAACCTCTGCCAAACTCAGAATAGCATTAACGCGAGTCTCCGCATCCCTTTGTTCTTCATTTTCTTCAGGTCTGGTCGCGTTCACGAGCGCATTGAATACGATTACCCAAGCCGGAGAAGTGGCTGTCACAGTAAACAAGAATTCCATAGGAAGAACGCCGAGAAACAACGCGGAACCTCGACGTGAGACGCCTCGCGTCGTATCATTTACGATTTCCGTGTGATATTTAACGACACGTTCGACACCCGTGCGAAGTTCATCTGCTGATTTCCAGTTTGAGCACAAAGCAGAGAGCGCACTGCACGCGGCGTGTTGTGCGTTCACATTTGACCGCTGCAGGTTATCTTCCAGTACATCAAGGAACCCATCCGCTTCGATCCCATGGATTTCAATCGTGCGGTAGAGACACTCTGCAAATCGACAAGTGGCTGATCGCATCAACTCTCCCCCGGTACCCGCGTAAGTGTTCGCTCTTGACACCGTTTGCACGAGCTCTGCTATTTGGGTGCGATTGTGCTGGCCAAGTTCTACCCCTGAATGCTTGATTACGAGCATCATTTCGCCGATAGCCGACATTGCGCCGTGGCGCGTTGGTAGATCAGAGCTATCGACACGCGCTATCACCGTTGGTAATCCGATATCTGTCACCCACGTGGGATCCGTGAAACCAATTTTACCGATGGCCTTGACCGCGAGCAATCTCGTCGAAACTTCCCAGTGCATTAGTTTCACGTCAAGGATGTGATCAAGCATGTGGCGCCTGTACTCGTCAAACTGACATATCGAGGGCGCGACAAACAGATATGCGTTCGCCATTGAACCCAGAGAGAAGTAATCGGCAGTAGTGACGATGTCAATACCGTGTGGAAATCTACCGATTCGCCCAACATTCTCTTGAAATGCCGCCGAAGCCGCACGTCGACAATTCACTTCACGATCAAAACAACAGACCATCAACAGCGCAGGGGCGAGCTCATGTACGTGAGGCTCTATGATTTCAGGCGTGTAAGCACGAGCAAAGGCCCAACAGACGTAGGCGGCGGCGTCTCGTACGTGAGCGCCAATCGAATGCGATGCACGTCGAACGTCGTAAGTCAACGCTTGGACAACTCTAGGTATGGCTTCTTGTAAGCGATCTAATAAAAGTAGTCCTCTGCGCGAGAGCTCGGCGAGAGCAAGACATGCACCATGCCAGGTCGAGTCGCTTTCTGTGACACTCAGACAGTCGAGCACAGCTTCGACAATCTCGTCAGCAAAATCTCTAGGTAGCCTAGATGCGATGCGCCCAATCCCCTTCGCGGAACTCCAGCGGACCACAGTATCTACATCCCGGAGACCGACGAGGAATAACTCGACGATATCGTCGATCGCACGATGCACGTCTACAATGTTTTCCTCGTTGTCGTTGACACCAGCTTCAGATGGCGCGTTGCCGTGAGTTGATGAATGTAGTAGATGCTCCTGTGCATTGATCGCTGATGACTTGCCCAAATTGTCCTGTAAGCAACGCGCGCCTCTGTCATACCGCCATGCAATCACCTGAGGCTTCATGAAAACTAGACCTACCCGTGTCGCTAACTTGACGCTAAGTTGTCTAACTAAAGTTGAACTTGCCGCATGTTCTGAATGAAAGATGCGCTCTGTGATGGACCACATGTTCTCTGCGTCTTTCAGTAAAGCCTCCCGCGTTCCAGTCTTGTAAATTGCAGAGAGCGCCTTTAAAACACCCGGTATGAGAAACGTTTCTGCACCACTGTCACGAACGTCGCCTTGAAGTGCCTTGATGGACCATTCTACAAATGCGGTGCGCCCTGGCGACATGTCCGGGCGAGTCAACAGTTTTGCCAACGTCACCGCAGCGGCGTCTCTCGTGACTCCCGGCTCACCTAGACAGTGTTTACACTCGTGCACAAGCTCTTTCACGACATTGGGTATTTGCTGTTCTGCAGCATCAACCGCACTATCGATGGAAACTAGGTCAAAGGGTGTGAGCGCTAATATGGATAACCAACACAGGAAAACTCGTTGCGTTGACCAACCGAACTCAACTAGACCGCGTGACCGCGACAGCAACCTCACCGCTGGTTCTAAATGCTTCGCGTCATTTGGATAGAATCGGACGCACACCTTCCAACCTCTGACGCTCGATAGCGTATCGAGGGCTTCGCAACACCTGTGAAGGCGGCGACGCGTCCGTCGTTCCTTTTCCGTCTCGCCGTCGTATGCATTTTCCAATGCTACGCGTTCGAGCACGCGCGACATTAGCGGCTCAATGACTGACGACAGCATTGGGTCTAAAAGCATTGATTGTTCCCTGTACTTTTCGACTCGCAGCTTGAACGCGTTCACCGCGTCATCCAGAGCGCGTTCGTCAACATTCAAATCGACGTCCGAGCTGTCCGCAGTCAAAGACTCGACCGACTGGATGAGTTCCGCGCGCGTCTCGTCATCAATGTGCGTGAGTTCAGACGACGACGCCTGGTGCTCCGCGAATGACGCTTCTTCTCCACTTTCGTCGCCGTGGATTGGTGCGCGCATCGCCGCCGAGCGGGCTGACCGCACCGCACAGCGTCCGTCCAGTTGTGAGGCTCAAACAGCGTCCATAATTCTGAACGCTTTTTTTTTGAGAGTTTGTGCAGTCTCGCGTTTTCCGAGTGCGCACATCATGTTGTAACGAGATGCGAGGTGTAGCGGAGCGTGATATAAATTACAACTAAAAGGACATGTCAATCATGAACAGCTCGTCGACGGAAAAGTTATGATGACTATCGCAAAGTCTTCTCCGAGAAGCATCGGCGTGTGCTTTACGTTCTCGTACACCTTCTTATCGCCGCTGTCGGAACTTTCCTCTGCGTTTAACCATTCACTCGATACGTTTTCGCTCCATGGTTGTCGGACGATACCCCTACCCATCATGGTGGCCACTGAACCGACGCGCTCGAGCCATTCACTACTCGGTAAATCACTGGACGTTTTGCCAATGCCCGATTTCAGTGCCGCTCTCGTACAGAGCGTGATTTGCTTCGAAGAATCGATACCCATGGCAATCACGCCGCTAGCTTCTAGAGTGTTGGACAAAAGAGTGATAGTGTTCATGCTGAGACGATGAGGTGCCAAAGTTTGTACTGGTCGCTGTTCGCGTTGAGCAATCTTTGTAGTCAAGTGTTCAGAGACGAGCAGATTTTCATGATCCATCGACATTGACGCCGTCCTGCGCATAGATCCTACGTTTGAAGCATCTCTTCCTGTGAGAAAGGCCTCAACAGCAGATTTGAAATCGAGCAAGTCATCCTCGTCATCTGAATCATCTTCGTGATCGACGTAGGAACTGCGCGATGTGCTGGCATTTTCATTCGCGTCCAATCGTGGAAGCGCAAAGTCGGCGCCCAACTCGGCAATCGACGTGCCTTCAAGACTACTCATATAAATCGCAATGTTAGGTTGTACTCGCAGTGGAACGTTCGTCCTAACGAATGCGCAAGCTTCACTGCCAGATAAACCTTCCAACTCGTCAGAAATTATCAAGAAGGGCGCATTCACGGGCTGACCAGGGATGTCCAATCGCCACAGCGCCACGCACACCTCTTTCATCGACGTCGCAACTACTAGATCTACTTCAACTCGGATTGCCCGCACAACCGATTGTACAACGCTCTTGAGCGCCGAACCTTGTTTGCACAGCAATACACAACAACCTCGAAGTGCCCGCAATCTCGAGACATCGCTTTGTCTCGATTCAATCATATTTTTCATCTGCGCATCTCTGGTGGCATCTTCAACATGCGTGGCGTCCAAGTCTCCGAAAGATCTCATCATGAGCGATGCGTCCGAGATTTGGATAATACCGATCTGATCGTTGATTCCCTTGAGTTTATACGTACCTAGGGGATGACAGAATTCATAAGAGTATCTTCCTTGTTCGTGGGCTAGAAGGAAGGTATTATCGTCTGTGAGTATTTGCCCCCCGTTTGCGCTTCTAGCGATGCGCGCCGTGAGGTTCAGCAAATGTCCAAAATATTCTGATCTGCCAGTTCGCGCGCAAGGTCTAATGTCGGTGCAAGGACCAGAGCAAATGCCCATTCCGACACGTAAACCTACAAAGACGTCGTACTTGCCGGTTTGCATGCGACGAGCGCTACGATGTGTGAGTAGTAACTTTGGCCAGTCCAGTTGCATCAGCGCCGTTTGCGCCAGCAGAGCCCACTCAAAAGCATCGGAAGGGGTGTGAAACGCCAGTAAAAACTCACCGTTTGATTCTCGGCATTCGTATCCATTATATACTCTCAATGTCGCACGTATGGTCGCATTTAGAAGATGTATAGATTCATCCATGACTTCTTTGAGCGCCACTGTCAGTTCCTTCAGAGCGTCTATGTACGTGAAGACAATCGTCACGTTCTGGCTTCTAAATCCTGGGGCGTCAAAGTAAGACGGTTCAATCTGTCGAACGGTCCGAACGCTGGTGAAGAGGGACAACCGACCAGACAATGATTTTGGTACCGCCTGAACAAGCTCCGTCTGCACCAGTCCCTTCTCTTGTGTATTCTTTGACAGGTTTTTCACCAGGCTCACCTTTTTTCGATGCATGTACTTGTACGCAGGATTGTACTCGATCGAACCTTCTTCAGTGGACAAGTCAGACGATGATTGTCGCAGACGCATCTTCTGAGCATTTCCAGAGAACATGTACACGACGCTTTCTTCGGGCTGGGGTTCCGAGTTGTCCAAATCTTCGTCGTCCGATTCGAACACCACCGCATCTTCATGCGCCTCTAGCTCCACAGCTCTCAGACCGACTTGATGCTTACCCATGTGGAGCGCATGAAAGGATTTTGTCTCATCGCGTGAAGCGCTCACTATGGCAGCCATAGTATCACCCGATATCAGTGTTTGACCGCCTCGGGCACACTCAGAAATTGCGTGCGCAACGGTCACAGCGCCTCTGTAGTATTCCTTTCGTCGAGTCGTCGGGTGCAAACGGCTTTGACAGAAACCGCTGTGAATCCCAATGCGAACGCGGAGGCCATTTATCTTTGCTGAACCTTCATCAGCTAACATGCCGAAGTGAAACGTTCCAGTTTGAGGTATCGTTTCAGATGCATCAGATTGCTGCTTTAAACCATTCAACCCCGCCACATTTTCAGAATCTTCAGGGATCAATTGCCCGATGGCTTCATCGAGATCAGACTTGAGATATCCCCTTCTGCTCCCCTCGCACATCATATTCCTCTCTCTATCACCTTCGCCGTAGATTTCTTCACACGTCCGTATCATTGGAGCGTCCCATTGATAGTTGTTCAGCCGTTCTTGAACAATCGTGGCGAAACGAATCGCATCAACGGCGTCGTGGAAAGCTATGATGAAGCTATCACCTTCGGTGAGCACCTCGTAGCCGTATGTCTGTTGAATCGTTGTTCTCATAATCTTGTCATGAACCACAAGCGCCCTATTCATGTACACAGAGCTGCGCTGCCACAGCTTTGTCGATGCTTGGACATCTGTCACGACAATGGTCACGTTTGAATCAGGAGGCGCGTGCGTGCGCTTGTATTGATTCAAGATGGTCTGCACAAAGAAGCTCTTTGCAATATTTCCACCAAACACGACCGTCACCGCCGTAGTGATGAGGCCGAGGCCGATCGAGAGGGCAAGTATGAGTGGCGTCAGCTTGATCGAACTTTTCTCTGATACCGTCTCAGGCGTCAGGATGGACACTCCATCACACGTGACGCCGCGAAGCTCCTCTAGGTACGTGTTCAATACAGCGTCTGAAGCGGCAAATGCGGGAGTCACGCCCAACTCGGATATGATGGCTGTTATATCCGTTTTGACCGCCATCCATTCCAAGAAGTGAAGTGACGAGTACGCTGTCTCAAAATTCTCCCCTACGCATTGATCCCCTGAGAGTTCGGGCAACAAGTGAACCTTCATGTCGACTGCCGACATTCCAGCGAGACTGGAGGATGTGACGACGTGGTCGTCGAATATTTTAATCGCCGTAAGAGGCAGCATGGCGATCGAATAATCAGTCTCGACAACGAAAGAAGCGAGTTCAAAGTATGACAACGCCGTCATAGAACCCTGAACCGTTTGGAAATCGGCGTCAGCTCGTTTGAATTGCTCGGTGTACGCCCGGTAGAAAGCTTCGTCGTAACTCTTGGGGGTCATCAATTCGATTGCTGTCGTAACACCACCCAAGAATGAGTTTAAGCGCACAATTTCGCTGTGCCCCCACGTCGTCGCAGTTCCACTTAGTATGGCCGCCGCCGCAGCCAAGTCTAGGGTGATGCTTGTTCCACCAGATCCAAGATTTAGCACCTTGTCATTGATGGCGAAGCGCGCCTCGACGCTAAACAGAGGTAACTCTTGAAGCGCAGCCAATGGTTCTCCGACTAGATCCATACCGATACTGAAGCCATTCTCTGTGATGAGATTGTTCATAGTGTCGCTCACCTCATCTAAGCGAGACATCTCTAACGTTGAGGTTGCATTGTAAGCCTCGTAGAGCGCTCGAAGAGAAAGCATTGTTTCATCGATAACTTTGATGTTGTGTACCCTAGCCATGGTCGATGGCGACTCGTGTTCGCTCGAAATATTTGCAACGCGTTCACCGTTGCAGTAAATATCTCCAATCAGACGTGCGAGCACCAATGCGCCCACTTCGTCTCTCAAGGTTGCAAAGCCGTGTCGATCGGCGATGCGAGACGATTGCTCACTTGTCAAGAACCAGCGCCAGAATTCAACTGTTTCTTTTACGTGAGTGCACGAAGCACCGGATCTAAGTCTATCTGAAGAAGAGTATGTAGTAAGGTCGATACCAGTGCGCAACACGACGTATGAATACGTGGTGAACGGCCACGCCAGGGCGTTTGTCGTCACCGGCGCTACGGTTGCCGTCAGACGATTCGGCGAATCGCCATTGTTCCCAAACTGCAGCCCTCGCGTCTTGACAGCCTCTGCGATCGAATCAGAGTTTGGAAACACTGGAGACGATGCACCCATGTGCATGTAACCAGCTATCGAAGCGTTCACTAGCTTTGCATCGGCAAGAGCCACGTATCCGATAGAGTACTCCGTTGCGCGGACGTACGAGGCGACGCCGATGCTCTGGGCCCTGGTGGCCATGCCCGACCAGGGTGAGGAAGCAGTGTTCCAACTCTGGGTCCGACCAACAGCGCTATTAAAGTTGCTGTCCAAATCAGACAACGCACCGGTGAACACATCCGTGGTACCAGAGCTATCGCTTCGGAGAACAACCTTTATCGCCGTGTTTGGTAAACTGAGTCCCGGATTGAGCGCGACCAGCGCAGCGTCGTCCCACTGCGTGATGCTTCCATCAAAAATATCAGCGAGAGTAGCATCATCGACGCGCAAAGGAATGTTACCGACGCTCGTGGGTAGATTATACGCCACCACGACGGCACCGGCAACCATAGGATACATCTGAAGGTCGTCGTACGTCGAGTAATCGCTCGAAGACAAGAGCGAGTCGCTACACGCAAAGTCCACTTCAAAAGTCCCTAACGAATCCACGCTCACGCAGGCTGCTGCCGCATTCTTGATTCTGCACAAACCGCTCCCACTCCCAAACGCCTTGTAATCCACGCTCACGCCCTCCGTCGCCTGCTCGTACGCATTCATCGCCTCCAAGTACACAATGGACGGAAACGACGCTCCGACGCCTTGAAGCGCCGTCGTCGCCCACGCCCCGCGCGCGCTCCATCCCAGAACCCCGACGAAAACCAACCAAACCCACACTTTGAGATCGCGCACGCGCTTCTCTCTCCCTCGTCCTGTGCTCATCCTGCGTCCATGACCGTCGTCGCGGTGCACTCGCCGGCGCACTACCCGCTCGAGAAGGCGCATTGTCCAGTCGAACCGAATCGAACCGAACCGAAGCAACCGTCGGTCGTCCCGCGCGCGAATCCCGACGCCAAGCCTCTCGCCGCCGATCCCAACCTACTCGTTGTTCTCCCGCTCGAAATCTCAACGACACCACGAGAGCGAGACACCGTCGACGCCGTCGACGACGCGCACGCAATGCCGGTCCGTTCGTTGCGCTCTTCCGTGCCGCGCCGTTCGTTTCACTCATACTGTGTAAACAGTAACGGTATCAAAACACTAACGAGTCACTCGCGACGAGTCACGAACCGTCACAATGGGACCCGCGAGGTGCGTGTGTGGAGCCGCCAGCGACTGTTGTCCACACAGCGCGACGACGACGACGGGGCGCGCGTCGACTCTTAGCGCACAAAAAACTCGTCGAGCGCGACGACGCCCGCTCGCTCGCTCGCTCGCTCGCTCGCCCGACAGCGAACGAGAAGAACGCCAAGGCGCACTCGCCTCGGTTGATTCGTGTCGTGGCAAAAAGAAGTGTGTGTGTGTGTGTGTGTGTGAACGGAGAACCCGGTGCGACGCTGTTGGACATTTCGGTGGGCAGGATGTTTCAGCTCGCGTCGCTGAGCGATAGCGCGGTTAAGATTGCGCCGGCGAATCTGGGGAAGAGCACGCTCGAGGCGGTGACGCAAGAGCTCGAGTCGTTGTACGTGGACAAGGTTCTCCCAGAGTGCGGCGGCTTGGTGGTGACGTTGTACTCGATAAAGTCCATACAAGGGGGCGCGGTGTTGGCGGGTGAAGGGTGCGTGTGCTTTGACGTGACTTTTGATGTCGTTCTTTTCAAGCCATTCATCGGTGAAGTGCTGGAAGGGACGCTGACTTCGGCGGACGCGTCTGGCGCGCACGTCTCTGTCGGTTTTTTTCACGACGTCTTTGTCTCGCCGAGCGACATGCAATACCCGAGTGAATTCGACGAAAGTGAGGGTGTGTGGGTGTGGGATTACGATGGAAGTAAGATGGATATGTGTATCAACGAAAAAGTGCGGTTCAAGGTGAAAGGGGTGCGGTTTCCCGATCTTCCAAAGACTGCGGAGGAGCTCTCCAGCCTCACCTTTGAAGCCGGAGCGAAAACCGACGGTTCCTTCGCGCCCATGTTACTCATCGGCAACATGAACGAAGACGGTCTCGGTCTCTGCTCTTGGTGGGACGAAGAAGGCGACCACGAGGACGACCACGACCACGCCGTCGAAGAATAGCTTCCACATAGCATCCATCCATCCCGGCGTCGACAGTCGTAGGTGGACGACGACGCGCGCGACGCGACGACGACGCATCGTCGCGCCGCTCGCGAGTAGCTTAGCGGTCGCCACGCGCGCGTGCGCGACAAACACACAAACAAACGAATCACGAGTTTGGAACGTCATCTCTCATCACTAGCGGTAGCGCGTCAATCCGTCGCCCCCCACACGCGCCCCATCAATCTCGGTCGCCCAGCGCCTCGCCGCTCCCACGAAAACGCACGCGAAAAAGTACCGCACCGCGCCTCGATCCCGCCGTCTCGGTCTCGCGCGCGCCGCCCAGCTCCATCGGTGGACGACCGCGCATCCGTCCTCGTCCTCGTCTCCTCGTATCCTCGTCTCCTCGTCTCCTCGTCCTCGTCGACGAGAAAAAAAGGAAGGAGCGACGAAGGTGGCTTCTTTTCGATGAATATTTTTACTATAAACTGTACTGTTTACCCATACATACATTTACGTAATACCATCGGAACCGACGGTCGGTTCCGTTCGGTTCGAGTTCGAGTTCGCGTTGAGAATTGAGAATTAAAATGAACGACGCGCCCGCTCACGCGTTTTACCGCACTGCTCGACGCGCGAACGCCGACGAACGACACACCGAACGACACACACCGAAACAAACAATCATGGCCAAGGTTGCGAAGAAGACTCCCGTGAAGAAGACCGCCAAGGGTAAGGTTGCGAAGAAGGTCAAGGACCCGAACGCCCCCAAGCGCGCGCTCTCCGCGTACATGTTCTTCGCCAAGGATCAACGCGGGAACATTCTGAAGAAGCACCCGAACTTTAGCGTCACGGACGTCGCCAAGGAGCTCGGCGTGCAGTGGAAGAAGATCGGCGATAAGTCCAAGTACGAAGCCGAGGCCGCGAAGGACAAGGCTCGCTACGAAGCGGCGATGAAGAAGTACAAAAAGTGAGCGCGACGACGCGTTTTTCATCCGATCGGAAATTGCGGGAAATTATCACCATCATCATCGTCACCGATGATGCGCAATTAATTTTGGATGAGAATTCAACCGACCGATCGCTTTCGCTTTCGGTCGTCGAGCGCATATGAAAAGAGAGAACGCGCGCGTCGTCGTCGTCATTCGTCGTCGTCGCGTCTGTTGTAATAAGTTTACTACGCACCGTGACATGTAATCGTAATCGTCATCATCAATCACAATCAATCAATCGTGACAGCTGGCGTCGTTCCCTCCGTCCGTCGCGCGCTTTTCTGTTCCCCCAGACGAAGAAAATCTTTTACCCGGGTGAAATATACGATACTACTGTTTACCCATACATACATACATACATACACGCGATGACGATGGGTGCGTGCGTGCGTTATTTTTTTCGCGGGAATGCATACATACATGGTACATGGTACATTTGACGAGTCACGATTGGTGGTTTTGAGGGTAGGGACGGGCGAACGCGTGGGTTTCCGTGACTGTGACTGTGACTGTGTGACTGTGACTGTGACTGTGTGTGCTACATACAATACAAGGGACGACGACGACGACGACGACGACGGGTGGATGGATGGATGGATGGATGTGAATGCGCGCGTGGTTTGGCGCGAATCGAACCGAACGCGCCGGTCTGGTCGTCGCGAGCGCGCCGGTCGACGACGCGACGAAACCGGAACTACGCGCCCAGTTGAGACCCGGCGCGAAGCATACGAGCCTTGACGGCGGCGGTGACGGGCTCAGCCTGGTTGAGCAAGCGCAGAGCGGCGGGAAATCGACCGAACGGGGCGTCGTCGCTCGGATGGAACTCCAACGCGTCGGCTGCGCCGCAGACGCGAACGACGTCCGTTTGATTCTTCGCGCGCGGGTGCGTCGGTCCGCGCTGGGCGCGAACGCCGATCTCCGTGTCGGCTTTACCGACGCACAGTTTTACGTGGCGCTTTCGGGCGTAATCGCGGAGGATCCAGTATCGCTCTCGGACGACGTCGTCCACCGAGTAGACGCCGTCGTTCGCGGCGAACGCGACGTCGCCCAACGGCGACCAACGCTCGTCGCCCTCGTCGTCGGCGGGTTCGGAGCGCGCTCGCCGGGCGAAGAGAAAGTACTCCCACACGTCGACCCCGTCGGGGAACTCGGCGACGGAGACGGGTCCGAGCGCGCCCGCGAGCGAACCCGCCGCTCTCGTCTTCCCACCGGCGGCGCCGCCGACGGCGTCGTTTTTGGAGATCACGGATTCGCTCGCGAGTTCTTCCGCGCGGCGTTGCGACGCGCGCTTGCCTTTACCCGCGCGAACGACGACGACGGATGCGCGACGATGACGTCGTCGACACGACGACGACGACGACGACGACGACGACGACGACGACGAGGAACAACACCCGAGCGAGGCTGTCGAGACGCGGGATGACAAGGCATCCATCGTCGAGAGTTACTTTTTCGTGCCGACGAGTGAGGACGACGACAGTGCGCGCCGGGTCGGCGTCGGCGTCGGTGTCGGTGTCGATGACGATGACGACGCCGGAGGTGGCGAAGAAACGACAAAGACGCGACGATGAAGTCGGCGTCGAAAGCGTGCGGGAGACGGGGTCGTCGCCGATGAAGCAAAGGAAGAGGAAGAAAAAGTTGAAGAAGACGAATGCATCGAACGCCGCCGCCGCCGATGATGATGACGACGCCGATGACGCCGATGACGCGAACGAGACGCGAAGGAACGCGGCGACGACGGCGACGGCGACGACGACGGGAGATCACGATGGGTCCGGGCTTTCGACGTCGGCGTTGACGTCGCTGGACGAAGGGATGAAACGAGCGGTGAAGCAAAACAGAAAGCGAGCGAGAGACGCGCAGACGTTGCTCAAGCGAGCGATGAAGGTGAAGGATGTCAAGTTTTTTAATAGATTGATCAAGGATTTCGGGAACGATAAGCAGTATGGGTTCGCGAAGGAGGCGTTTGAGCGCGTGCCCAAGGCTGGGTTGACGCCGAACGTGTACTCGTACACGAACATGCTCAACGCGGCGGTGCGCGTCGGCGAGATGGATGAAATGCGGAGGATTTGGGAATCGATGGCGGATGCGGGCGTGGAGGCGAACGAGGTGACGTATACGGTGCTCGTCAAGGGAGAAGCGCAGAATGGGAACATATCTCGCGCGCGGTCCATCATGGGAGAGATGATTGATTCCGGTGTTGAACCGAACCAACGCACGTACACGACGCTTTTGAGAAATTGCGTTCGTTACGGCGACGTGGACAACGCGAAAAGATGCTTGGAGACGATGGAAGAGCGCAACGTCGCGCCGGACGCGACTGCGTGCGAGTATTACATCAAAACCATGTGTGGCGAGCTCATGGTGCAACAGACTATGGCGTTCATCCGAGACATAAAGAGGGATGGTATTGAACCCACGGCGCAGTCGTACGTGGCGCTCGCGTCGGCGGCGTCTCTCGTCATGCCTGACGCAGAGATAGCGTCAAATTCGTGTAAAGACGCGCGAGCGACGCTCGAGGTGGATGCCTCAAACGCCGACAGCGCACAGCGTTACGGGGGCGAAGACGCGATCGCGGAGGAAGAGGGCGACCCTGACGCTCCGTCCAAGAGCGTGCAACTCTTTCTTCAGCTCAGAGCGCAAGACGCGGAAAAGGAAATCGAAGCCGTCGAGTCTTACATGAGGGACGTCCCTCTCGGAAAGAGACTGGAAATCGCCGAAAAAGCGTCAAAGGGTGTCGAAAGCGCGCCGAACGTCGTCTTCGTACCGGATGAAGACGTGTCCGAGGCGGATCGTGAATCTTCTTGGCGAGAGCGTTTCGGCCAAGAACAAGACGTGCGCGTAGAAATTTGTAGCGGACACGGGGATTGGATCACGCGCAGAGCGAAATTGGACCGCAAAGTTCAATGGATTGGCGTTGAAATGCGTCGAAACAGAGTCGCTCTGACGTGGATGAAGGCGTTGCGCTCAGGAGTCGAGAGAAATCTGAGTCTGACGTGCGGCATGGCGCACGACGCGCTCAGTCGACAAATTCCAAACGCGTCCGTGTCCGAAGTCTACGTCAACTACCCCGACCCACCAGAGTGGGTGGGAAGCTCTCAAGTTCTCGTTGACGCCGCATTTCTCGAGGATGCCCATCGCGTGCTCAAGCCCGATGGTTTCTTAATTTGCGTCACGGATGATTCCACGTACGCCATGCGCATGTGTCGCGAGCTCGCCAAGGCGTCTCGTCTCTTCGCCCCGACCGCCGGGAACGGAACCCTCCCGTTCGAGAGCGGCGTCCCCGAGGACTACGGCGCGTCTTACTTTGACTCCATGTGGACGCTCGGGAACCAACGCGATCGGTACTTTATGAAGTACGCAAAAATGTAAGCCCATGACATCTTCGTCCGGTTGTTGTAACTAGAAGAACAGAGCGAGAGAAAACCGCCGCCCGTCACTCGCTCGCGCCCCGTTTCCCGGCGGTAAAACTCGCGAGGCGATCACGCTCCCCGACGGGGAGAAGGAAGAGATGAGTTACAACAGGTGCGTCCGTCTCACCGCCCGTCCGTCCGTTCCCGTCGACGCGTCGAAAGTTTCGGCTGTTCCGAATCGATCGACTGACTCGACGCTTCACTCGCTCATTCACAGAGGAGGTTTCACCGCGGGTTCGTCCTCGAGCGCGGGCGGACTCGACGCCATGGAACGCGATAACGACAGAAACATCGATTACATGGGTGACCGCGTCTCCGCGCTCAAGAAGATCACCGTCGACATTCACGACGAGGTCGAGGGTCACCACCGGTTGATTGATAACACGGGCGACTCGATGGCGGGCGCGCAGGCGGCGCTTCGCGAGACCGCCGCCGCCCTGCGAGAGGTGGTCGAAAACGCCAGACGGCATCGATACTTTTGGCAGATGATCGGGTTTTGTCTCGTCTCCTTCTTCTTTTTGCGTTGGATCGTCTGGGGATAGACGCGCGCGACGACTCCCGGCGACTCCCGGCGCGCCGCTTTAGCCTCGACTCGACGCCGTCGAGTCTCACCCGACGTCCCGACGACGCGCTAGCCCTTGTAATTCATTCCCCGCCGTGATCGTCGCGCGTCAAACGCGTCGCCCGTCGCTCATCGCTCGTCGCTCGTCCCTCGTCGCGTCCGTCCGTCCGTCCGTCCAACTAACTACCGGTAACGACGGACGACGCCCCGTCCGCCCCCGTCGCGTCTCGACCCGACGCTCGTCGCCATACCGGTTCGTTTCCGTCCGCGCGTCCGCGCACGAACGGTTCAATCGGTCCGATCGCGCGCGCGCCCATCCCCTCCGCCCGTGGGTGGACGTAAGCGCGCGCCATCTGTCTCTGTCTCTGACTTTGCGCGCGAAAAATTTAAAAAATTGATCCGAAAACGACGTCACAGACGCGCGCGCGCCGACGCTTCGACGAACGCGATGGCGGCGACGGCGATGTGCGTGGACGACGACGCGCGATCGAGACTCGTGTTCGACGACGCGGACAGCGAGATCATCGATGCGGTGACGACGACGCCGACGGCGACGGTCGGTGGTGGTTTGAAGAAAGATTTTGAAATGCAAACGGTTAGCGACGACGACGACGCGCCTCGGGTGTTGATGACGGAAACCCCGGTGGAGGGGCGGGGTGTGGGGACGAAGAAACTCGGCGGCGGAAACGGTGGGTTGTTCCAGAGGTTGAACTCGTCGCTCGGTGACTTTTTCGCGCGAGGAGGAGGAGGCGGGAAACGCGACCGCGTGGCGTCGCCCGCCGTCAAGGCGACGCGAGCGAAATTGGTCGGAGGACGCGCGAGGGCGGACGTGTCTCGCGTCGCTCGCGAACTCGCGAGCGTTTTGGATGAACCCAAGGTGCGATTGCTCGCGCGGGCGATCGATACGCTCGGTGAAGACGCGTGCAGAAGCTTCGCCGAAGAAGCCGCCGAGGCGCAAGCCAACGGCGGCGAGTTGACGGCGTCCGGCGAGCGCAAGCGCACCACCGGCGGTATCTTCTGGTCCATCGTTCGCGCGCGCGCGAGCAAAGAAGATTACGACGTTATATTTGCCGAGGAACGCGCGCGTCACAAGGAGCGCGTCAAGGCTCGCCGCGCTCGCGCGTACGCCGCCGGTAAGGAGAACGTTCCGCCCGTCGACGGCGTCGCCGCGCCAACCATGGCGCAAATTCTCTTTGGAAGCATTCGCGACGAGCACTTTGTCCACCAACCCCGAACACCGCTCGCTCCAATCGTCATGGACGCATCGATGAAGACCCCGAAAGCGACCGTCAAGGCGGTCAGCCGCACATTTTGGGCTGACGACGTCGACGTCGCCGACGACGGACGAGCCGTTCCGGCGGCGCCCGTCAAATCCGCCAAGTCGGATTTCACCTTTGCCCAGATCGCCGCTCGAGGCGCCGCACCGCGATAG